>Ga0307378_10001562_pt1 | contig 36930 bp, 30 predicted proteins | sample UN1MG_FD_202238 | JGI IMG/M metagenome (GOLD analysis project Ga0307378, IMG submission 202238) | Soil microbial communities from Risofladan, Vaasa, Finland - UN-1 | ecosystem: Environmental > Terrestrial > Soil > Coastal area > Acid sulfate soil | place: Finland: Risofladan, Vaasa | collected...
AGGCTCCGCGCCAGGTCCACCGCGCTGGCCGCGTCCGGCGCGTATCCGTCGGCCCCGATCTCGTCGGCGTAGCCTTGAGTGACCGGCGCCCCGCCGATCATCACCTTCACCTTCAGGCCCGCCTGCCTCAGCACGTCCACGACGGCCTTCATGTTGGGCATCGTCGTCGTCAGGAGGGCCGAGATCGCCACGATGTCCGCGTTGACTTTCTTGGCGGCCTCGACGAACTTCGCCGGGTCGACGTCCACCCCGACGTCCGTCACCTGGTACCCGCCGCCCTTCAGCATCATCGCCACCAGGTTCTTGCCGATGTCGTGCAGGTCCTGTTTCACGGTGCCGACGACGACCTTGCCGCGCGGCTTGATGCCCGAGGCCGTGAGGAGCGGTTCCAGGATTTGCATGCCGGCGGCCATGGCCCGGGCGGCAATGAGGACCTCGGGCACATAGACTTCGTTGGCCTTGAACTTTCGGCCGATGCTCTCCATCCCGACGATGAGGCCCTTGTCCAGGACCTGTTCCGGCTTCACGCCTTCCTTAATCGCCCCCTGGACCAGCTGGACGACCGTGTCCCGGTCCCCCCGTTCCAGCGCCGCTGCCATCCCTGCCAAATCCGCCATGGGTTGATCCTCTCTCAAAAGGGTTCGCCTGCACAGGAGACTCAAGCGCCCGCCGGCGCACGCCGGGGCGGACTACTTCTCGGCCTTCGGTTCGGGCATCTGGCCGGACTTCGGTTCGGCGGGCGGTCCGGTTTCGGGCGCTTTCAGTTCGCCCGGTTTTGCCTCGCCTCCGCCCTCGCCCGGTTCCTTGGGCTTCTCGGGTTTTTCAAGAGGCTCGTCGGAAAAGGCGCTCGGCTCGTAGCCCGCCAGCGCCTCCAGATGCGCTTTGGCCTTCACGGCCGCGACCGACTGAGGCCACTCTTTGCGCACTTCCTCGAGAGCGGCCCGGCCCTCGTCGAGCCGGCCTTCCTCAAGGAGCACCATCGCCAGTCCGACCCGGGCCATCGGTCGGCGGGCGTCGTCGGTCTCGGCCACCTTCGTGTAAAGGTCTCTGGCCTCGGCGAGTTGCTTCTCGCGTTTGGCTTGCGGGTCGGCGCCTTCGCCGGCCGCGATGCCGGCCGCCGACTCGCGAAGCACCCGATCCGCCAGCATCAAGCGCGCCGTCGGAGCCTGCAGCGAGTCGGGATAGGTGCGGAGGAACTCTCGGAGCGGCTCCGCCTCGAAACTTCCCCGCGCCCGATTGAACACGGCCGCCGACACCGCCTCCGCCCCGTAACCGCCCTCGATTTTCGGCAACACGAAAAAGACGAACACCGCCAGCAGGACCACCAGGGCGCCCCAGCCTAAAATCCTGGCGTGCGGCTTCAGGCGGAGGATCCACCGCCCGATCCAGTCCGCCAACTCGTTCGTCTGCAAATCGTGCTTGCGCTTGCTCTTCATATCCCCGACCCCGTGTCAGGCTCCATCGGCCTGCCGCCCCGCGGGAAGACCTGAATCAGGAGTTTTGTGCCCCAGTCGTCCCAGACGCTGATGTGGCAACTTTCGGTGCCCTTCTCGAACTGGAACCGCTGCCGGCCGCTCGAAAAACTTTCCTCGACGGGCGTCCACCCCGCCGCGGGCATCTGCCGACGATAAAACTCCGCCACCTGGCGCACGGGCGCCCCGCCCTTGTACAGGTGCTGCACGAAACGCAACTCGCCGGCCTTCCGGTCACGTGATTCCTGGCCGTCGAACTTGAAGTTCGCGGGCACCGGGACGTCCGCCACCCGCGGCGCCAGCGCCGGCGCCGGCGCCGCCGGCCCTCGCTCCCCTTCGCCCCCGCACCCCAGCGCCAGCACCATCAGGCCCACGAGCGCCAGGGCCGCCAGCACCGGCAACCCGATCGCCGGACGAATCAACCGCGCTATCCGCTGGAACGTTCGCATTTATTGTCCCTCCCGCTCAAGCGCCCGGGCGACCAGCCTCTCGGCCGCCGCCAGGGCCGCCTCGATTTCCTTCGCTCCGAGTCCCGCACCCGCCAGGACGCGCTCGGCGTTCTCGGGGGGCTTGAGGTCCCCGACGTCGTGGCTGTCGGAACCGTAGATCACCTGGGCCCCGACTTCGCGCGCCAGGCTCGCCACGTGCCCGTTCGCGAGCGAGTGGCCGGCCCGGCCGCTGATTTCCAGGAGCACCCCGCGCTCGGCTGCGAGCCGCGCGTCCGACTCCGCGAGGCGCCCCGGATGCGCGAGGATGTCGCACCCCGCTTCGATCGCCGCCCGGTTCGTCCCTTCGACGACCGGCTCGACGGGCGATTCGCCGTGCACCACCACGATCCGCGCCCCGAGCCGCCGCGCCCGCTCGACGACCCGCGCGATGTGCCTGGGGCGGCAGTGCGTCACCTCCGCGCCCGCCAGCACCGTCATCTCCATCTCGCCCGCCAAGTCCGCCGCCACCCGCGCGAGCACCGGCACCACCGTCTCGACCATCCCCGTGTCCACGTGGTCCGTCATCGCCAGGGCCCGGTACCCCAGCACCTCGAACCGGCGCGCCAGTTCCGTGGGGATGAGTTCCCCGTCCGAGAGAAGCGTGTGCGTGTGGAGGTCGATCATTCGGCTCTGTCGGGTCTCCCCATGCCTCCCCCCGGCCCTTCTGGGAACAAATCCCTCCTTCGGGGGTTCGGCATTGGAAGACTGTAGTCCCGCCGGGACTTCAGGTCAAGGCTCTTCCGCCCAACCCTCTTGCGGGATGTGGCCGCGGATCGTGGCAATGGCTGTCAGGCCCATTCATGGGCCTTCACCCCGCTTCAGTCGCCGCGGCGACCATTTTATGGCGGGGCGACCGGCCGCCGCCTTCTGCGCCTGCCCACCAAAGCGGTGCCGGCCGCGAAGGCGGGTCCGCCCGGCTCCTGCCAACCGAGCAACGCCGTCGAAGTATTCAATTGATGGTCGCTGCCTCGCCGATACAATTCCTGGTCGATAGCCTTCTGGGGAAACCGAAGACATGGCGGATCTCTGGCTGGTGACGGGCGGCGCGGGGTTCATCGGGTCGAACCTCGTCCGGGCACTGCTCGAAGAGGGCCGAAGCGTCCGCGTCCTCGACAACTTTGCCACCGGCTTCCGCGAAAATCTCCAAGAGGTCGCGGGCGACGTTGACCTGGTTGAGGGCGACATCCGCGACGCCGACACGTGCCGCAGGGCGTCCGCCGGCGCCGAGGTCGTCTGCCACCAGGCGGCCATCCCGAGCGTTCCGCGGAGCATGGAAGACCCGCAGGGCTGCTTCGACGCCAACGTCGTCGGCACGCACAACATGCTCATGGCCGCACGCGACGCGGGCGTCCGGCGGTTCATCTTCGCGGCCAGTTCCAGCGCCTACGGGGCGGGCGAAGAACTTCCGAAGCGCGAGACGATGCCCGTCCTGCCCGTCAGCCCCTATGCCGCCGCCAAGGCCGCCGGCGAACTGCTCGTCGCCACGTGGCACCGGGCGTTCGGCCTCGAGACGGTCAGCCTCCGGTATTTCAACGTCTTCGGCCCACACCAAGATTCCACCAACCAGTACGCGGGCGTCATCGCGGCGTTCGCCACGCGGATGCTGCGGGGCCGGCGGCCGGTCATCTACGGCGACGGCACCCAATCGCGCGACTTCACGTTCGTCGAGAACGTCGTCCGCGCCAATCTCCTCGCGGCCGAGGCCCCGGAGGTCCACGGCGAGGTGGTCAACATCGGCTGCGGCGAGGCCATTGACCTGAATCAGATGGTGCGGGACTTCAACAAGGTCCTGGGGATCGACCTGGAGCCGATCTACGAGGCCCCCCGCCCGGGCGACGTAAAGCACTCGCTGGCGGACGTCTCGGCCGCCCGCGACCTGCTCGGCTACGAGCCGCAGGTCTTCTTCGCCGACGGCCTTCGGCGGACCATCGACTGGTATCGGTGGGCGCTGGAGACGGGCTACGGCGGCTGGGCGGCCGCGGGGCGATGAGGCCGGGCGTCGCCTCGGCGAAGACGGGCGCCTCCCCGCAAGTCAGCGGCGCCCGGCGGACCGCACCTCTTCCTTGATCCGCTGGATGTGTCCGCGGCCGAGCGCCTTGATCTCGCAGCCGAGTTCGAAGTAGCGGCGGATCTTCTCGTCCGGCAGGATCCCGAAGCAGTCCACGACGGCCAGCGGGCCGCCCGCCCAGCCGACCACCTCGTCCGGATCGAGGTCCATGTAGGGGGCGTGCCGGACGGCCAGGACGAGGGCCTCGGCGCCCTTGAGCGCTGCGGCCAAGTACTTCTCGACGCGGATGTCGGTCAGGCCCTCCTGGTTGCGGAAGAACCGGGCGAGCGAGTGCCCCGGCGCGGGATACTCATCCTGCCGCTCGAGTTCGTACCAGTGGTCGACGTACGGGTCGTGAACGCGGACCTCGGCGCCCATCTCGGCGAGTTTTCGGACGACCAGTTCCGAGCCGCTGTAGCGGGTGTCGCCGACGTCCTCGCGGTAACTGGCCCCGGCGATGCAGACGAGGGAGCCGGCGATGTATCGGCCCATGTTGCGGAGGGCGTCGCGCGTCAGTTCCGCCGCGTGGAGCGAACGCGTGTCGTTCGTGTCGATGGCCTCGGGCGTGATGCGGAAGACCTCGTCGCCGTCCTCGAACCCCAGGATGTGCTTGTAGGCCCAGTAGCCCAGGCCGCCGTCCTTCGGCAGGCAGTACCCGCCGATACCGGGCCCGGGGAAGATAATGTTCGAGTGCGTCGGGCGGACCTTGATCGCCTGAACCACCTTGATGAGGTCCACGCCGTTGCGTTCGGCAAAGAGGCTCCACTCGTTCAGGAACGCCAGGATCGTCGCCCGGTACGAGTTCTCGACGACCTTCGTCGTCTCGGACTCGATCGGCCGGTCCATGACCGTCAGGGGATAGTCCTCGGTGTTCAGGACCTCGTGGAGGAACCGGACGACGCGCTGGCGCGCCTCGGGGTTGCAGCCCGAGCAGACCCGCCAGAAGTCGCGAATCGAGGAGACGTACTCGCGGCCGGGCATGACCCGCTCGAAACTGTGCGCCAGAAGCGGCGGCGACCCGATGCCGCGCGACTGGAAAGCCCTCCGCATGATCGGATAGGCCACGAACTCGGTCGTTCCCGGGGCGACCGTCGTTTCGATGAGGACGAGGCACTCGGGACGCACCTTCTCGCCGATGGTGCGCATCGTCGCCTCGAGGGCCGACATTTCGGCCTCGCCCGACCGCATGTGCCCGAGGTCGTGCTTCGTGTAGTCGCACTGCACGTCCACGACCACGCAGTCCGCCAGCGCCAGGCACTCGCTCGTGTAGGTCGCCGTGAGCGTCTTCTTCTCCAGAACGCACCGGGCGATCATCGGATCGACCTGGGGGTCCTCCGCCTTGACGGGCGACTCGCCGCGGTTCAGCAGCGGGATCTTCCAGTAACTCCGCGTGCTCGGCCGCTGGCACCCGATGACGAACTTCGCGGGCTTGCCGGTCTTTTTGTCGACGGTGTCGGCGATGATGGCCGCCATGACAGCCCCCACAAAGCCGACGCCCATGACGACGACGACCTCCTTGCCCTCTTGGCGCGCCGCGTCGGCCAAGCCGCGAATCCGCTTGAACTCGGCCTCGTACTCGTCGGGCCCCGGGATGGGAAACCGCTCGCCGGCCGGACTGGCTGAGTACTCGGACATGCTGTCACCTCCGTGTCGTGTGCCATCCCTCGGCTGAACCGCGCCGCGCCCCGGCGCCGGGCCGTCGCCCGACAAGCCTACCGAAAAGCGCCCCGGAATGCCACCCCTTGCCGGGCATCCTCCGGGAAGCGCCCCAGACAACGTGAACCCCGGCGCGCCGGGGTTGAGATGTTTGGGGCGCTTCCCAACCCGCCTGCGTTTGGCTATAGCAGTTGCCGAATCTGCTGTGTATACTGGGCCGCAATGACCGACCCCCAGGCCACACACAATCGGCCCGGCGTGCTTCACGCCATCTCCGTGGACGTCGAAGACTGGTACCAGTCGACCATCGACGCGAGCGCCCCGCTGGCCGACACCTTCGAGAGGAACACCATGCGGGTGCTGGAGGCCTTCGCGGCACACGGCGTCCGCGGGACGTTTTTCGTCCTGGGGCTGGCCGCCGAAAAGGCGCCGCAGGTCGTCAAGCGGATCGCCGACGCCGGACACGAAGTCCAGAGCCACGGTTACGGGCACCGGTCCAACTTCGACGCCTCGGAAGAGGCCGTTCGGCAAGACCTCTTGCGGAACAAGGCCCTCCTGGAGGACCTGGCCGGCCGGGAGGTCTACGGCTACCGTTCGCCGTGCTTCTCCGTAGACGGGCGGAACATGTGGGTGCTCGACGTCCTCGCCGAAACCGGCCACCGGTACGACTCCTCGATCTTCCCCGTCAAGAAGGCCCGCTACGGCATTGCCGGTTACCCGCCGGAGCCGCGCATCGTGGCCACGCCGCGCGGTCACAGGATCGTTGAAGCGCCTGTGGCGTGCTTCGAGTGGCTGGGCAGGCGGCTCCCCGTCGGGGGCGGCGGGCACTTCCGCCTCTGGCCTTACTGGGTGATCCGGAAGGCCTGGCGCCAGATCGAGGCGGCGGGCCGGCCGGGCGTCGTCTACCTGCACCCGTACGAGTACGACCCCTCGCAGATGCACCGGTATCGCGGCCAAGTCTCGCTGAAGATGCGGCTGCACCAGGGCATCGGACGGAAGGGCTTCCGCCGGAAGGTCGACCGCCTGCTCTCCGAATTCCGCTTCGGACCCATCAAAGAGGCGCTGGCCGACCTCCTGAAGGCGCTCCCGAAATAGCCGCAACGGCCGGTGCTCGGCCGCCCCCTTACCGGCACGGGTGCGCCAGGATTTTCTGGCAGGGACCCAAGGCGTGCCCAAGGGTCGGGTGGCATGGCCGCCCTGTTCCGGGCGGCCATGCGCGGACGGTCGAGACGCATGGCCACGCAGAACAGCGTGGCCATGCCACCCCATCCCTCAGGGGGTATCGGCGACCCTGCCAGAAAATCCTGGCGCACCCACCTGCACCCCCCGCCGGTTTTTTTGGGGCTATCGCATATTCCGGCCGATAGTATATGTGCCGCGCACTCTCCGGCGGGCAGGTGCTCCCGGGCGGAAACTACAAGGACCGATCTTTGCGGATCACGATGATAGCGTGTTTGTCGCTGATCAGCCTCGCGGCTGTCGTCGGCAAGTCGTATTTCCTGGCTCCGACGCGTCTCGGGTGGTTCATGATGCTGGTGAACGTGCTCTACGAGACGTTCTGCCGGGGGTGGCGCAAGCGCTGGCACGCCGACCTGCTCTTACTCCTCGGCCTGGGCATCGCCTGGACGCTCGTGGCGGGGATATGGGCCGCAGCCGCCTGGCTGCTCGTCTTCGGCTTGGTCTGGATTTGGAGTCTGATGGCCGAGTTGAAGTGGCGCAGCGGCGTTTTCACCGTGCTAGACGCCCGTCACGCCGGTGAGATCCCGCTGCCGCTGCCGAAACTCATCGTGAACCTTCGCGGGCCTGTCCTTTCGCGCGGGCGGACGTATGACCTGGGCTCCTGGCCGGTCGGCCGGGCTGAACCCTTCGAGTTTCTCATCCTGAACCCCGCCGACCGAGTCCACTGCCAGTTTCCGCTGACGTTCGAGTTGACCTGCGAGAGCGACGCGGTTCAGATAGAGAGGAACCCCTCCGGCGAGCACCCGGGCCCCGACCCGGGAGACATCCTGCGCCTGCCATTCACGCTGCGCGCCGTCCGGCCGTCGAGTCGCGTCATACTCCCATACCGCCTGACGCTGGGGTCATACACGCAATCGGGGACCCTGCGAATCGGAGAGATTTTCGAGCCGACCGGTGTCCACGTAAGCGGTGTGAAAATCGATCGGTGGAAGGGCGGGGCGCGCGGCGCGTGGTGCTGGCGGGGCGACACGGACCTGTTCGATCCTGCGACGTGGCAGTCGCCCGAGGGCCTGCTTCCGAGCCTTGAACTTTCGCGCCGCTTTCGTGTGCCGCATACGTTCTTTCTCTCGGCCAGGTTGACGACCGACGAGGCGGAGAGCCGCGCTCACAGCGAGCACTTCGGGCTCGACCGCCGGAGCCACCGGATCCCGGAGTTCATCGAGTGGCTCCGCAAGACGATGGCCCTGGAGAATGAAATCGACTGGCCGTTCGAAATGAGGGACGGGCGGTACCCGTGTGAACTGGGCAACCACATGTGGCTGCACTACGGAACCCACTCGTCCGCCGACCCGGGGAACCACTGGACCACCTGGCTCAATCCCGGCAAGGGAAAGTACGCCTGGTCTGCCGCGGACCATGATTCACTGAAGGAACAGACCGACAACGCGATGAAGTGCACGGAAACGTTCCAGCGGCTGTTTGGCTTCACCACCACCGCGTGGGGCATTCCGGGACGGGGCGGTGATCGGTACACGGCGCAGGCACTCGAACGGGCCGGAATCCTCGTGGCGAGCGACTCGGACTGCCAGGCATTCGTGAACGTCTTCTGCCAGCCCCCGCCCCACCACCCCAAGGGAACGACGCACCTGGTGGAACTGAGCAAGAAGTACCCGGGCGACCCGCTCTTCGGCAACCAGTGCGCCATGCTGAAGTACTGGATGTGGCACGCGCGCCGGCATGGGCGCGCGATGGTCCTGATGGCCCACCACCACCTGCGCGGATGGGAAAGCGCCGGCTGCTTCCGCCTGACCGAAGAACTGATCCGCGATGCCGTCGGCCGAATGCACGGGGACCTGTATCTCGGAACCATGTCCGCTGTCGGCCTCTATTGGGAGCGTGTCCTTTGCCCGGAGCACAAATGGGTGGCCGCCACGGCCGGCGCGGGGCTGGACTTTACGGTCGCCAACCGAGGCGACAAGGCGCTGGCCGCCATCCCCGTCGAGGTCCGGTTCAGCAACGGCAAGCGGACCTTGGCGCTCGTGGACATCCCGGCGGGCGGCTCGACAACCGTCAACTGGACGCGGGAGAAGGCATGAGCGGCGCCCGAGAGAAACTGGAGGCCGCCTTCGCCCAGTGGCTCGGCGCGAAGTACGCCTTTGCCTTCTGGAAAGGCCGCGTCGCGATGTATGTCATTCTGCGCGCCCTCGGCATCGGCGGAGGCGACGAGGTCATCGTGCCCGGGTACACCTGCGTCGCGGTGGCCCGGCCCATCAAGTACGTCGGCGCCAGGCCCGTCTATGTGGATATCGAGCCGGTGACGTTCAACATGGACCCCGCGAAGATCGAGGCCAAGTTGTCCGGCAAGACCCGATTGATCGTGGCCCAGCACACCTACGGTTACCCGGCGGAGATGGATGCCATCCTGGACATCGCCCGGCACCGCAGCCTGCCGGTGATCGAGGATTCCTGCCTGGCCCTCGGCTCGACGTACAAGGGCCGCCGAACGGGGACTCTGACGCTGGCCGCCTACTGGTCCATGCAGTGGAGCAAGACGTTCACGACGGGCTTCGGCGGCATCGCCACGACGGACGACGCCGACCTGGCCGCCAAGATCGAGCGTCTGGCGCGCCAGGAGGCGCGCGAGCCGGGCCTGAAGGAGGCGACGCTCTTGGCGGCGATGCGAACCGTCCACCGGTTGCTCGCCTTTCCGAAAACGGTGAGCCGGATGCAGGCCGTCTATCGCCGGCTGTCCGACGCCGGGCTGGTGGCAATCAATCCGCCCGGCGCCGAGCAGGTCCGGTTCACGCCGGCGTTCTTCAAGCGGCTGGGAGCCGCCCAGGCGCGGGTAGGCCTGCAGCACGTCCATCGCCTGGACGCCAACCTCGCGCATCGGCGCCGCCTGATGCGCCTCTACGATCGCCTCCTGGCGGAGCGCGGCTGGCCCATGCCCAGGATTCCCGATTATATGGATCCCGTGCTGGTCCGGTATCCGGTTCGCGTGGCGGACAAGGCGGCGGCCATCGCGCTGGCGCAGGCCCGCCGCCTGGAATTGGGGACGTGGTTTGACTGCCCCCTGCACCAGATAGACGTGCCGATGGAAACGTTTGACTACGCGTGGGGGATGTGCCCGATTTCCGAAAAGGCCGCTCGCGAGACGGTCAACCTCCCCACGCACCCGCGCGTTGGCGAGCGGTTGGCCCGGCAGGTGGTAGACCTGGTGTGCGAGATCGGATCGGCAAAGTAGAAAGGCCCATCGCTAGTGGCCCCCCTGCCCTGGCGGACGGGGCCAATCCCAGGAGCAGATTGCGGCCCAGAGCCGGCTTGGGGCGATCTCTTGCGCCAAGGCCAGAGGGCGGCCATCAGGGATGGTCGGCGTAATAGCGACGAACGGCTTCGATGAAACGATTGTACTGAGGAGACTGGTCAACAAGATTAGCGATCTGGCTGTTGCCATAGGCATCGGCGTGCATGCGATCCTCGAAGCCCATATCAAGTTTCAGGTCGAAGAGATCCAGGAGGAAGACGTGGTCGCCGGTGGCGGCCGTCGCGATGCGGTCCCGAATGAGGTGGTACTTACGTGAATATTCGTTCATGTCAAGACCATTGGCTGCGTAGAAGAGACGGTTTGTGGGCAGAACGATGACCAGAACGGGCACCTGCTCCCGCTTCAGCATCTCGAGTGAACAATCTAAACCGGCGAGGTTGTCGGACTGGTCGGCGTCGTTCACAGCCCACCGGCCCTTGGCCAGTTGATCCGGTGGAACATATCCGGGAGGAACGGCCCGGATTCTGTCGTATTCGGGAATCTTGCCGTCGAAAACGTAGACGGGTATCGGCGGCGTGCAGACATTCAACTGGGCCACGTCGGCCTGATGGAAGTTCAGGTAAAGGAGGTTGCCCAGATACTCCTGCATCCAGAAGGGCCAAAGAAACCGCTTCTCGGCGAACGTGGAGTTGTAGATCCGGCGGACGTTGGAAGGAAGCTGGGCGTGGATGTCGCCGTGGTTCATCATAAGAAACACGAATGTTCGCGTGACGTTGCTGAGCCAGCTTTCGTTGACGCTGTCGTGCGAAGAAGTGAAGTAGATGGGGTTGACAATGAGGATGACGGGCGGGATGGCGATGCCAGCCTGCCGACACCTGGCGAAGACGAGGCATCCGTGGATGGGAGAGAGTCCCCCCCGGGCAAGGATGACCAGGCCGGGATCGTGGGGCCTGAGATGGTTGAGTTGAGCACCGATGTTGTGGGGCGCGGTGGACTCGGAGGTGCCAAAGAAGAGGACGTGGTGGTCGCGGCGAATGGCGTCAAAGAACCAGCGAAGGTAGGAGACGTTGCGGAGGACGCCGGCCGTGCTGAGAACCTCCTGGCCAGCAACGTTGACGTGAAGCGGCCAGTCGGCCTGATCGGCGCCGCAGACAACGTGGCGGCGGACCGGCCAGAGGGCAAACAGAATCGCGTTGGCGGTCAGCAGCAGCACCAGCACGGCCATACGACCGGGTTGTGGATTAGAGCTCGGCATAGATGAACGGGGCTCCGACAGGGGCGCTGCAGACAGCGAAGTAGACCGCCCAAAGGATCAGAATCACCAGGACCAGCAGCGCCATCTTCCGGGATTCACGTTTCACCATGACACTAACCCCTTCATGTAAATCGAGAACTCCGACACAGGATACCGGAACAGCAGCCAGCCGAACGAGACGAGGATGAAGACGATCGCGACTTTGGCGGAGACGTAGGCCCTACCAAAGATCCGTTGGAGGGGGGCCCAGCCGTGGTGAGCGGCAACGCTCTCAATGGACAAGAGGGAACCGTGGAAGAGACCCCAGATGAGGAAGTTGAGGGTGAGGCCGTGCCAGATGCCCATGATGCCCATGGCGATGATGAGGTTGAGGCACTTGCGGAGCAGGCCCTTGCGGTTGCCGCCCAGGGGAATGTAGATGTAGTCGCGGACCCAGTAGGAAAGGGACATGTGCCAACGGCGCCAGAAGTCACTGATGCTGGTGGCGACATAGGGGTTGTTGAAGTTCTCCGGCAGTTTGAAGCCGGCCAAGAGGCCGAGGCCGATGACGAAGTGGGTGTACCCGGCGAAGGTCAGGTAGAACTCGAAGGAGTTGGCCGGAATGCCGAGCCAGAATCGCCAGGCGGGCAGTTCCGATGCGTATCGCAGGTCTGAAAGGACGCCGCATCCGATGAACTTCCCGGCGATGAGCATGGCGAATGCGAGCGCGAGGCGGCGAAGGACCTCGCGGTAGTCGAACCGTTCCTTCTGGAAGTTCTCGACGCGGGAGATCGGCCCCACGAAGAGCATGGGGAAGAAAAACATCTGCATCAGGCCGGTCGAAAGTTGCACGTCGCGCTTCCTGTAGGCACTGACGAGCCATGCGATGGCCCGGAAGCCGAGGTAGGAGAGGCTGGGCAGAAACAGGAAGTACTTCTGGAAATAGATGCGCCACTTGAGGTAGGCTGCGATTATGGCGACCGTGGCGACAACCGACAGAATGAAGACGAGCTTCCGCAGAAGCGTATCGCGGGCCGCTTTGATCCAGAGCCCGATAAGGATGGCCGCCAACCCGACCGCCGCATAGATGGAAGCGGTCTCCCATCCGACCGCGGCGGTCAGCAGCATCAGCGAAGCCGTGGCGATCAGGATCCGGTGAAACTTCACCGTCTGAAGCCTTCCGAGCCAGCCCAACGCAAAGAACAAAAGCCATGTAATCGGCAGCGGGAGAAACTCAAGCATCGCAGACACCTCGGCGATTCGGGAGAACAAAGGTAGAGCGGCATTGCAGACGCCGGGACTCCGTTGGCCCGTCGCTAGTCGGAGTCACCTGCATTCACCTCCAGCCCCGTCAGGGAATCCTTCGATTACAGGCAGTCCAATCCGCCCACGCAAGCATTGGGCAGGGGAAAAACCCCATCGCGGGCGGGTCAGCGGCTGAGACCATGGGCTTCCGGTTTGGGAACAAACCGCCCTTTCAGGAGTACCCAGTGAACGAACCCGACCAGACCGCCCCAACCATAGGAGAAGTGGATCGCCGCGCAGGCTGGCGGCGTCAGCACCGCCACTCGCCCGCCGAACCGCCGAGCCGCCCAGAAAGCATTGCCCAGGAGCCCCAGCGCGTACACGCCCGCGTACGCGGCCAGCGGCAGCGCGAGCGGCCACCACCAGATCGCTCCGCACACGGCCAGGCCAATCAGCGGGAACCATCCGAGCACGAACAGGATCGGCAGAATCTGCCTCAGGTGCGCCGGGCGCTTGCGTTTCTGAATGGTCCGCAGCCGCCAGAAACCGTACTGGTAGTACTGGCGCGCCAGTTTTCCCACGTTGGTCCGCGAGAAGTACTGCACGCGGACCGACTGGGTCATGTACTCTTTGCCGCCCGCCTCGTGCACACGCTGGACGAACTCATCGTCCTGGTTCCGGACCAGTTCCTCGTCGTACAGGCCCACCTTGTCGAACACCCACCGGGGGACCGCGGAGAAGCAGGTCTGCGGCACGTAGCCTTCCTGAGTACCAAGGCGCCAGTTCCCCGCCCCCACCCCGACCGGGCTGCTCATGGCCGCGCTGATGACCTTGCCCATGAAGGTCAGGCTCACGGTTTCCACGGCACCGCCCGCGCGCCAGACATCGGGATGTTCGCGCAGCACGCGCGCCAGTTCCGCCATGTAATTCCTGGAGACCACCGCGTGGCCGCTCAGGAAAACGATGACGTCGCCCTTCGCGTTCCGAATTCCGATGTTCACGCCCGTCGGCGAGATCCGCACCGGGTTGTCAAGCATGCGAACGCGCGGGTCTTCCTCGGCCAACCTCGCAACGATCTCGCGCGTCCGGTCGTCGCTGAACCCGTCCGCGACGATCACCTCAATCCTGTCGGCGGGGTACTCGTTCTCGAGGCAGGCCCGGACACACCGCTCGATAAACTCTTCCTCGTTGCGCGCGGGGATGATCATGCTGAACTTCGGCGGGTCCCCAGCGGTGGTCATGAGGCCTCTCCTTGTCCCGGTTCGTTGCGGGTGCGGCTCGGCGTCCGATGGGTTAACTTCCCGAAGATCCAGCGCCGTTCAAGCAACGCCAGGTCGCGCCGCGAGATGTCCTGCCCGGCCCCCCGGCGCTTCAGATGGTCGAGCACATCCCCGACGGGCACAAACCAGCCGTCCCGGGCGGCCATCTCGTCCATCAATCGGCAGAACCGCCGGTCCAGTTCACCCTTTCTCACGAAGCCGCTGCCGAAGTGCGTGTAGATGATGCATACACCGCCCTCGTCCTCAAGGCGCTGCTGCGCCCCCGGCGTAAGGGTCTTGCAGAACGCTTCCACGTCCGCCGCCTGCGTGGACGTGAACCAGTACTTCACGTACGGCTTGGCGGGATCATGGTACGGGATGCCGGGATAGACGTTCAGCAGGTTGATCTCCCAGAACACGAAGTTGCGGACGTACTGGACGTGCTCGCGGCACAGGTCGCCCCAGAAGTAGGGGCTCGCGGGAATATGCCCCTCGTACCGCCGATCCTTGCCGAGGGTGGCCAGCCGGTACAGCAGACGCCAGCGCCGGGTCGTGAACCGTGCCGCGCCCCAGTAGATGTTGTCGCGGTTCATCGAGTGGTTGCAGTGGATGCGCGGGTAATATCCGACCCGGTCCCGGAACCGATCGAGCGCCTCGGCGGTCTGCTCGCGGGTGGCGCTGTGGCTGGTGGCGCCGTGCGAGGCGATCTCAAAGCCCTGCTCCTTCAGGCCAAGCACAAACTCCAGATACGCAGGCTCCGCAAGCGTCGCGCCGCCCACCCTCGAGCCCTCCGTCGGCGCGAGGGTCCACACGCTCTTCGTCGTCCGCATCCCCGCCCGCGCCAGGTACTTGTACACGGGTGCGACGTTCTCGACCGTCGCCAGGTCGGTGTCGTCGAGGATGGTAAAGGCGAAGCGCTTGTTGCCCGGGAATTCCATGGCCGCAAGATTATATTGGCCGACTCGGGGGGTTGGCAAGCCCAACCGCTGCGCGGTTTCCACGCCGTTGCCGTACGGCCTGCCCGACCGTATACTATACGGCCAAGTCGCCGTGGCGACCTGTGTCACCGGCCGGGCGGTTCGGCGGGTTCCTAAAGGTGGCGGCCCCGCCAATCCGAAAAGCGTCTCAGGATCCATGCAAACAGACAGGCCCAACATCCTCGTCCTCGGGGCGCACAACAGGGCGGCCCTGCCGCTCCTAGAGTCGGCCCACGCCCACGGCCGCCGCGTCATCGCCGGTTCGCCTCGCCGATACTGCGCCAGCTTCTACTCGCGGTGCGTGCGCGAGCGGCTTCGCTATCCGTCCGCCGTGGACAAGCCGGACGCGTGCCTCGAAGTCCTTCTCCGGTATGTTTCTCGAGGCCACGTGGACACGCTCATCCCCACGGGCGATTCGGCGACGGAACTCGTGGCCAAGCACCAGGACACCTTCCGCAACCACACGCGGGTCCTGCTGCCTCCGTACGACGTCTTCCGCGCCGGGCGCGACAAGATCCTGACGCTCCAGGCCGCCGACCGAGCCGGGGTGCCAATCCCTCGCACGTGGTATCCTGCCGAGCAGCCGCTTGACGAGATCGCCAGGCAAGCGGCTTATCCGTGCTTGATCAAGCCCGCCGTGTCCGCGGGCGCGCGAGGCATCACCGTGGCGCGAACACCGCCCGAACTCCTTGCGGCGTTCCCGACGGTCGAACGACGGTTCGGCCCATGTTTCGTCCAAGACTTCGTGCCACAAACCGGCACGCAGTACAAAGTGGACCTCGTTCTTGGCACGGGCGGGAGACTGCTGGCGGGCGTCGTCTACAGCAAACTGCGGTACTATCCCCCGAACGGCGGCTCCAGCGTCCTGAACGAGACGGTGAATCGTCCCGACATCCTCGATCTGGCCGTCCGCACCGCCAGGGAACTCGGGTGGTACGGTTTCTCGGACTTCGACTTCATCACGGACCCGCGCGACGGCGTTGTCCGGCTCATGGAGATCAACCCGCGGTTTCCCGAGAGTTTTCGGGCGGTCGTGGCGGCGGGCGTGGACATGGCCGAGATCATCTACCAGATGGCACACGGCCGCGAGCCGGAGCCGCAACTCCAATACCGGACGGGCCGCTATGTGCGGTTCCTCTCGGGCGACATCCTCTGGTTCCTTACCAGCCGCAACCGTTTCCAGCAACTGGCGTCGTGGCTCGACTTCTTCTCGCCCAACGTGACCTACCAGATCTTCTCGGCGCGCGACCTGGGCCCGCTCCTCGGCTACTTGCTGGAGAACCTCATGCTGGACCGCAGGGCGCTGTCCTCGCGCCTCCGGTTGGGGCAGGCAACGCACCGATAGGGCCGGGCCCGGTCACGCGGGCGCCGGCGAGGGTTGCCTCGAAGACCTCGACGAGGCGCCTGCGGTCAAAGCGGTGCTCGGCCACGATTTGGGCACGACGGCCCATCTCGCGCCGCCGCGCCGGGTCTCCCGCCAGGTCGCGAATGGCTTCCGCCATCGCCTCCGGATCTTCGGGCGGCACCACCACACCGCAGCCCTCCTCTTCCGCAAGCCAGCCGGCCTGCCCGTCGAAGTTGAGTAAGACCGGCAACCCGGCCGCCAGATAGTCCATAAACTTGTTTGGCAGGGCGGTGTCGAACACGGGGTAATTGTCCAGGGTCATCAAGCCCAGGTCGCACGCCTTCAGAACGGCCGCCAGCCGCTCCTTGGGGACCGGGGCGAGGAACAGCACATTCTGGAGACCGAGGGCTTGGGCCTGCTCCGTCAGCCGCGGCTTGAGCACCCCATCGCCGATCAAGACAAACCGGACATCCGGGAGGTCCTTCAGCCGCCCCGCCGCCTCCAGGACCCAGGACAGCGCGTTGACCCTGCCATGCGCGCCGGCGTAGACGGCGACGACCTTGCCCTCCAGACCGTGCTCGCGCCGCCACGCCAGGTCCGGCTCGGCGCGTGCAAACAAGCCGTAATCGGCGCCGAGCGGGATGACGCGGACCTTGCGCGCCTGGGACCCCAACCGCGCCCGCAGGCGCTCCGCCATGCGCGGGCTGATGGCGACGATGCAGCCGGCCGCATGATAGAACATGCGCTCCCACGCCGCCGCGATAAAGATGAGCAGCGGGTTCTTGAGCGCGCCGAACTGGACCGCCGACTCCGGCCAGATGTCACGGACCTCGAAGACGAACGGCACGCGCCTCGCATAGCGGGCCACCATCCCAACGAACCCTGTCGTCAAGGGTGTGCTTGTCGCAAAGACCACGTCGGCGTCGCGGATGCGCAGCGCCTCCCGCGTGCTCAGGAACATGAAGGCCAGGAACGCCAGAATGCGCCGCGCAAACGGTTGCTTGCTGTCATAGCGGACATTGACGATGCGCACATCGATCCCGTCCACGTCCAGTCGGGTCACCAAGTGCGTAAACCGTCGCCGCGCAAATTCGCTCGGCCCATACACGCCCGTGAGCACTGTAACGCGGTGGCCCCGCTCCACCAGCATCCGCGCAAAGTCGTAGGACCGCGTGCCGGTCGTGCCGCGCGTCGTCGAGAAGTGCTGGTGGACGTAGACGATGTTCACATGCCATCTCCGGCGCGCCCGTCACTTCGCCAGGCATCGCTCGAACGCGGCGACCAGTTTTCCCGACTCGGTCGTCAGGTCGCCCTTTTCGACGGCAATGGCGCGGCTGATCGGCGCCGCGGCCGCACGCAGCTCCGGCCGCGCCAGCGCCTCCTCCAACCGGTCGGCAAGCGCCGCGTCGTCGCCCACCGGGAACAGGAAACCATTGACCCCGTGCTGGACCCACGGCCGGTTGGCCTCGATGTCCGAGACGACCGGGAATGTCCCCGTGCTCAAGGCCTCCAGAAGCGACTGGCTCGTCCCGTCCTTCAAGGAGCACGACACGTACACGTCGGCAGACGCCAGGATGGCCGGGAGTTCAGCGTACTCGTAGCCCGGGCGGAAAGCAACGCGGTCCTCAATGCCCGCTTCGCGGCCAAGGGCCTTCGTCGCCTCCACTTCCTGGCGACTCGTGAAGGTCAGATGGCACTGCGTGCCGCGCGCTTTGAGCCGCGCGATCGCCCGCACGAGCGTCGCATGGTCATAGACGGGCTTGTGGGCACGGAGACAGAGGATCTCGCCCGTGTTCGGCCGGGCCCCGGGCTCGACCCTGGCCAGGCGCTGCGTATCCACGCCAATGGGCGCGACGAAGACCCGGTCGCGAGGGATGCCCACGGCGTGCGTCAGCTGCTCGGCCAAGGCGACCGACACCGCGTGGACGAAGCACGACCGCCGCCCCTCCCACCGGAAAACCGCCCGCCACAGGCGGCTGCCGACGCGGTCGTTCACGTCCGTCCCGAGCGCGCTGACGACGACGCGGCGATGGCCGCTCAGGCAGGCCAGAAACCCCGCCGAACTCATGAACTGCGCCAGCAGAATATCAGGCCGGCACTCACGGACGGCGCGGCGAAGCGGGCGCAGCACCTTGAGGTATTGCCAGCGCGACTCCATCTCCCACGGCTTGAAGTAGGACGTCCCGATCATCCGCACGGTCGTGCCATACTCGTTGTTCGAGAAAGGCGTCATCGACCAGACCTCGGCCACGTGGCCGTGCGCCTCGAAGGCCTTGGCATAGACGTGGCCGAAGGGACTGACGCCGTGGGTTAGAATCGCAATATACATCGCCAACTCCCGCCGGCCCCAACCGGCTCACCGCCGGCGGTTCTTCCGGATATCCGCCCACATGTCCGCCAGTGAGCGGCGCCACGAAATGGAGGGCCGCCAGCCTGTGGCTGCGCGCAGCCTGGCGGCGTCGCCGACGATCGTCGGAACGTCATGCGATTTCAATCGCGCCCGGTCGCAACGGACGGGAATCTCGCGGCCGGCCAGGGCGATGCACGCCTCCAACATCTCCTGGATAAGGACGGCCTCGCCAGACGCGATGTTGAAGATGCCGCCGTGGGTCTTCTCGCCGGCGCGGACGAGGGCCCACATGGCCGCGACGGCGTCCCGCACGTCGAGAAAGTCTCGCCGCGTCGCCGTGTTGCCCACACAAACCTCCCGCGCCTTGCCGTCCAGGACGCCGGCCACCTGATGCAGGAACGCCGCGGGGACGAGGCGCGAAGGTTGGCCCGGCCCCATGAGGTTGAACGGCCGCACACAAACGACAGGCACGGACGTCTCCCGTGTCAACCGGATCGCCATCTCTTCCTGGCGCGTCTTGCTGACGCCGTAGGGCGTCCGGCCCAGGAGCGGCCGCGACTCGTCCACCACCTCGTGCTCGCCCGAGGTAATGCCGTACTGGGCGGCGCTGCCGACGACGAGCACAAGGGGCGGCCTGGGCATCGCCGCCGCCGCGGCCAGGAGGTTCCGACAGGCCCCGACGTTAATCGCCATGCAGGCCTCAAGGTCGTCGCAATGCATCACGCCGGCCAGGTGCAGGACCACGTCGGGCACGATGTCCGCGATGGCCTCCCGGACCTGGTGGGCATCGGTAAGATCGCAGCGGACAAAAGCCGCGCCGGACGAGGTCTTGACCGCGCGCAGGTCCAGGGCCACGATCCGTTTCGGCGCCTCGGCCGAGCCGAGCAGGTGGCGGACGAGATGGCCTCCCACGAAACCCGCTGCCCCCGTCACGGCCACGGTTTGGAGCGGCGCGGGCGTCATGGGCCTGATGGTTCGCCTCCCGGAAACAGCCGCTTCATCAACTCGTCAATCTTCTCGTTGGCCTCCGCGTAGTCGTCGGGCCGGCCGATGTCGAGCCAGTAGCCCCGGTGCGGGTAGGTCCGCGCGTTCAGGCCTTTCTCGATGCAGGCGAGCATCAGGTCGTCGAAGCCGAAGGCCCGTTCTTCGGGTACAATGTCCAGGAGCCGTCGCTGGACGACGTAGATGCCCATACTGACACGGAAGTGGTAGGTCGGCTTCTCCTCGAACCCGACGACGCGGTTCGAGTCATCGGTCCGCAGGACGCCGAAATCGATCCGCGTGTTGCGCTTGAAGGTCGCGACCGTGATGTCCGCGTTGTGCGCCAGGTGGTCGCTGTACAGGGCACGGAAGTCAAGATCCGTCAGCACATCGCCGTTCATGACGAAGAAAGTTTCCGGGAGGTTTTCGATGAGTTTGAGGGGCGCGATCGTGCTGAGGGGCTTGTCCTCGACGCTGTAGTCGACCTGCAAGCCCCACCGGCCGCCGTCACCGAAGTACGCCATAATCAGGTGCGCCAGATGGCTGACGGCCATCGTCACATGGTCCACGCCGACGGCCTTCAACTGCGTCAGAACGACGTCGAGGATGGGGCGCTCACCGACGGGCACGAGCGGCTTCGGCAGCGTCGCGGTATAGGGCCAGAGCCGGGCCCCTTTACCGCCGGCCAGGATGACAGCTCTCATCGGCGGCCTCCTACACGTTGTAAATCTCGGGCTTGTAGAGTCCCGGGTGCTCCCGGATGTACCGGGCCGTCAGGGCCAGCCCCTCGCGGAGCGACGTCTGTGGCTGCCAGCCCGTCAGATCTCGGATCTTGTCGGCGCAGCAGACGAGCCGCAGGACCTCGCTCTTCTCGGGGCGAACGCGTGCGGCCTCGCACTCCACAACGGTCTTGCAGCCCATCACGTCGATAACCAAATTCACCAGGTCGCCGATCGAAACGCCCTTGCCGCTGCCTGCGTTCACGACCTCGCCGACCGTCCTGGGGCTTTCGGCAACGGCCAGGAACGCCCGGGCAGTATCTGCCACAAAAGTGAAATCGCGGACAGGCTCGAGCGAGCCGAGGCGTATCTGTTTTGCCCCGCTTGCGAGTTGGCTGATAATGGTCGGGATCACCGCGCGGGCCGACTGCCTCGGCCCGAACGTGTTGAACGGGCGCAGCGTCGCGACAGGCGTCTCAAAGGAAAGGTGGAAACTCTCAGCGATCTTGTCGGCGCCGATCTTGCTGGCCGAGTACGGCGACTGGCCCTGGAGCGGATGGTTCTCGTCGATCGGCACGTACCGCGCGGTGCCGTACGTCTCGCTCGTCGAGGTGTGGACGATCTTCTCGACGCCCGCGTCCCGGCAGGCCTGCAGGATGTTCAGCGTGCCGACCACATTGGTGGCCACGTAGTCCGCGGGGGCCATGTACGAATACGGGATCGCGATCAAAGCGGCCAGATGAAGGACGACGGTCTGACCCCGGACGGCCTCGCGCGAGAAGAAAGGGTCGCGGATGTCCCCGCAGAGGATTTCGAGTGCGTCGCGAATGTCCTTGTCGAGCCACTCGATCTGGCCCCAGTCGTTCCGGCTGTTATAGTGGACCATCGCCCGAACGGCCGCGCCGGCCCGAACGAGCGCCTCCGTCACGTGGCTGCCGATGAATCCGCCCGCGCCGGTCACCAAGACGCGTTTGCCGCGCCAGAACGTCATGCGCCACCTCCCATGCCAGGGTGCCCGCCGCACCGCACTCCCGGGCCGGCGTGCGGGACCGCCGCCCTCCTCCTCTTTTCATCGGCAGGAACCGCCCGCCGACTCGCGGTTTCCTTGCCGACATACGTGGCCAGCCGCTCGAGGGGCTTAGCCTCTCTCCCGCCAGAGGCGGGCCACGGTTGCCATCGTCCAGAAGTTGTAGAACTGGGCCTCGTTGCCGCGATCAAAAAACCACGAAAACACCTGGGCGTCCACGAGGTCCACGAGCCCGGCTGCCGCGCCGGCGCCATCTGGCTCCCCTGTGGATTCCCGCTCATGCCCAGTACCGCTTAACGGCCTCCAGAAGCGTCATTACCTGTGTCCTGGCGATCAGCGGCCCCTTGAGGCGCGTGCCGGGCCAGTGGAAGAGCTTCTCCACGTCTTTCTTCAGCTCCGGGTAGCCGTCGAGCACGTGGGCGTTCTCGGCCCAGTACTTCTCGACGAATTGCTTCAGCGCCGGGTTGGTGCGGTACCACGACCACAGGGGGTTCATCGAAACCCGGTCGAGGCGGAAACGCGACAGCGCCCGGGCCGTCCACCAGAGACGCTTGACCTTGCGGGTCAAAGGGCCGTCAAACGGCTTGGCCTTGGTGAGCTCCCACACGTAGCGGCCCACGCGGGGGCGCCGCACGCGCAGCCAGTCGAGGTAGATCTGCTGGCGGTAGCGGTACTCGCGCGGAATCCGCATGGCGTACTGGAGGAATTCCAGGTCCAAGAACGGCGACGTGCACTCGGTGAACTGGTAGGTCGTCCAGTTGCCGTTCAGGGCGCCGTTGAACGCCCGGTTGTACATTAGGAATTCGTCTTCCGTCTCATACTGGTCCATGATGGCCTGGACCCGGTTGGCGATCCGGTCCACGAGGAACGTGGAGTAGGCCCCCGCGGGAACCTTCGCCTTGGCAGGTTGAACGCCCGTGAGGAAGCTGCCGAGGACGGCGTCGCCGATCATGCCCGTGTGGAGGATGCCCGTGCGGGTCGTGTCGATCCGCCTCAGGGCCGAGAGCAGGTGCGCCGAACCAAGGAACAGGATGAGACCGCCGTTCGCCGACACGCTGTCCTCGAAGGCGGAGATCAGGTAGTGCCCCTGGTCCAGCGCATAGAAGCTGAACTCGAGCCCCAGGTCCGTGGCGATCTGTCCGGCGATCCGCGCGTCCAGGTAGCCCGTCTGGGAGAACGTCATCGCCACCTGGCGCCGGTAGCCCAACTCATAGGCGGTGAGGAGGCCCATCCGGGAATCCAGCCCGCCGCTGAGGGTGGCGAGGTGATCGTAGCCGTACTCGCGGTCCTTCTCGTACTGCATCGTGACGGCCCGGTTGAAAAGCGCGTCGAGGCGGTCGATGATGTCGGCCTTGGATTCCTTGAGGACGGGATCGCCCTGGAACCGGACCCAGTCGCTGACGGTCGCCTTGCCGCTCTCGACCGCCAGGACCTGGCCCGCCTTCAGCTTCTTGATCTCCGAGACGAGCGTCGTATCTTCCAACATGAAGGCATACGTAAGAAGGCAGTAGGCCCCGAACGGGTCGAGCGTGTACCGCCGCCCCAGGGCGTGCAGCACCTGGACCACGACGCCAAAATCGGTCGAGCAGACCAGCAGGTCCGGCGTGTGGTAGTAAAACATCGGCTTCGAAGCGGTATGGTTGGTGAACGCCACCCAGCGGCGACGGACCTTGTCGTGCACGAAGCCGGCGGCCTCACCCCGCAGGGCCTTGACAAAGGCATCGCCCTGCCGCGCGACCATCGCCTTGACCGTGTGGAAGTAGTCCTCGCCCCCGTATTCGCGCTGGAGCTCGGCCCAGTTGAAGACGACGCCGTCGAGGCCGACGGCCATCTCGCCGTCCTCCTGGAAGACCTTGTCGCGGAGGAACTTCGCGTTGGTGAACCGGGCGGTCAGCACCCCGTCCGCCACTTTCCTCTCGACGACCAGGGGGCTGAGCGCCGCCAGCTTCAGGTCCATGCGGCTGAGGTCGAGACTGCTGCTGGCGACCGCCAGAACTCCAGGCATAAGGGGTCTCTCCTAGTGCGAGTCGTCGGGCAACGGCCGGCCTGCGGCCGCATAATACACCTGTCGCGTCTCGCAGGCAACAATATCAGGGTGGAACCGCTCGCGGGCCACCTCGACGGCCCTGGCCCCGAACGCCCGGCGAAGCGACTCCGACTCCAGGAGTTGACGGACCCGCCGGGCGAAACCGGCCACGTCGCCCTGCTCCACCACGAATCCTGTCCGGCCGTCCTCCATGAGGTCCGGGATGCCGCCCACCCGGGTGGAGACAATGGGCACGCCCGCCGCCATCGCCTCGGAAACAGTCATCGGGGCCGACTCCTGGAACGAGGCCATCACGAAGCAGGCGGCCCGGCCAAGTTCCTCTTGAACGCCTTCCGGCGTCAGTTCCCCCACTAGCCGCACGTGCTGGGTGAGACCCTGCCGCGCGACATCGGCCTGGAGGCGGTCCCAGTAAGCCGCGGACTCGCACGGGCCGACGATGCGCAACTCAAAGTCCACGCCTGCCTCGCGCAGGCGGCAGGCCACGTCCATCAGGCCGTGGATGTTCTTGGTAGCCTTGACCCGGCCGAAGTATAGCAGGCGGTTCGGGACCTCCTGCCGACGGACCTTGAACGCCGAACGAGCCACCGCATTGTAGATCGAGACAATCCGGCCCTGAATCTGGTCGCCGAGGGCTTCCACGACGTAGCGGCTGGTGGCAATGAAGTGGCCATAGCGCGGGCGGGCCCGCCGCTCCACGGCTGCGAGGGTCCACTGCCTGAGTCGCGCGACCGGCCCTTTCAGCAGTCTGGCCGTCCGCTCCTCGATGCCATGGGTCGTCAGAACGGTCGGCGCCGGACAGCGCGGACCGAGAATGCCGGCGAACGTCTGAACATGCACCACATCGGGCGCAATCTCTCGGATCGTCCGGTCCACCCGCCGCCGCGTTACGTTCCAATACGTCAGGAATCCGGGCCAGGCGGCACGGACGCGGTGAACGGTGCACCGCGGCTCCGTCCATCGCTCGGTGGTCGGTGGCGCCGCCCCGAGCGCAATGACGTGAAGGTCGATGTCATCGTAGGTAGCCAGCCCTTCGGCCAAGCGGAGGCACGCGATCTCCACGCCCCCGTGGGCTTCGGGGGGCGTCCGCGGGAACGACGTCACCATGGCAACTTTCAACATCAGGTCGAAGGACCTTGTCTCGCGCGGCGGCAGTCGTAGTATTTGTCCATCCTCATCATCGACCAGCCTCCCGTATGGCCGCGAAGGGCGGCGCCCCGGCCGAACCAAAGCCCCGCCGCCATCAACCGGCCGAACCAGCCAAGCGACCGTCGGCCCCCAACGCCGGCCCGGGCGCCGGCCCGGGCGCCGGGGCAACCACCGAAACGGCTCCCCCCAGGGCGCACAGGGCCAGTTGCATCCAGAAACCCTTTTCGCCATACGAGGGGTTGCCCATGCTGGCGACGATGGCGGCCACGAACAGTCCGATCAATCCCGCCCGAAGCGCCGGCTCGCTGGTCTTCCACGCCAACCTCAGCACGGCCGCCAGCATCGCGAGGTACAGGAGGATACCCGGAATGCCGGTCTCCGCAAAGTGCGTGACGAAGTCGTTGTGGGCCATTACAAAGACACCCCTCCTCATCATTTCGATGGGGAAGTTGCCGATGCCGACGCCCAAGAGGGGGTGCTCGGCGACCATTTGGAGGCCGGCCAACCAAATCTGACCGCGCCCCCCCACGGCAAGCCCCTGCTGGCTCAGTTCAACGACGCGGGTCCAGAGCCCCGTCGCCCACAACCCTGAGGCCGCGCCGACAAGGACGAACGCCGCGATGGCCGTCACGACGCCGACGGCTAGCCAGATGCGCCGCCCCACCGAAAGAGGGCGATAGACCAGTGCCGCCGCCACCACCCCGACGGCCACGGCGATATAGCACGACCGGCTCCCAGCACTGACCATCGCCGCCAGCACCACGGCCACCGCGCCGAGCACGAGCGGGCGAAACGAGCGCCGAACCTGCCCCAGAATGTAAGGCGCCAGAAAGATGCCCGGCAGGATTACCTTGGGCAAAAAGTCGGACCCGGCGCCGATGTGCCCGCCGCTGACCGCCATGGCGCTGACCGTCAGTCGGCTGACCTGCCCCGGCCGCTCGGCTTCCGGGGTCAGGAGGAACCCGCCCACCGACACGATCAGCGACGCGATGAACACCACCCAGTACAGCGTCCTCACCCTCTGCGCGGTGGAGCACGCGCTCAACACCACGAAAACCAGACCGACCATCTGAAGGCGCGTCAGGATAGCGGACACGGCCAGTTCGGGCACCCGGCCGACGTAGAGCGTCAGCCCGGACCACATGGTGAAGGCCACGGCTAACCAGAACGCCGAGACCCCCAACGCGGATTGGCCGGTCCGAACCGCGTGGATCAACACCACCAGCAACGTGAAGATGCCCAGCACCTTCGAAAGCGTGACGTACCCGCCGATCACCCCGAAGCCCTCGAAAGGGTAGTACATCACGAAGACGAAGAGCCCGACCTCCGGCTTCACCAGGACGATGAGGCCGATAGGCAGCGCGGCGACGACTGTGCCAATCCAGGGCTGCCCCAGCAGAAAGCCCGCCGTCACCACGACGCCCGTAGAAATCCCCAAGGCCAGGAGCACGAGGAAGTACTTCCGCAGCGTCCATTCGTCGGCCATCGCTCCCGCCGGCGCGGCCAAGAGCGACGGGTCGGCCGGCGCCGGCGACGGATATCCGATCTGCATGGTCACACCCCGTTTCGCCGCCTGGGCGAGTCAGCCGGTCCCTGCAACACCCCGTGGCGGAAGACCGCCGCGCGCCCCTCGCGCGCGATCACGCCAGCACACCCGCGACCGGATTCATGTATCGGCCAAACCGCTCCCGCATCTCTTGTACTCTTCGGGCCACTGCTTGGCAATCGAACCTCTCCCTTACGGCATCCGCCGCATCTGTCCAGGCCTGCTTACTGGAGACTCGCCTGATGCCGAACGGGGACGAACAGGACACGAGGGATGCGGCACAGACGCGCATGCATGCGCCCGTTCTTGCAGGCCGTCCCCTTCCCAGCACCCTCGCAGCGGCCCAATCCATTTATTTTATTATGCGACACTGCGGCCGTCAAATCAAGGTTGGGCCGGAGATTCCCCAAAACCTCACTCGGTTTGAGGCTATCTTATGCCAGGACCACCCTTTACACTTCTCGCAATTTCTAACCCCCGCGGCCTCAAACATTTACGCAGGAACCGTCTTCCGTTTTGGGGAAACTCCTGCTCCGCCTCTCTATCGGCCGACACGACGCTGCTGCTTGAGAAGCCCTCTTCTCCGGGCAAGTCCCCTCCTGCCGCCGCCTTGGTATGCAACGTCCCCACTTTCAAAACACGGCCCGTGGCGGCAGTCACGCCGAATGGTTCCCACCCCCAACTCGTTTTCGGTTTGACACGTGCTGCCGAAGAACATAGCCTCACCACAGTCACAGGCCGTGCCGACACAACCCGAGGCGAAGCCCATGGCAAAGAAACCCCACAAGGCCACCGAACAGCGGACCATCGAGGAGGCCCTGCGGCTCCTGCCCGACAAGGAGCGCCACGCCCGAACCGTGCTGGAGCGCCTCAAGCAGATGGTGCCGATCCCGGCGGGCGCGTTTATCCTCGATGTAGGATCCGCGCAGGGATCCACCCTTATCGCCTTGGCGCGGCAACAGTATAAGGCGGTGGGCGTGGAGCCGTGGGCCGAGGCCCGTGAGGTGGCGGCGCAACTAGCGGCCGGCCAGGGCGTGCAGATTGAAGTCGCTGACGGCGTCGCGGAAGCCTTACCCTTTGCGCCGGAGACGTTCCGCGTGGTCCTCGCCGAGTCGGTATTGGAACACGTCCTCGACGCCGCGGCGGCCATGGCCGAAGCCTGTCGAGTCCTCGAACCCGGGGGCATCTTCTGGTTCTCCTCGGCCAGCAGCCTCTCCCCCAGACAAGATGAAATTGCCGGATTCCCTTGCTTCGGATGGTACCCTGACCGGCTGAAACGCCGCATTATGGCGTGGGCCAAGGTCCATAAGCCCCACCTCGTGGGCCACACCCAAACCCCGGCCATCAACTGGTTCACGCCCTGGAAGGCCCGCCGTATGCTCCGCACCGCGGGCTTCCGGAGGGTTTACGACCGGTGGGACCTTCGCCAACCATCCGAGGGGGGCAGGCTCCACGCCCTGCTGTTGCGCGTCATTCGCCTTTCGCCGGTCACCAAGTGCATGGCGGACGTCCTGGTCGGGGGTTGCGCCTACGCGGCGGTCAAATGACCACAATTCGCCACAGGCCTGACTGCCCGGTCAAGAGAACCATCGCTTGGCGACGGCCATCAGCCGCCTGGCGGCGCGGCTCATCTGCATTGGGATCAGGCGGGTCCACGGCAAGAGACCGTCGCACGAAAACACGGCAAATCGGCGCCGGCCTCGCTTCCTCGGTCGCTTACTCCTTTTACCGCGTCAGCAGTGGCGTCTATTACGCCCGTGCCAGGGGCTTCCGCCTCCGCGAAGTCTTTGTCCCGACCCTGGCTGATCTCTCGCCCATCAAGCGGCTCTTCTCCAAGGGCGACAACCGCGCCTCCGGCAAAGGAGACGCCCCATGACGCCCCACGAGCCGACGGACCCCGTGCCGCTTGCCGAAGGAGCCGCGGCGGCCCCTCGGGCCCTCCGCGTGGCGGGCCTGCTTTCGCAAATGGGCTTCGGCGGCTCCCAGAACTCCGCCATGTCCATCTGTAACGGCCTGGCGGCGCGGGGCCACGACGTCGTCCTCTTCTGCGACAGCGAGCGAACGCACTTCACCATCGAACCCGCGGGCGTTCGACTCGTCCACCTCCCCGCCTGCCCCGTCATGCCGACCGAGCGCCGCAACGTCCGGATTCTAAACGCCTTGCGCATCCTCGGCCGCCACGGCCGCCGCCCGTTCGACGGCCTGATCGCGTTCAACCCCGACTCGTTGGCCATGGCCGAGGCCGCCGGCGCCCTCGGCCGTTTCCCGGTCGTCTTCTACGCCCTGGGCGTGGCGGGCAAACTGTTCCTGCGGCCATTCCGCGGGCCCGTGGTCGCCAACAGCATCGAGACGCGCAACGCCCTCGCCTCCGTCATGCGCCGCGACCCCGAGCGAGTGCCCGTCATCCGGGCCCGCATTCCGGTCCTGACGATCGAGCGGCGCGCCCACGACCCCTGCCCGCAACTCGGCGCCGTTCCGCCCGACCTCCGCGCGATCGTCCTGGCCTCGCGATTCATGGGCTACAAGGTCGACATGGTCGCCAACGCCGTCGAGGCGGCCGGCCTGCTCGCCCGGCGCCGCCGAGACGTCGGGCTCATCCTGGCCGGCGACGGGCCCGCCTTCCGCGAGGTCCGCGCCCTGGCCGACCGCGTCAACCGCAACGCCGGGCGCACCGTCGTCCACCTGCTCGGCCACGTCCGGAACATCGCGGCCGTGTTCGCCCGCGCCGAGGCGGTCATCGGCATGGGCCGAGGCATCTGGGAGGGCCTGGCCCTCGGGAAGCCCGGCATCGTGGTCGGCTCGCTGGGTTTTGCGGGGGTCGTCGCGCCCGAGACGGTGGAGGAACTCGGCTACTACAACTTCGCCGGCCGCAACGTCACGGAGCCCGTGCCACCCGCCCGGCTGGCCGACGAACTGGAACATATCCTGGCCGACGGAGCCTACGCCCGTCGCCTGGGCGAGTTCGGCCGGCGGTTCATTCTGGAGAACTTTGACGCCCGCATCGGCGCCGCCCAGATCGAGGAGATCCTCCGCGACGAGGCGGCCCGTCCTGTGCCCTCGGCCGGCGGCTGGCTGCGCCGCCTCGCCGCTGCCGCGCAGATGGTCTACCCCCTCGTCCGCAGCGCCACGGCTGCCGCGCTGCGCGGCACGTGAGGCCGGGGCTGTGCCCTTTCGCCGCCGACCAGCGAAAAAGTCCGAGGTCCGGATGCTTTCATGAATCGGCGCCTGCGTGGTCCCTGCCAAACCGGACCCCGTCTCGGGTGCCGCCGCAACCCGTGGCAAGGCCGGTGCTTTTGTGTTGCAATTCGGCAGGGGGGAACTCTATCGTACTTTCGTCGGACCGGACCTCTTCCCGAAACGGTCCGGCTGGGAGTCGGTTCTATCCCTCGTTCGCGTGGCGCTGCACGCGCGGAGAAAAACGCCGAGGGGATCCGCTTAGACGTCCGCCGCGTCGTCGGCGTGCGACGGTCCGGCCAAGCCGACCCGACCCGAACGGCGTGAGCACCATCGCCTGGCGGGACCATGACTTCTGACGCAGAAATCTCGGGCCTTACCGACAACAATGAACCTGCGCCGCCGAAGGAAGAACGCGGCCCGCGGTTCGCGGCCATGGTGGGGACCACGGCCACGACCCAGGTGGCGGGCCTCTTTCTGAGCACCGCCGCTTCCGTCATCGTCGCCCGCATGCTGGGTCCCGAAGGCAAGGGGACCATCACCTTCCTTCTCGCGGTGCCCTCGTTCCTTCATTCCTTCGGCCACCTGGGCATCGGTTCGGCCATCACGTACCGGGTCAGCCGCGGCCTGACCGAGGCGCGCGTCGCGGCCGGCTATGCCGTGATGCTGTCGCTCGGCCTGGGCCTCGCCTGCTTCGGGGGCGCCCTGGCGGTCATCCTCCCGCGCTACCCCAACTGGACGGACGCGGCCGTGGTCGTCATCGGCCTGACGCTGACGCCCCTGCTGTTCATGGAAAACTACCTCGGCCGGACGCTGAGCGGGCTTCTCAAGATCCACCAGCAGAACCTCGTCACGGTCATCAAGCACGTACTCACGGTCACCTTCCTGGGGCTCCTGGTGTGGTGGCTCGGCAAGGGCGTGGGCGGCGCGCTCGGGGCCTACGTCCTGGCGACGGCTGGGGCCGTGGCCATGCTCTTCTTCTTCACGTGGCGCTACGCGGGGTTCGCATTCCGGTTCGACCCGGCCTTCCTCAAGGGGACCGTCGGCTACGGCCTCATGGCCTACCTCCTGCTGCTGAGCAACCTGATGGTCTACAGGGTGGACATCTTCTTCGTGAAGGGGTTCCTCGGCAATACGCAACTCGGGTTCTACAGCGTGGGGGCCACGCTGGCGGGACTTCTCTGGCTGATCCCCAACGCGATCGCGCTTGTGCTGCTGCCCGTCTCGGCCAAGCGGGCCTCCGAACGAAGCGAACTGGCCCTGAAACTCTGCCGCCTCCAGGTGGGACTGAACGTCCTCGCCGGGCCGCTCCTGGCGGCCGCCGCCCCGCTGCTCATCCTGATCTACGGCGAACGGTTCTGGCCCGCCCTCTGGCCGCTGTATGCCTTGCTTCCGGGCGTCCTGATGCATCCGATTTTCAAGTACCTGACAACAAACCTGGCGGCGCGCGGCAAGCAGCGGGTACCTCTCCTCATCAGCATCGGCGGCCTGGTCCTGGACGTCGCGTTGATCTTGCTCCTCGTGCCGCGCACTTCGTGGTACGGCGGCATCGTCGGGGCGGGCCTGGCCTCGACCATCGCTTACTCGTGGAAGGCGCTGGCACTGGCGACCTATTATGTGCGCTACCGCGGGGCGCGATACCGGGACATTTTCTGGCCAACGCGCAGCGATTGGCGCAGCCTGTGGTCGCTCCGAAAGGAGATGATCAACCGTCTAAGGGGCAGAAAGCCCGCCGCAAAGTGAACCGGCATCGGCCGATCCTTGCGTGGCGCGGCCTCTTGCCTCAATCCTCCCACCGCCACTCAACGCCCAGGTATTCGTAAAGGCGCCTGTTGTGCGGCTCGAACACCTCGGCCAGGCGCTTTCGCAAGGCCTCGTGCCGCTCGGCGTACTTCCCCACGTTGTGCGGGGGGAACGCCTCGGGCTCCCACGGCGGCAGGCCCAGGAACTCGAGGACCTGGTGAAATACGCTCCGCGGGTCTGCAAAGAAGTCCTCGGCCTTGATGACCAGGAGTTGTTCCCGCGGATAGTACTTGTGCCACTGCTTGAGCTGGTCGACGTAGAGGCCGCGTCCCACGTAGGAAAAACGCGAATGGTCCGAGTTGGCGTAGGACGGATCCTTACGAAGCCGCTCCTCGATGCCCGCCAGTCGTTCCTTTTCCGCTTCGATGGCCTCCTCAATCGGCAGGTTCTCCGATCCGACACGCAGGGTGTGGTAGTAGTGCGAGATGGCCCGGTCCACAGGATTCCGCAACAGGGCGAAGAGTTTCACGTCGGGCAACAACTCGTGCATCCTCCGCGCCGCATCGGGATGGGAGAGGTAGTATGGCGTGGCCTCTCCCGTCAGACATACGCCGCCGTGCCGGCGGGCAATCCGCCTCTTGGTGGCGCGAAGCGGAAACTGCGAACGATACCATCTAGGGCCCTTATGGTAGCGAAGCGAGAAATACCCCACTTCCTTGCGCCACGCGGGAAGCACACATGGGTGCTCAATCAGATATCTGCACAGCGCCGTGGTCCCGGACTTCCCAGCACCGATGCAAACGAAGTCGGGGAAATCCCGCAACTCCGCCGTCAGCCAACGGAAGACCGTGCCGGGACGGATATTGGACGCCTCCCGCAGACGGCGGCGCATACCGTCAGGCATCACTGACCTGACGAGGTTCCGCAAAGAGCCGGCCATACGTGATCCTCCAGATCCCGGCGGACCCGTCGCTCCAGACTTTCGTCGTGCATACGCCGGGAGGGGCACACCTGCGCCCCACAGCCCCGCCAACCGGTTCTTCAGGATCATCGACATCTTCGGCCAGCCGGCTGGACTGGAAAGCTATAGCACATGGCGCCACGCCGGGCGAGGCAAAAACGGTGTCGGTGCCGTCGCTTTCACAGGCTGGACTTCGTTTTGGACCGCTGTGCCGGATGCACGGTCCTGGACCTGGGATCCTGCGACGGTCAGGTGAGCTACGAGTTCGCCAGGAACTGCGCGTCGCCGTCCTGCGCTAAGGAAGCCGACGCGGTTGGGGCCGACGTGTCTCAGGCACCGCCAGGCACGCGCTCATGACCTCGCCCTGCGGGGTGACGTACTTGACCTCGCAGGGCATCCAGAGGCCGGTCCGGTCGTGGACGGCCTCGCGGACGCGGCGGATGAGGCGCAGGACGTCGGCCGACGACGCCCGCCCGAGGTTGACGATGAAGTTGGCGTGCTTGAGGCTGACCTGGGCATCGCCTTCGCGCCAGCCCTTGCAGCCGGCGTCCTCGATGACCTTGCCGGGCGGGCCGAACCGCCCGTACATGTCACCCTCGCTCTTGAAGACGCTGCCGCAGTTCGGTTCGCGGCGCGGGAACTTAGCGCGGCGCGAGCGGAGCGCGTCGAGCATGTCGCGGCGGATGGTTTCGCGGTCGCCGGGCACAAGTTCGAGCGTCGCCTCGACGATTGTTTCGCCGCTCGCCTGGAACCGGCTCGTCCGATAGGCAAAGCCGCAGGCCTCGGCGGGAAGGGTCTCGATCCGGCCATCGGGGGTCACGACGGTCACGGTGCGGACGACCTCGCCGATGCTGCGGCGCCGGCTCCCCCCGTTCATCGCGACCAGACCCCCCAGCGTGCCGGGGATGCCGATCGTGTGCTCCAGGCCCGTCAGGCCCGCGCGCCCGACGGCGCGGGCGAGGCGCGGCACGGTGACGCCCGCCTGGGCCCGGACGGTCGCCCCGTCGCTGGAAAACCGGGCCATGCGCCGGCCGCACATCAGCACCGCCCCCCGCAGGCCGGCGTCATCGAACAGGAGGTTCGACCCGTAGCCGACCACGACGAACGGGACGGGGTCGGCCCGGACGGCCCGGATGAAGTGGACGACGTGCTGGGCGTCGTGCGGTTCGATCCAGAGGTCGGCGGGCCCGCCGATCCGCCAGGTCGCGTGCGGCCGGAGCGGCTCGTCGCGGCGGACTGTGCCGACGTCGGCGCGCGCGATCCGGTTCAAGGCTTCGTCGTGGTCGGCCATGGCGCTCGCTCGGGTTACGATTCGTCTGCGACGTCGATCCGCTCGGCCTGGACGCCGAGGCCCCGGAGGGTCTCCTCGAAGCGGCAGTAGCCCCGGTCCAGTTGGTAGACGTTGGAGATGACCGTCTCGCCCTCGGCGGCGAGGGCCAGGATGGCCAGAGCGGCGCCGCACCGCAGGTCCCTGGCGACGACGTGCGCGCCGCTGAGCGGCCGCCCGCCGCAGACCACCGAACAGTCGCCGTACTGGTTGATGTCCACCCCCAGTTTCCGGAACTCCTCGACGTAGGCGAACCGATCGGGCCACCGCGTATCCGTGAAGGAACTCTCGCCCACGGCCATAGACGCCATGGCGGCGTAGACCGGGTGCAGGTCCGTCGTGATACAGGGGTGAGGACCGGTAACCACATGCATGGGGTTCAGCCGCTCCGGGCCTTTCACGAAGACGCACTCGTCCCATGCGCAGACGGACGCGCCGCTGCGGCTCAGGACGTCGAGGTGCTCGCCAATGTTGTAACGGGCGAGGAACTCGCGTCCCATGCCATCCACGCGGACCTCTCCGCGTGCCATGGCGGCGCCGCACATGATCGTGAGGCCCTCATCCCAGGCCGGCATGACGCGATAGACTCCTCCTCGCAGGGGCCGGCCGCCGTTGACTTCCACCTTGCGGGCCGAAATCCGGATGTCGGCCCCGAGGGCGTTGAGCATGTGCGCGAAGTCCTCGACTTCGGGCCGCAGGTGCGCGTTGAGGATGCGGGTCCGTCCCTTGGCGAAGCATGCGGCCAGCATGATGTTCTCGGTGCCGCTGGTGGTGGCCAGCCGGAGATGGATGTCGGCCCCCGAGAGGGCCGCCGCCTCGGCCTCAATGGCCGACTCGGTGACGCGGGTGCGCGCCCCCAGGGCTTCCAGGCCCATCAGGTGGAGGTCGAATTTGCGGTCGCCGATCTCGCAGCCGCCCGGCAGGCCAAGGCGAGCCCGTCCCTTGCGGCCGAGGAGCAGACTCAGCAGCAGGAGCGACGAACGGATACGGCCGGCCAGTTCGGGCGGCACATCCCAGGAACGCAGGTCCGACTTCACGACCCGCACGACGTTCGGCGCGGGTTCCTCGATCACGCCGCCCAGTTCCCGGAGGATCTCCATGAGGACCCGGACGTCCTCGAGCCCCGTCGGCATGTTTTCGAGCGTGACGGGGCCCTCGGCAGCGAATGCTGCCACCAGGATCGGCAGCGCCGCGTTTTTCGCCCCCGCCAGGCCGGCGGTTCCCCGGAGCCTGGCAGGTCCCACGATTCGAATGGCTTCCACTTGGGCCTCCTCGCGCAACGGGCCTCGTCCGAAGGGCGCCGCCCGCCTCAGCCGCCGATCGCTTCGAGTACGGCCGCCACGACCTCGTCCTGCTGGGCGAGCGTGAGTTCCGGGTACACGGGAATGGCCAGCACTTCCTTGGCGGCCTGCTCGGAATGGGGGAAGTCGCCCTTCTTGTACCCCAGGTCGGCGAAACATTCCTGGAGGTGGAGCGGCACGGGGTAATAGATCGCGTTGCCGATCTTCTTTTCGTTCAGTTTCGCCTCGACGGCGTCGCGCTGGCCCGGGAGGCGCAGAACGTACTGGTTGTAGATCATCCGGTTGTGCGGCTCGACGCAGGGTGTGACCACGCCTCTGCAACCGGCGAACTTCTGGTCGTAATACGCCGCGTTTTTCTGCCGGGCCTTGTGCCACGCCTCGAGGTATCGGAGTTTCACCAGGACCACGACGGCCTGGATCGGGTCGAGGCGGAAGTTGCCGCCGACGTACTTGTGATAGTACTTCGGCTTGGACCCATGGTTCCGCATGATGTTGCACATGTCGGCGAGGCGCTCGTCATTGGTGACGATCATGCCGCCGTCACCTACCGCGCCGAGGTTCTTCGACGGGAAGAAGGAGAAGCAGCCGCAGGTCCCGATGGAGCCGGCCTTGCGTCCCTTGTACTCGGCGCCGATGGCCTGGGCGGCGTCCTCGACAACGAGGAGGCCGTGCTTTTTCGCGACGGCCAGGATCGGGTCCATATCGGCCATCTGGCCGAAGAGGTGGACCGGTATGATCGCGCGGGTCTTTTCGGTGACCGCCGCCCCGATCTTCGAGGCGTCGATGTTGTAGGTCTTCGGGTCGATGTCCACGAAGACAGGCCGCGCCCCGATCCGCACGATGCACCCGACCGTGGCGAAGAACGTGAACGGGGTCGTGATGACCTCGTCGCCGGGGCCGATCCCGAGGCTCATCAGGGCGTTCAGAATGGCGTCGGTGCCGCTCGAGGCCCCGATGCCGCGCTTCGTGTTCGAGTATGCCGCAATCGCCTTCTCGCACTCGGTCACCTTCGGGCCGCCGATGCAGCGCTGGGTTTCGAGAACCTCGTCGACGGCGGCGCGCACTTCGTCGCGGATGGTTCGGTACTGAGCCACAAGGTCGAGCAGAGGAACGGCCATGGGTGCTCCTTGTCTAGGTTCAGTCTTGCCCGGACAAAAACGTGCCCGCCATGGCGGGCGGCTAGCCGGTCAGGTTACTCGGCCTCGCGACAGACACCCTTGTCGAGCCCATAACGGGCGCCGCATGCCTCGCACGTCGCCGTGTTGCCGTCGAAATCCAACTTGACGCCGCACTTACACATCCAGCCCTTCTGGCGGCCGGGGACACCGACGATAAGGGCGAAGTCCGGGACATCCTTATTGACGACGGCCCCGGCCCCGATGAAGGCATAGCGGCCGATCGTCGTGCCGCAGACGATGGTCGAGTTTGCCCCGAGCGTCGCCCCGCGCCGAACGAGGGTCTTTCGGTACTCGTGCTTGCGGCTGATAAAGGCCCGGGGGTTGTAGACGTTCGTGAAGACCATGCTCGGGCCGCAGAAGACGTCGTCCTCGAGTTCCACCTCATCGTAGATGCTGATGTTGTTCTGGATTTTGCAGCCGCTGCCGATCTTGGCCTTGGAGCCGACGTTGACGTTCTGGCCGATGGAGACGTTCTCACCGATCACGGCCCCCGGCAGGACGTGCGAAAAGTGCCAGATGCGGGTGCCCTTGCCGACGTGCGCGCCCTCGTCCACGTAGGACGATTCGTGCACGAAGTAGTCGGGTTCGGCCATGGGCAACGACTCCTTATCGATATCTAAGCCGCAAGCGTACAGCTACAACGTTATCGGCGCGCCGCCGGCCGCCAGACTCCGCCCGGCCGCCTCCAGGACGCGGACCACGCGGAGGCCGTCGCGCCCGTCGCTCCGGGGCGTCCGGCCCTTCTCGATGCACTCCAGAAAATGCAGACATTCGCTCCGCAGCGGCTCTCCGCCCGGCGTTTTCGGAATCAGGATGTCTCCCGACCGGATGTGGATCGCCTGCTCGTAATCGACCACCGACCCCGACACGTTCACGCCCTTGTCGTAAATCCGAATCTTCTCCGAGGCGTCCATGTCGTCGAACGTCGCCATCTTGTCCGACCCCACGAGCGTCACCTTCCGAATCTTGTGCGGGTCGAACCACGAGACGTGAATGTGGGCCATCCGCCCGTCGGCGAACTTCAGTTGGGCAAAAACGACGTCCTCCACGCCCGGCCTGAGATACGCCTGGCCCTGCGCCGTCACGGTGACCGGCTCCGCCTGGAGGATGAACAGAATGATCGACACGTCGTGGGGCGCCAGGCTCCACCAGGCATTCTCGTCTTTCCGAATGACGCCCAGGTTCACCCGCTGGCAATACAGGTACCGCAACGCCCCCAGTTGCCCCTTGTCGACGAGGTCCTTGAGTTGAAGGACGCACGGA
>Ga0307378_10001563_pt1 | contig 36913 bp, 39 predicted proteins | sample UN1MG_FD_202238 | JGI IMG/M metagenome (GOLD analysis project Ga0307378, IMG submission 202238) | Soil microbial communities from Risofladan, Vaasa, Finland - UN-1 | ecosystem: Environmental > Terrestrial > Soil > Coastal area > Acid sulfate soil | place: Finland: Risofladan, Vaasa | collected...
CCGATCTATTTAGTGTACGTGTTTGGGACGACATTAGGTCCGGCCCAGAGATCGCCAATAATTATCAGCTTGTTTTTGAGAACCCACATACCGAAGCTGGGTTAGTCGGGAACTGGTACGTGGGTGGGAGGCACCATCTAGATCGCGCAGCATCAACCAATCGAAACAACCTAACCGTAAATGATGTTCGTGAGGTCACTTTCATACCCGCACAACCGGCAGTAACCGGTCCTTATGGGGAAGAAGATGGCAAGGAGCTGACAAGTGGTCCGCTATCAGATGAAATACCGCCTAGCTCTTTTGCGTTCCGTGGTTTGAGCGGCAAAGAAGTGGAAGGCGGTCCTATTTTTGACGAGGTCCCTCCAGCATCTTTTGCGTTCCGCGGGCTTAACGGGAGCGAGGAGACTCTCGGAGACCCAGTATCTGCTGGTGCTGGTAACGTGGTTACCTTCCGTATGTGTGGGCACGATACTGTTAAAGGTCATCGTGTTTTTTGGACCAGCCTCGAGGTCGATGATGACGCTTCTGAATATGACAGCCCTGGGGACATCCAGGTTGGGACTGTTCGCGTACAGAAGATCAAGGGGCAAGTTGTAGTATGAGCGGTACTGGGTATGGCAAAGGTGGGTGGGGCGAAAGCAAGTGGGGCACTGGTGTAGACGAGGGTCCCTCTCCCGCTATTGTCAACCCAGTACCGGCGCCGGATAGTGTTAGTCAGCCGTCTAATATAGTCATACGCTTTGACTTTCTTGACTGTGCTGACATCCCACTCGGGATAGACATCACAACAGTCCTGATCTATGTTGATGGCGGCATCGCATACACTGGCGCCACAGATACTTTCTCCGCACCTTACAACGGTGTCTACTCAAGTATCACTCCGGTTCCTGGGGGGTTTAGTTTTGAGATCGACAAGAACGTCGAGTTTCTTGACGGCGCTATAGTCTCGGTCCGTGTCGTTGGTGATGATTTATCCGCCAACAGCATAGACGAGACATACACGTTTCAAATATTCGATCTTCCGACATCTGCGACGTGGAGTTGTATGGACCTCATTGGTTCAGACATGGCGCAGGCTTTGTCGTTCCCGTCCGCCATTATCAGCCGTGGTGCTCCTTGGTTCAGCATCAATGGCGGCAACGATGATATGGAGATATTTTCGGATGATGGTGTTCTGAGTAGCTACCGTCTACCGCGTCCGATAAGTCAAGTTGCGACGTTTGAGTTCAACTTCAAACCCTCAGTTCTGCCACCAGATTTGACGAGCCTTAACACCCAACGGTTCTTTGTTGGTATGTTCGATCGTCAAGACAATGGTGCTGGATTGTTGTTCTCACGCGCTGGCCTTGCTGTCGTTTCAGATTTCGGCAGTAGTGCTCTTGTCATTCCGGGAAGTCAAGACCTGGTCGATGACGGCGAAGATTACTACACAGTCCGTCTTGTTATCGACGGACTTTCTAATCTGATGCACGTCTACATCACACCAGAAGCAGACTTGGGTATAGCCGGACATCAGCTTAGGTTCACCACTGCTGCGCCAGAAACACCAGCGGGTCAGCTTGATGAGATCAAAATAGAGATCATCGGTAACGGCTCTAACATCGTTACTGGAAAGTTCGATAAACTACGCGTCAACTGTAATACCGCTCTTATTCCGAACCAACGCCCAATCGCCGATCCTGGTGTGGATCAAACAGCACGCCTCAAGACAACAGTGCTGTTTGATGGTTCTAATAGCTACGACCCTGAAGGACAACCATTGACGCACCTATGGCGTCTGTTGGAAGCTCCGATTGGTTCTAAGTTTCGTACAGAGAACTCTGGGGGATCTACTGTCGATGAGGGTGATGCAGATGGTTTCACCACTGTATTTTCCAGCACCGGACAAAACGCATTCAGTACCAGTAACGCTCCACTTTTGCAGCCTGGGGACACCTTATATGTAGAGGGCATCAACTATTACGTGTCTACCGAACGTTGGTTGTATGACTCGGCAACGCAGAAGTATGTCCGAGATACAGGTGGTGCTTGGAACGACGACGAGATAGTCATCGAGATCGAACGTCTGCCGGACAATTTATCGCAGGTAGAGTTCTTTCTATTTCACGGAGCCACGTTCTTCTCAGATATGAGTGTGGAGAAGCCTTATGCAACTCCAGACATTCAAGGACTGTACACAGTACTGCTCACTGTAAATGATGGAGAGTTGGATAGTCTTCCCGTAGAAGCCCTTCTTAACGTGGCTTCTACAATCACGGTATTGGGTTGTGTGCCTGATGTTGGTTGGATTTGGAATAACCTTTCCGATTTCTGGCGTCTGGTCGAGGACAAAGATAAGGTTGAGACTGTTTGGCAAGGGTTCGCACAGACGGCGGCGAACCAGTTAATGACTGCTTGGCAGATCGATTACAACAAAAGCCTGCTAGACATTCAGCGCTGCTTTCAACGTCGGTGGTTGAGCTACAGTACATTGTTGGATGACGACAAAGACACGGCTGTTATCCGTGTATTGCGTGGCCCTATCTACAGTACAGATCTAGCTGCAGGTGCCAACATCACAGGGAAGACACTACAGGTGGTTCTCGATGGTGGGCAGGTAGAGACTGTAACATTCACTGGTGGAGATCCGGTGTCACTAGATGACATCGTGACACAGATCAATGTCCAACTTGGGTTTAGCGGCCTTCAGGAGAAGCTGGCTAAAAAAGTTGTGAACGGAGCAGAAGAGTACCTAGTCTTAGAGTACACATCGCTTGTGCGTGTCCGTCCTGCAGGCACTGCTAATGCTGATCTGGGCTTCTCAACAACTGAATACATGCAGAATGATCTACGTGGTAGCAGCGGACGACTGGTGTCCGCTGTTCAACGTGATGCTTTCGATACCATAGACCCTCCAGTTCTGGACTTATTTGATGAGGGCGTTGTCCAATCCGATCTGTTGGTGGTTTCAGAGAAAGGTTATGGAATCCAAAAGGTCGCATTAGATTCTCTTACGAAGACACAGAATCGCGGACTCACACTTCTTAGTAAGATCCCTGCTCCAACAAGTACAGGTGCTGCAGATACTTTATCGTCCGTAGCGATAACCACGCAGACTATCGTAGACGCATCATCGTTGTTCGATGCGTCCATGCTCAATAGGTACATCACCATTTCTGGCGCTAAGAACTCGGGAAACAACGGGACGTTCTTGATTACCGGATTTGTTGATGAGACCCAGATAGAGTACACAAACCCTGCCGGTGTGTTGGAGAGTTCAGTAGGTGTTACTTGGTTTGTTTTGGATGAGACTCCATGGATCATCCCCTCTATTGTGACCTCAGAAGTCAACGACTTCACAGCTTCTCTGGTTCAGGCCGGAGACTTGGCACGGTTTGAGGTAGAGAACGTAACTACAGGTTTGGTTACGGAAGTTATGTGTGAGGTAGTTGGCATTGCGGGGAACAAGTTGGGATTCGACCCTCAACCACTGCTGGCGTTTTGGGATGGCAACACTGTCGGTTTTGACACGTTCTTTATCGGTGTTAAGAGAACGCAGTGTATTCCCATAAACGATCTAGTGGTGGAGGTTCCACGTCTTCAAGACACGTTGGATTGCCCAGAGGATTTCCTTACACAGAACAAAGAATACATCATCGATACCGTCGATGATCAAAATGCCATCTGTTTTGTGAACGATACTTTCTCTCTGGCAGACCCGCCGGCCGATGAGTACTGGGCTGAGGTCACGTTCCTAGATAACCGCTCACAGATAGAGGCTAACTTTGGACGCCTTGTCGATTTTACAGTTGAGAATCTAGACACTCGCACAGACGATCTGGATTACCTTGCTGCGGTTCAGGGGCTGTGGTGGGCATACTTCGGCGGCCCGGCAGTGAAGAACGTCAAGGTCGGGGTACAGATATTGTTAGGGCTGCCTTTTGCGGAAGTAGATGGCGTCATTGAGGAGATCAATGATTCATTCAGTACCACCGAAGGCCGTGTCATAATCCGCGACAAGAAGAATACTGATATCGTTAGGAGCTACTTCTATCCGACTGCTGCTGGATTGGGCGTCAACGATGCTGGGGTGACACTGGCAGTGGGTGATGTGGTGGCGCAGTTTGACCCACTGTCTGGTGGGATTGAGGTTTTGGATTACAAGAATGCGCCCAACTGGCCCGTCGCATACATATCGCAGAACTTCTTTTCTGAGGTAGAGAAGTTCTTTCGATTCTTGGTACGTGCCGATGTCGACACGTTCAATGTACTCAACATTGCGTTCGCCATTGATTTCGTTAAAAAGATCAAACCCCACTACACACACCCACTGTTCACTCTACTTAAGAATGTGCAGTCCGCAGAAGTAGATGTGTTCGATATTGTTACGATCAATGTGATCAAACGTATCTACGACACTCCATGCCCAGATACCAACTACGCCTACAGGTACGATGATACTGATGGTGCTGGGCTCCTGGTTCACGCATACGATGTACCACCGTACTTCGCCTGGGATCAGACATCACTATGCCCAGCAGAGGACATCTGGGTGGTGTTGCAGGCGACTCTCGGTGCCGGCGCTTGGATTTACGACTCCATATGGGCCTACGATGACGGAGACACCGACAATGACAGCGTCTCCAATGACAAGATCCCGTTGAGTGGTCCCGACTCGTCTTTGCCGGCGCCCTATGGTCCTTTGGTGGGCGTGGTAAGTTACGATGACACCAAGGTTGCGGGTATCTACACTCGGTCTATTGAGCTGAAGTAGACCGAGGCATACAATGGAGCACTGATAAAAATGAATGGCGCCGGATTTAGAGATCTAATTGAGGTCAAATCGAACCTCCACATCATAGGACGTGAGCGTGGGAAGAAGGTTCCAGGGCTTTGCCGTGATGGCCACAACGTGTTTGTGAACTACGGACGGGAGTACCTGACTCAGGTCATCGCCCCTTCGGGAGGGTTCCTTGGTCATGTGAATGATAACGTAGTGCGGTACATGGCGCTCGGTATAGGGGGTGATGAGCAAAACACAAGCTTGGCCACCATCGCCCCTGCGGTAAATACAGACTACCCAGGGCAGAACACTTACGATGCCAACGACCTGACCATTCCCTATCTCGAACGTCCCGTGAAGATCTCTGGTACAGCCGGTATGGCGGCAACCGCGGGAACCTGGCTCAAGGACGTGGTTGCACCTCCGACATTCGTAGGCTCTCCTGCGACCACTGTAGAGTTCCAAGCCTTGTTTGCTGATGGCGATCTGCACCTCTCAGGAGCCTATCCCAACGTTCCAGTTTCAGAGGTAGGACTGTTTCTATCTAACGAACTAGATAGCCAATTATGGAACGAGGTCTACGACGCTGGCAGCGGTCCGGACTTCATAAATATCGCGACAAGACAGAAGTTGATCGCGTATCACCCCTTCGCACCAATCCAGAAGACGAATACAGTGTCTATGGAATTGCACTGGCAGTTACAGTTTTAGGAGAAAAGAATGCCACTTCCACACCCACATGGTACTGCGGCCGGTCAGATCGCCCACACGGCAGCTTATGATACCGGAGACACGCCTACTTCTACTGGCGGTAAGTTTATCGGCTTCGGTGAGAATGCCACTTCCTTCAACGCCAACCGTGCACATTGGGCGTTATCGGAGAATATTGACCACATCTGGACCAACACTATCGACAAGGACTTGGCTCTGCCAGCCGCGATGTCCTTCGTTTCGTCCGGAGCCAGTACCTATGAGTTGTTGGATGATGTTCTTGTTGGCGATGCCACCTACCCAGGCAGTGCTGGCGTAGACAATGATGAGGGTTATCTACTCCTGTTTGCGGTTCTGGATGATCAATACAACGAATTGTCTGACGGCGGAGGTAACGAAGTCCGGGTGGCTTCAGTTCAGGAATCTGGCGGTGGTAACATTCGCTACCGTAAAGGTGGGGGCGTTAACGATGTCCCGTTTGAAACGAACCCACGCATCGTATTCAAGACTGTAGACAGCGCTGGCATGGATGTCTCGAATCCGTACGCCATCCCTGCAGCCACAAACGTTCGTTTGATTTACGGAGCCAAGGGTAGTCTAGCTGACCCTCCCGTTGACCTATTCACACGTTTCAAAGTTCAGTCTACCAGTGAGGTAGAAGCTGGCGCCTTCCTACAAGATGGCACCAAGAAGATGACCGGCAACGCCGATTTTGACGGCTACCAGCTTAACGGTGCTGCTCAGGTCAAAGGTAAGACGGGATCAAACGATTTATTAGTTCGTTCTTTCCGCGATCTACAACTTCAAGGTGATGCAGTTCTCACCTTGAAGGATCAATACTTGGCCTCACCTGTATCGTTGAGTGAGACTGGGTACACAGCCCTTGATGGGACTCTGCACACCAGTCTTGCGGGCAGAGTAAACAGTAACGCCCGTATGGTTACAGGTGTGCACGGTAACCGTACTCTGATCAAAGGTGGTTCTATCACTTTCACAGGTGGTACCGGTGCGGTCACTCTACCTGCTGGGATGATCGTATCTCTTAACGGTGAAGCCCACTCTGTTGGTGGACAAAGCCTAACGGCTACAAATGGTTCCGCTGAGTACGGATGTATCAACGCATCGGGTACTTTTGTGAAGCGTGCACCGAATGCGGTTCTTGCGACAGATGTGGTCGTCACGCTACATGAGTGGAACGGTGCGGCTTTCACGACATCAACCGATTCACGTTGGCTGGTCAATGGTAGGACCGGCACAATGGAGGTCACGGTAACCGGCGTCGGCGATGTGACTGGCAGTGGGTCGTATACTGGTGGGGACTTCACCAGTATTCAAACGGCTGTAAACGCCATTAGTGCTTGGGCCTCTATTCCATTCAACGCGGGTGCAACCTGTGTGCGTACAGTAGTCAACCTGGTTGGGACATTCAATCTCGGGTCTACCCTCTCTGTCCCAGCAGGTGTCTCGCTGTGGTTTAAGGGTGACAACGCCATCATCAATGCTACCGGCCTTGTGTCTCCAGGTTCGAATCTTATCGATTTGAATAACGGCACCAATCACAAGTTCGAGCGTGTAGCGTTCTCTTGGAATGGTGGTGCAGATCAAGACGTAGGGTACGGCCTGGTTGTTAACCCAGGATCAGGGTGTTTGTTTGATACCTGTGACTTCCTGAGTGTTAACCAGGACTTCCAAGACGGTATTCGTCTCTCAAGTTCTAGTGATCGCTGCCTTGTGCGTAACTGCCGATTCGACAATGGTGTTGGTACCGCTGTCCTTGGTGTTGCAGGAGCCGACGATGTAACCGTAGATGGTTGTGTCATTATTGGAGACAGCCTCGTAACGTCAGTCGGTGTAGACCTGCCTGGTACTCGTGGCTTGGCCAAAAACAACTACGTGGTCAACGTTCATAAGGGTGTCTTAGTCGGCCCCGACTCAAAAGTTCTGGATAACACTATTGATCGTAACGCCGTCCCACTCACGGACTCAACAGGCATAGGGCTTAGGTTGTCTAACGCTTCAACACAGAGTGTGGTTGCGAGAGGAAATAGGTTGGTCGGATTCAGTTACGGGGTACGCTCCTCACTGACTTCTGGATCAGCAGCAAAGGTCCACGTCATAGTACAAGACAACCATGTCGACGGTTGTTTCAACGGGTACACAGGTGAGTACTTATCTGCTGATTTGGATGATGAAGAATGTTCTCACACGGTCCGTGGGAACATATTCTCAGCACCAGATCAGACACTAGGGTACAGTTCATCCGTCAGTCTAACGTACGCGGGTTACGCTGATGTATCTGCGAACAAATTCACAGATCATGAACAACACTGCATTACGTTCCAAAACGGAACGTATGGAAACATCGACGGGAACTACACAAGTGGCTTCGGCGAAGATTCCATATCTGATTGGCATGCCATTGGTGTTTATGCGTCAACCGGTCTTGGGTTAGATGAGCGACACAGTGTTGCTGTAACAAACAACATACTTAGGAACCGAAACAGCTCGGCTGCTGGTCGTTCAGAGTTTATATACAATGAGCGTGACTATGTTTCGATCAGTGGGAACGATTTCGCGACAACATATGCGCCCGGAACAGATCACTTCCTTTTCTCAACTAGAGCAAGGGGCCTGGTTATAAATGGGAACGTCTTCTCTGGTCCTGCTGTTTCTCACGGAATTTACGTCATAAACAGCAATCCTTCCGTAGAGGAAGTCGGTCCTATTATCACGGACAACTACTTCTACTCGGCCGCACTAAACTACGCCTCTGTATTTGTCGAAGGGTTCGCAGGATGTAACATTTCCAACAACAGTTTCGGCGGCGGGTTAGGTTCTGCAATCATAGTGGAGACCGGACCCGGTGCTTCAACGATCGCAGATATGGTACAGATTCGAAACAACTTCGTTACACAGTGCCAGGGGCGTGGCCCGAACACGAATAAGTCAATCATCCAGGTTATTGACGACGGGAGTGGGCCGAGCGTTGGAAACGTTGCCATTACGGGAAACATCCTCGATCGTTGTGGTACATCGCTAAACGTTACAATGCGTTTGATCACTGTTGAGGGCACCTTTGGTGGTGGACAGATCTGCGAAAATCAGATCATAAACCCTGTCGAGCCTAGTTCGAATGTGATGCACTTCATTCGAGTAAGCGGCCCCAACTTCATAGTTTCTGGTAATTATCTGTCTGGGGATGTGACTACTTGGGCGTCGGCTACCTTTGTGACTGGTATCGAGATAGCCGATGATTGCCAAGCCCTCGGTAACTTGGTTGATTGGGTAGGCTCAGGTGTGGGGCCGTCTACTTCCTGTAGGGCGATCCGTCTCAACGGAAGTAGTAGATGCATGGTTAGTAACAACTACATCGGGAACTATGAGGCTACCAACTTAGGCACAGCAGCCAACGCTGCAATTGAGGCGTCGACCTGCACAGACATAGTTGTCGTAGGTAACTTATCGAGAAGAGGGAGCATTGACTGTACATCAGGATCTGGAGGCATGGTCCTTGGTAACGTTAGTTTGGTTGACGGCACTATTGTCGGCGGCCACAACACAGCAGGAAACGTCTAAAGGAGGCACAGTATGGACGAGCAGGGTTTTCTCAACACGATTCAGGAGATCTTTATCAACTGGCAGGTGCTGTTGATCTCATTTGCAGCTTTCGCTGTTCTGAGTCTCGTCCGTAAGATGGGGACAAGGCTCGAAGGGGGTAAGACTGGCGGCAAACCTATTGGGGGTTACGCCCAGCATCATGTCTTTCGTACCTTTCTCCCCGTGTACCCTTATATAATGGCGATGGGACTGTGTTTCGTTCCCGGCATACCACTTCCCGAGAAGGTGTCAGCCACTGTAGCCTTGAAGGTACTGTACGGTATCTACACGGGTTGGTTGTCTGATAAGAGCTACCAACTCATTACAAGTGTCGTACAGAAGTTGATCAAAAAGGTCGCGTAACAAATGTTTAAGAAAGTGTGGGATTGGTGCAAGAAGAACCCTTGGAAGGCTCTGTTCTTTCCTCTGGTTCTTCTTGTCATGGTCCTAACCTGGCTCCTGGCCGGCGATAAGAAGACCTTCGGCCAGGTAGTCAGCGGTACGTTAGACAGTGATGCTCGGGATGCCATGAAGGCCAAGGATGCTGCCATGAGCACGTATCGTGAGAATCAAAAGAGAATTGCTTCTGACATAGAAGACAAACTTAACAAGGCTTCTAACGAGCAGCTCAAAGAGCTGAAGAAGAAGACTGATGAAGAGCCGGAGAAAGTTGCAACATGGATAGACAGTTTGAGTTGATCAAAATAGCATCTTTCTACGAAGAGCTCGAGAAGATTGCATCTTGCGACCCAGAACTGTACCAACTCCTCAAAGAAGCTGGTTGGCTCGGCAATGCTGCTAGGGGTATTGGCGGTGCTGCACGTCGAGTAGGTGGAGCCTACACACACGCCGGACAGACTGTCGGAGCTAAGATGAATGTACTCGCCACTCCCGTGAGCAAGGGTATGGGTAAGCTACACCACAAGGCGCCCATAACCAGCAAGGCCCTCCATACCGGTATGGAGGCTGGACAAGAGGCCCTCCAACATGGGGCCTCTTTAGGTGCTGCGGACGTAGGGTCTTTGTTGGCGCACGGTGTTGAGATTGGCGGTGCAGGGTTAGCAGCAGGAGCCGCTTATCATGGTGCTCGAGCAGCAGCACCGCATGTAGCCAGAGCCGGCAGGCAGGCAGCACAGAGCGTCAAGAGCGGTATAGGTAGGCTCAGAGCTCCAGCCAGCCCAAGCTACCTCCCAACCGGTTCATTGCGGCCTCGAATGGCCGCGTAGGTGTTCCACGTGGAACCTGTAGGTAGGCTGAGGCGTTTCAAAGAGCCCCCCATCGATTCGGAGGAACAGGCCCCCGGTATTGACGGGGGTGAGGCCGTAGGAACGTCCAGAGGAACACAGGGACGGCCTGGGTGCGAAAAGACCAGTAGTCTGGGTGGCGATTGGCAGGATGTTGAGAGTGAAGATCCCATGACTCTAAAACCTCACCTACGTCGTATCCACAAACTAGGTCATGTGAAGCAGGCATATGCTTCAAACGTGGAACCAGAGGACTTAGATCAGCGTAACCAGGGCCCATGTAACCGCCCATCTTCCAATGATGGAGACGACGGGACGCCTCCAGGCATGCTGAGAAAACGAAGGGTGGGACCGGAAACTGGCTGGGGAACCCACGTAGATTCCATCAGTAAACAGGCTGCCGGCGCTATCCGTCCTGAGGAAATAGGATACATGTTGGAAGGGCCGGACGTCATAGACGACGGGTCTAGTATATTCAGTGGATTATTTGAGCGTGTGAGGGAGGAGCCATTTATGCCGCCCGGCATAAAGATGGTTGATTTGGCCCGTCGTCGCGTTGCCATGATCAACGAAGAGCTTGAAAAGGGCGGCAGTGTTCTGGGTGGTCTAAATCCCGGTAAGAACCCGGTGGCTAAGATACGTGGGTGGTTCACCCGTAAAGGTACGAACCCGAACAAGGCTTACAGTGTAGGAGCTGCGATCCTACCAGTGTCTGCGGGAGCAATGATCATTAATAACGCTAGGGATGATAAGGCGTGGAATAGGCGTAAATTCAAAGACGAAACTCGTCTACGTCGAATTGATAACGCTCTTATTGCAAAAAGCTATATGGCAGACGGTCCTGCAACCAAGTTAGGTATGCTGAAGCATGCTTACACCCTTCAAGGGCATGAAGACTTTCAAGGACTGAACATAGCCATAGAGAATCGCAAAGGTTCGGTTCGCAAAGGGACTGATGCTGATGGCAAAGAATGGACCACCAAGATGGTCCACCCATATGGGTACATTGTCGGATCAAAAGGTGCTGACGGGGACGGAGTAGACACCTATGTCGGTCCAACTAAAGACGCCCCAAACGCGTTTGTCGTACATCAAAGAGATAAGGACACCGGAGAATATGATGAAGACAAGGTGATGCTTGGCTTCAATTCGAAGCGTGAAGCCAAGGAGGCTTACCTCAAGCACTACAACAGTCCCAAATTTCTCGGCCCTATGATGACAGTGGATATGGATCGACTCAAAGAGTTGGTCGCCAGTAAAAAAAGGCTTGTGAAGATCGCTGAGCGACAACCACGTACAAATAGTGCATTACGTTTTGTACGTAAGGCCGGTCCGGCTATAGGGGCGTTAGTGGGTGGCGCGGCTTCTCTGTCTTCTAAAGGTCGCTCGTTATCTAAAACCATCCAAGGCGTAGGTACAGGTGCGACACTTGGATGGCTGCCCGATATCGCAGCTAGTGGATTAGAAGCTACGAAATCGTTACGTTTAAAACCTGCTGTAGGGGACGCTCTTCTTGATAGAATATCTAAGAGCCCAAAGCTGACAATGCTCCAGCACAACCTACCAGAGGGTATACGATGGGGAAAACTCAAGTCCTATGCTTCGGATTAATTACCTTTTTCGCTCCTATTGCTGTGGGAGCGCCCTGTACAAAGCAAGACTACAACTCCCATATAGAACCCGACTACGAATGCCCTGGACCAGGTGAGGAAATAATCCCACAACTCCCAGACGCCGCACCAACAGTTCCACAGAATCCAAACGACCCAAACTCCCCACTAGTGTTGGACAAGAAGCGTGTCATCAACCTCGGTATCAGAATCCAGGGATTGAGGAGATTGCGTTGGATCGAGTTTACAAGGGCCAGGCTGGAGCTTGAGAACGAACTCAGATTCTACACACTGTCTGCGGAGGCGGATGTGAACCTGGCTAACAAGCAGGTAGAAAACTACAAGACACAGGTAGTGTTCCTAAGGAACGAGCTAGAAAAGGAACGTGCCTGGTACAAGACGTGGACGTTTGGGTTTGTTCTAGGTTTGGTCGTTGTGGCTTCAGGTACGACGGCCCTTGCGATCAGCCTCGATTAGGGGCAAAAGAAAAGGGGGCATATGCCCCCTTTTCATGATCTCATCAAAACAGAGAGTGCCTCTTTATTAGATCGAGGCACTCTTGTTTCGTTGGTTTGTCCGGAGCATCGATCACAGCCATACTGACGATCTCTTGTAGTTCCGTGACAGATGCTTTCTCAAGAGCACCTAGTTCAAACGACTTTATGTCGCCATACGAGGGCGGAACTGTTCCGCTTAATCTTTTCCCTCTTCTGGTTCATACTCTTCGTTGTACTCATCTTCGGCATTGGTACGTGCCTTATCTGCCTCTTCAACATCCCAGATGTCCGACAGGCAGTAGCCCAAGATCTTGTCTTGGATTACAAGACGTTTGTGTGCATCAGCCAGCAACGTCATGATGCTGTCCAACTTCGCGACAGCTACATCAAGCTCCTTGCCCAATGCATCGACCTTCTTCTCCAGACCGGGGGATCCTGCTGTAGTGGTTGAAGCTGAAGCTCCTCCTCGACGTCCACGTGCTGGAGGAGTCTCCTCTTCGCCCTCTTCATCCTCTTCGCCCTCCTCCTCCTCTTCTTCGGGTTCTTCTTTGCCCTTCTTTGGTGCAGGCCCACGACGACCCTTGGTTGCACCCGCTTTCCCCTTACTGCTTTTGCCGCCAGAATCCTGGCTGTCGAGGATGTAACCGATCAATTCAGCAGACTTCTTCTGCGAAACCTCTTGATTGCTGAGTCCGAGTTGCACTGCGATGTGGCGCAGGTCAGCACGCTTCATTTGCTCGAGGTCACTCTTGGTATACGTATCAGGCATTTCTTCTTCGTCTCCTGGCTTTCGGCCTTGCACTCTTTGGTTTCAAACGTTCCACCTCGTTGCGTAGTGCAGTCACTCCGAGGTCTTTTATGATGCTTTCTCTGGCCCGCACTTCAGCGGGACTTGTGATCCGATAGAAGCGGCAATAGTACCCTTCTTTCAGTTTTGTGGGAGTGACAATATCGCACTCTTTTAATAAGGCGCAGATAGAACACGAAGGCTCTACTTCGTCTAACTCTTCTTCAGCTTCTTCAGCTTCTTTTGTCGATCCATCCATTTTCCACCTGTCGATTTTTGCATGTCTAAGCGCATATGCTCTTTCAGATTTGCTTCGAAACCAACAACAACGCAACTAGTGACACGGCCAGGAGGGCACTGGTGGCAGGCATACCCCTCGTTGGCACATTTGAGTTGCCCGAATATCTGTCGGGGAAAGGTTTCCTGCATGTAGATCATGACTTCACGTTCTTCGTCAAGCGGATCTCTTGGAAACTCGTCCTTGTCCAATCTCCCGGTTAATAGCTCAACCAGGGTTTCTCTTTTTAGGCCACGGTGTGTGCCGTATATGCTGTTCTGTACGCACAGTTCTATCAACTCTGAGTCGTTCAGAAGGTGGTACTGTATCTTGGTATCGCTGCTCATACTGTTCCTTGGTCAAGCCGACATCACTTAGAGGAAGTTGTTTGAATCCCACCAAGATGCCGGTATTGGTGGGATCACAATGCTTCTCTACGACCAACCTGAAGTTGTGCCGGTCGTCTATACCTGTTGCGTCGCTAACAACGTCTTCGACCAACTTGACTCTGTTAGACAGGTCCATCTGTTTGTACTTGTCTCCGACACTAGACGTCTTGTTCGTGAGAGTTTCGAAGAAGATGCTGAGTCGTAATTCGTAAGGTACGTTCTTCTCAAATTTGATCAGAGCAACCGCACCCTCTTTCTGTATCGTCTCCATTGTCCGCACCTTAAAAGTACGAGCCTCACTGGATAATATCCGTCCTTTGCCAGACGGGTGACGTATGTATATCTTGTTCGAGGAAGGGGGGAGATATGGTACCCAGACTTGTAGGCTTGGTGTACTGACCATTATTCCCCTCGCCGGCGTCGCCGGAATCCATTCAAGACATCCTTTTTCGGCGCAGCAATTACACCACGCACCTGGTTGGCACGCATTATCCCACCCACACCTCTTCCCTCAGTCTCACCACGATCTGCTAGTGCTGTGATTGCACGAGAGACAGTCTCTATCTCTCTGTTTAGTCCGTCAACAATAGCCTTGAGCTTACTGGCTCGGTAGGCTGCTGTTTCATAGCCAGAGTTCAACTCAACGTACCGACTATCAACACGAGCCTGGTCATCCTTATCTGACACAGTCCCTTTGTATGAACGCCTGATCTTCGACCAGGCGAACTCTTTAGCGCCGGCAATAGAGTTCTTGCGAGCAACCGCATCTGGGAGTAACTCCAAGGCATAGGAGTGCCATGCCGTGAATCTACCAATCAGATCTTGTAATTGCGCCATACCCAGCGAGCTGAGCGGTGTCGGTAGTTGGGGGTAGTCGTCCCACTCACCGTCTAGGTTCTTAGGTCGAAGAGCCGGAGGAAAACCATCGTCAATTAGATCGGCTTCCCCCTTGTCTACGGCCTCGATGTACATATCTACACCTTCTTGGTATTCAGTTTCAAACGTTGGCACCGTTTCCTCACTTTCTGAATATCGCCCGTGCTTTGGCGGCTTTCATTTTCTTAGGTGGATCACATGGCTTCTGCCACTTACACGTCTTACATGCGAAGCTGGTTTCTCGAGGAGGGAGTTCCCCGTTGAAAACACAGCTTCGCACCATGTTTATCTTTTTCTCTACCTCATCCCATTTATAAGGATCGAATGGTTCGATAAACTCAACCATGTTGGAGTCGTTTTTGTTGTAATACAAAAACAACATGTACGGTAGATCTAAACACCTCTGATAGATCGTACCCTGTATCTTGTGTTCCGGATGAACACCGTTTGTACCCTTGTACCCGGCATCGTTTATGGATTTGATTTCCAAACCGAAACGCACTTTGTGCTTTCCGGCCGTGACTGTGATTACACCGTCAACGTGACCGGACAGATCGAAGACATCAGCGATGTGATTCACATCCGGATCAATATCCGCTTCAAGATGAAAGTCGAAGTTAGGGTCATTGGCGGCGATAGTAGTCAGGTATGACTGTAGTTGTGTGTGTATTGCCGTACCTGTATCGAATATCCTACGTAGCCGCGGCTGGAACGCATTCATCCCAGGCTCGCCTGTGTAGGAGTAGAATAGCTGCCGCCCACACCCCATCGGGTATTTCCCGTTGAGTGATACGCCAGACTTCAGTGCTATCTGAGAGCTGTGGAAGATATCCTCCCGTCGTCCCTCATCCCCAAACTCCATCGGGGGTGTGATTATTTTCGATGGTTCAAGGTTCATGTCCTCGAGCATCGCTTCAATTCTATTCACGACTGTGATCTCACCCAGCAGCTTCTTTGGGAAGTCACTAAGATCGGCGATCGTCATCAACTGTGTCACGTACTCTATCCACCATCTCTAGGAACAGTTCATAAGGCAACGTCACAAACTTCCGTCCTAGTTTCCGGAAGTTTGTGACGAGACCGGGCCACTCCCCGGCGAGGTTTCCGTGCATGACTACAGACTGTAGGTCCTTCACCAACATCCTGTACCCAGTGACGCTATCTGTGTATTTGTGTTCGAGTCTCCACTCTCCGACTTTACGAACATCGTGTTTGGTGTCCTGGTTGCCTGATCCGGGGGTTATTTTACCGCCCACATCCACTGCCAGTTCACGTTCTAACTTTCTAGATATACGCATTTGTCGGCGGCGAATAGCGCCACCAGCCCTGCCATCTAATTGAGGTACGTCGAATTGAATAGCGTACCCCTGGTCCTGACATTGGTCGCAGAGATTGAATTGCTGGAGAATGGCTTCAGAGCCTTTCTTCCTTACGGTGTAGCGTGTGGTCTCTCTAAGACGACCACAACCCCTACATCTATCTCCGCGACCAACGTACCGGATTACCAGTTCGTGGATCATCTATACCTTACGTGACCCAGGCCAGCGTGTCGTAACATCAACACCGTCAAACCGTCTCTGATGTTCTCATCTTCTTCAACGGCTCTTTGTAACTCGATCTTACTGCTGAAGTCTATGATTTCAGGATGTTCTTTGATGTGCCCACTGTGTTTGATTTTGTACTTACCCCTACCCGCACCTTCTATGATCCCATGATGCGTGCAGTAGTTGACCATGTCAGAGGCTACGTCGATTTCTGGAGGGGAGAAGTGGTACCAATATGATCCACGCTTCCCTTCATGCGTTCCGGCCTTACCTTTGGTGAGCTCCCAGTTGATCTCTTTAGCAACCTTGTTGCCACTCTTGTCTCTTGTTACCTCACCTGGGCGAAGCTGGATATCAACCAACTTCCCATGCTTCAATGCCCAAGACCCACCAACCTTGTACTCTCGTTGGCGCATTTTACCCATACCACCGCCGCCCATATTAGCCCGTACCTGACGGATACCAATGAGTGTGGTTTCGTTCTCAAACAGATAAGGGCTCTTACCCTTCCACTCACACTCCGGACAGGTATAGCTGTAGGACAGTTCGCGTTTGGCAAAGCTGAGAACCTTATGGAAACAGCTAGGACAGATCTTTATAGGTGTGTATGCGGCAAAGATTTTGCGCATCCAGCGTGTCTGTAGATTGGAGGCGTCAGCCACCTTGGCGTTATCCTCCAGGTCTTTTTCGTCTTCGGCTATGGTCAGCATCGCATCCCAGGAGTCAATACCGCCGATTTGGTAGGTGTTCATTTCGACGGCTTCTACTACTGCTTGCAGCACCTTTTCTGATGCTGCACCTCGGAAGATATGAAACTTCCCAACCTGAGTCTTAAGTTCGTCAGCTTCTTCATCAGATAGCTCTTCACCATTGAGTTTGCGACTTCTGGCAATGGATCGAAGCTCGTAGGGTGTTAGTGATACTTTCACACCACAAGCCCGGCCGAACATTTTGTCGTAAGGGAACTCGAAGCAAGACTGGAACAACTTGCTGTTGTCCCCGTGTATACGTTGATTGGCGGCGTAGAAGTAGTTGAGTAATAGGTTCTTACCTACGCCGTCTATACCATCGATCTGTGACATCCCTCCAGCAGGTAGACCTCCACCAATGTCCATATCTAGTGATGTAATACCGCTTGGCCGTCGGAGGTCCATACGGCCTTCCATGTCCGATGCCCTCTGAATTATCACCCCTTCTCCACCGATACTTGCTTGTAGTGCCTCAACAAGCATGTCGGGATCTTCGCGAGGGATGTCAGATGGGTTAATCAGCCCGAGTTCAGGCAACGGTTTTCGTGTGACCGTTTTCTTTAATGGGACTTTTTTAGCAGGGGCTTTTTTGCTGGGCGACTTCTTAGCCATTCTTCTCCTCTGGTTTCTTCTCGAAAGGTTCAGTACCTTTTTCTGGATCAAGGGGTACGTTCACATTGGGGTCACCTGTCTTATCCCCTGCTCCGGCCTTCTTTTCTTTTTCTACTTTGTTCGGGTCGATCTGTACTGCGTACTTTTCCACTTGTACCTCCTAAGTATCGTTTGACTGGATCATCTTCTTCGAAGATGTGCATAGATTCCTTCACCACTTTGTGTATGTTCTTCGACACCACAAACTTCACCCTTCTAGATGGAGGGCTGATTCTACGAGGTGATCCGTCAAAAGAGTTGACGTATTTACCTCCTGCAGGGACATTTTTAAGACGCCCTATGAATTGGAGCATGACGTCACCGCCTTGCCCTAACTCCTCCTCTACAACATCACTGAGTGTGTGAAGTAGAGACCGTATTTCTCGTTTGGTGTACTTCGTACGCTTGGCGATTTCTTCGATTAGTTGTTGAAATTCCATTATGCTTTTGCGGATGCCCAGGAGTAACCAACACCGTCATCACATGCGAGAGGGACAGACAGGTCCTCCTCGAATGGATGCTCCATCATTTCTTTGATGAGTGGGCGCGCCTTCTCCAAAGAATCCTCTGGTACCTCAAAGATCAACTCGTCGTGGATCTGTAGTAGTAGCTTCACACCCAGACTACGGAGTGTTGGATCGTTCGCACATAAGATCATAGCCATCTTGGCCACGTCCGCCGCACTTCCTTGAATTGCGGAGTTGACAGATTGTCGCTCACACATTGAGAGTAACTTCCGCTCATGCCCTCTTAAGTCCCAGAATTTGTGTTTGGACAGAAACTCCATATTTGGGAAGCGTCGAGGACGCCCGAGGATGGTCTCGACTGTGTATGGTCTTTTTCTGATCTCTGCGTGTTTACCGCTAATGTACTCTCTGACCCGTGGGTAGGGTTCGAAATACTTGTTGGTCAGTTCCTTAGCGTCGTCCACACTCACACCTAATGAGTGTGCCAGTTTCTTCGGACCTTCACCGTAGTTCAATCCGAAGCCGATACTCTTTGCTGCAGCACGAGCAAAGACCATCTGTTTCTCATTTTCGGTAAGTTCGATACTAGAATCTTGTGCTGCGGCTTTCTTCTTCTTTCCAGCAGCAATGATGTCATCGTAATCAAACCCGTACATCAACGAGCCTGTACCTGCGTGAATGTCCCAGCCGTTATTGATAACGTCTTGCATATTCTCTTCCCCAGACATATGGGCGAGAAGACGCATCTCTAGCTGCTCGTAGTCGGACACCAATAACACGTGGTGATCTGTAGGCATAAACATCTCACGCAAACCAAACACGTCATTGTCTGGACGAGGGATGTTCTGGAGGTTAGGATCGACAGAACTGAGACGTCCAGTCACCGTCACGTGTTGTGTGAGGGTCGGATGTATTCGCAGGTTGGGATCCAACCACTTCTGTAATCCGTGTACGTAAGTGCTCAGGGTCTTCTGAATCTTACGCCGCTTATTTAGCATGTCACAAACTTCTACGCCTTGATCGGCATAAAGCTCCATGACTTCTTTGTCTGTAGACGGTTGTCTATTTCCGCTGTTACCACCTTTGGTGTATTTGACGACCTTGAGTCCAAGTTTCTCAAACAACAACCACCGCAAGTGAGCGGTTGAGTTGTAGTTGATCTCCTTGCCGGCTATCTTTGCGATCTGCCTGTCTATATACAGGATCTCCGCTTCCATCCCCGGAGAGATCTCATGCATATGCCCAACGTCGACCATGATACCTGCGTGATTCATGTCAGCGAGGATACGTGTGAAAGGCATCTCCACCTTTTTGAAGTAACTCCATAATGAATTACCAGTGGTACGTGAGTACTCGTCTTGTAGCTTCTTCTTCAGGGCCCTCTTCACCCGGAAGGTCGCATAAGCGTCTGCAGAAGCATAAGACACGGCCGTGTCCCAGTCCTCTTTCATCGCACGCATGAGACGGTCTTGTAGTGACTCCCCTTTTGCACGACCCTTGAACGCCTCGTTGAAGTCCTGCATACCTAGATTCAAGTGATCCCAGGCTGTCTCCTTCAGACCATGACGGCCTTGTCGATTCTCGTCATGCATCCAGTCCATAGCCAGGGTGCAGTATGTGTCTCCTACAGGAGCACGTGCTCCCGAGTTCCTGATCATAGCAAAGTCGAATGGTGCGTTTGTGAAGTCCCATTCAATACTGGGGTCTTGTGACAACTCCCTGTCATAGATTCGCAGCATTTCTCTAGTGAAGCAGTAACGGCTTTTCTCATCTGGACAAGCGGACCAGAATAGTACGTGATCTTTCCACCTGTTTAGCCCGGTAGTCTCTGTATCCAAAGCACACTCTTTGGTATCCCGAACGTGTTTAACGAACTTCATCATGTCGTTCGCGTTATCGACCCACGTCACGGGAGGCATGAACTGTATCGTCATTAGGACCTCCAAAAGAAAAAGCCCTCCCCCTTTCGGGGGAGGGCTGACAGTCTACTCTTCGTAATCCGGATCTTTGCCGTAGTCCTCGGCATGCCGGCTAGCGTCCCCATCTGTGTAGGGGTTCTTGATCTTCAAGAGCTTTGCTTGAATGTCGAGCGGGTCTCCACCAAAGATGGCGGGAAAGTCGTAGGGCTTAGCCATCTCTTTAAGCTCCTTTGACAACTCCGTAGGAGTCCACCGTGGGATTTGTATGGTGGAGTTGGTACCCTCACCCTGACGCTTGATCTCCAAGTCGCAATCGAAGATCGATAGCGGTTCGGGATCTTGACAATTATTACACTCAACCTGCTCAAGCAGATAGTCTGTGTGTTCGCATTTTGGACACTTAAATGGGGCAGCCGTAATACGGTCGACCTCATTCTGATCCAGTTTTGTGGTCTCCATGTTGACAACAACATGTGCACACTCCGCACATTCCCAAGAGAATGTTTCCAGCCGGCCTTTACCACACCCAGCGCAGTCCTTTTGGATCTCTGAAGCGAACCCTCCGAACTGTTCAAGGTGCCCACTCCCGAGAGACCAATGGCGCCTATCACCAAAGACCTTATCGAGACCCTCCTGACACATAGTGCACTTGCGGCCTTCGCACTCTACTTGGTCTGTGATGACCTCGCCTGCATGATCGCCTTTTTCGTACTTCTTTGGACGACCGTTATCGTCCAACACAGGGACTGGGTGGTAGTGAGCCAGGTGAATCAAGGAGAACGCGTGTTTCAGCCGCAGATCGACGGAACGGTTGCCCTTGGGTACTCGGTCATCAATTTCCTTGCGCCACTCATCGTAGCCCAAGCATTTGCCACCGATTTTCGTCAACTCCATTTCGTTGCGGTCATTATGTTTGAACGCATACTCAGCAGAGCTGCAAAACGACTTACGTGTCCGGTTAGACCAGAACTCTACGTAAGCGTGGTATTCAGCTTCGGTTCCTTCAAAGGTCTTGTATCGACCTGGAATCAACCGAATCTTTGTTGTTCTATTTTGTGGGGGAGCCCAGCGTTTACCCCAGCGTACATTCAGTGCAGAACCGCGTGAGCGGCCTCCACTACCTTTGCTCCGTGTACTTGTGTAGCCTCGAACGCGTTGGGCGAACGATGATCTTCTGTTCGATGAGTAACTCATAGTGTAATTGCCTCCATTCGACGTATGTTGGTGCAGAGTCTAGTCCTGCGATTATTGTGTCCCTATCAAGGCTGTCTGGTTGTGCTTCCCACTCAGAGTCATCGGGGTACTCGAAAACGTACACCTTGAATCCGCGTGAGATAAGTCTCGATCCTGCTTCAATGGTTCCTTTATATCCGGCCTTGTTCTTGTCCAGGAAGAGGTAGATTGACCCACCCAACCGGCCGAGGGTTGCTTCCTGTTGTTGTGACATCCATGACCCCATGAGTGCCACTGTGTTGTCTATCCCGTTTTGTATAAGCCACAAACATGCTTTGTACCCTTCAACCACGATTATGGTGTCGAGGTCACTGTAGAACGCTTTCGGGTACACGTTCTGCATGTTCCACAGGTAATTGTGGTTTTTAAACGTGTAGCTCTTCGCACGTTCCTCAGACTCCGGTGTGCCGGCAAACCTGAGCAAGTCTTGTGACTGGTACACCTTGTACCTTGGGTAGTCGTTGGTTACGGTCCTTCCTGAAATACCCACTAGGTGCCCGTACATATTGCGTATAGGGAAGGTGATACGCATGGCTTCTTTATCGAACCCAATATCCATATCCCGCAGCAACTTCTTATCGAAGCCTTCTCGGACTAGATCTACTGGGCAGTAATCAAAGATACCCAGAAGGACCTCACTGACCAACGCACTCCTAGACACGCTAGCAAGTTTGTCCTTCACAGGCTTATTAGGTTGAGCTTCCTGTGCCAGTTCGGCAGCAAGCTCTATCTTCTTACGTGATTCCCCCATTTCCCGTAGGAAGTTGGGGAAGGGTCCTGTCTTGTGGCAGGAGTGGCAGAAGTAAAGACCGTTCTCCAAGTTGATGTAGAACGAGGGCCGTGTCTCCATACCGCCTTTGTGGAAGGGACACGGTCCGCCTATTTGGTTGTTCGACGGCTTCGTGAAACGTAGATGTTTCTGAGCCGTACTGATGATCATATCACGGAGACCCACGTCTGTTCATCTCCTTTTTCCAAGCATCACTCAATGCGGACGTCACTCTGTCCGTGTTTTTCGGACTCTTGGTCTTAGTGGTTTCGCTGAACATGTCTTTGATCTCAGACACGTCTTGAAACACCCAGTCTTCGTACACATCAGTAGGTGTCCCTTGAGCACCTACCACCTGTCTTTGTGCGAGGTTAAAGTCGCTACCTGGGTTCCCGTTGATTACAAATCCTGCGATGTTGGCTTCTCGTGAAGCTGTGATTGCAGCGGCTATCAGGTTCTGCTCAGCATTTATGCGTTTCTTGATTAGCTCAATAGACAGGTCACAATCCTGGGCATATGAGTCAGAGAACGCCATGTTGGCTGATGTCTTGCCTTTCCGATCTTCTGACTCACGGTTGGCTTGTAGTGTGGCAATTAGTGGACGATTAATATCCTGTGCCAAATCCTTCAGGTCTTGAGAGATAGCCCCTTGGTCGTTCCACTTCATAGAACGCTTGCCTCCCTCACGATCGTTACGCATTAGGTATACGGCATCCACAAACACCAACCCTGGTTTGTGGTCCTCACATTTACGGTGAAGACCTTGAACACCACCACCGAACTTCCGGTCATCACGGTCACTGGTAATGATTAGTGATCCGCCTTTTCCAGTTTCTAGTTCAGTGGTCTTCTCATCGGCATACATACCATCCATTAGTGTGTAGAACGCATCCCGCATTGTCCCACCAAGTGGGTAGGGTATTTCGTGTAGATACCCCTTCTTCAGTGCTGAGTACGGAGCCCCTATCAATAGGCATATGCAACGATCACGCATCACTGCAGGAGACATTTCACGTGTATAGATCAACACCTTCTGTCTCGAAACATTGTATGCGTGGACGCAACAGTATAGTGCTACCCAAGTCTTGAGACTCTTGGGTCGACCATACAAGATGATGTACTCTCCATCCTGCATGCCTTGCGTTTCTTCGTTGAGGGGTTCCCATGGGTAGGGTATCCCTCGCATGCTTAGGCCACGTTCCGCTTCTTCATAGCGGGCCACGGCTTCTTTCATATTCTCTGAGACGACGATGTCCGTTGAAGTGCGCCTCTTGGACATCATCTCCTTTACCTCACGTTCGAGGTGCGGGAGTGCTTCGTCTGGTTCATCAACCCACTCTCCTAGGAACCTGCTGAGTTTCCCAAGGCGAAGGCTGATGTCGTGGTTTCTGAACTCCTGTATGGCCGCACTGATGGTCATACGGTCTTCTTCTGGTAGATCGACCGTAGGGAACACATCCCAGATCATATCTCTTGTTGGTACGTTGCCGCGTGTTGATCGTGACCTAAAGAACTCGGTTAGGTACTCGAAGATTAACCGAGCATCGTGGTCTGCGAACGCATCTACAGTAATCCCCGCATCAAGTACCTGCCTAAGTTCCCCAGTGTCAGCGATCTTTGCGACGAGTTTCAGCTCCTTGTTTACGCTCACTGTGTCCCTTTCCTACTGTTTTAGAAGTCTGATGGATATGACCGATCCCTTCATATAAACCGTTCGATAAGCACGTTCTTTGATTGTGTCTTCGATACACAGGTTATACCTGTCAGACCACAGTAATTTTCCATTTACGCCTTCCCGTCCTCCGTGGTATCCGCGGACTGAGATTACAACTTCTTTGTTGATCATAGTTTGGACTTCTGCGTGCCAGTTGTCCTTGGTGTTTAGTTGGTCTTTAAGCCGAGCAACCTGTTGTTCTAGCTCTGTGATTCGCTTCTCGTGGTCTGTTGTTTTCTTGTCCATCTGTTCCTGACCGAACCTATGAAGTTGGACCACAACACCGGCTGGAGTCAATCCGGCAGATGTTGTGGTCCAATGCTTCGCGAGACACAAGATGTGGTGTTATGCAGCCAGCAGTTGCTTGGTGTGTCGACTACTCAACAACTGCCCTGCCATCGCCTCGTATTCGAAACGCTTGTCCATGTCGTCTGTGGATTGGGCCGCCCGAGTCACAGCCTGTAGCATCCCATACAACGAGGGCAGTGGTTCCTTTTCATAGGCCGCTGCGGCCTCTTCTTGAAAACGTTTTGATGCAGCCATTTTCTCAAGCTGCTTCTTCAACTCATCGAGGGGATCTTTGAGCTGTACATCTTTCATCTTCAAGAGTGTCTGTCTTGTACTTTCCCACCGAATAGGCGCTTTCTCAAACACCTTACTCAGCTGTACGTCGATCTGTTCGTCATCAACTCTTCGGTGCTGACGGTACAGTAGTTGCGATTCCCCTTGTGTGATCATCATGCCATTGAGACACACCAGTCTGAAGTTGAACTCGTTGATAGATACAGCCGTGTAACCTACCTCGCTGTTCCGCATATGCATACCTGGGTACACGTAGTCTTGTGTTGGTAGCCCTCCTGTTGCTTTAGCAAGGGCGTAAGCATCACGCACCCGTGGGTCTGAGTGGCCCTCATCTACCGGACCCATGTCTATGCGTTCTCCGACGATGGTGTAGTGACTGCAATGGTCATTTGCCCACCCTCCACGCTTACTGAGGTGTTCAGGCATGAAACGTAGAGAGGCTACGTTCCCACTGAAATTCCGCTCTAGGCGATCGAAGATGATCTCATCATCAATAGCGTAGTAGTTAGGGCCGAGTACAGCACGCAGATAACCATCACAGTTATCTACACCTGGAGCTCCATGCCTGAAACGGCTGGTACGGAACTTCTTCTGTTCTTTTGTTTTGGAGAACCGACGAGTCAGCTCCTCTTGTACCTGTTCGGCAGACACCAGTTCTGTGTTGAACCACTTGTCCCACTGCACTCCCAATAGGGATCCCAGCTGCTTCTTAGACCAGTGGGTCATACCGAATGTGCCGACATTCGGTATTTCGATGTGAAGTTCGGGAGTGACCCGGATGTCTTCAAGCATCACATTCACATCCTGATTCTTCAGGCTATGCGCTTCAGCTACTTGATTCCGTACATGATCAAAGCTGAGGAGTCTCTTCTTCGTTTCTAGTTCCAAGCCCATCGCTGTCATTTTCGTTCTCCTGTGAGTGTGTTCCCCCGAAGTGCCGGGGGAGTAGGTCCTGTTCAATTGAGTCCATTAAGTCTTTGAGTAGTTCCTTGGTTCGAGTCGACCAATCAAAAAACTCAACTACGATCTTTCCCTGTGTACTACACCCCTCAACCGCCCCATCTGGCCCACGTGTAATATGCGCCAGCGCGTATCCCACACTGCTGATCTCTGGATCAGACTTAGGGACTACACGTATTTTTACATCAACGGCATGTAGGCCGTTTATCGGTGTTGGGTTGTCCCCTACCTTCATTCAATACCGCCGAGAGGTAGAGACCCATTTTTATCGTACTGCTTGATGTAGAGGCCCATTTCCTCCATCCCATCGATAGCTAGCTTTTCTGCGAGCATCGCTGCCTCTTCAGCCGCATCTTTAATGTGTGCTTTGGTCTGACCGCAAGTCAGTTTGACTGTAGCCGTTGCCTCTACTGTGATCCCAGAGTCCCGTGTGCTGGACCATACTTTGAAGCCACGGGTCTGTGTGACCTCAGCTTTACCATCTCCGGAATCAAGCTCAATGTCAGCTTGGCCACGCCTGTTCTTCTGTACCATTACGTATCCTCCTGTCCTATTAAAGAGACGAACTTGTAATTCCCAGGCCGCACTAGTCACTGAGCACCGGAAGGGGTGGGAGTGTGAATGCTTTTGGAGTACCAGGCATGTTGGCGGGGTTCTGCAACTCCTCTACATACGCACGTCTCACGATCTCAGCATCGATCTCACCCTGCCGTAGCAAAGTCTCTAGCCGATCCTTATCCACTGTGTATATAACCGTCTCTGTCAGTATCTCATCGGACTGATTAGCCGGCAGTAGGTTAGCCAGCAACTCACCGTTGTAGAAACGCTTGTACTTCTTCTGCGCACCCATACCTTCAATGGTTAACTTGTCCAATTCTGAACGTTGGAGCTCAGACTTTAGCTGCCGCATTGCTGTGTCGAGAGCCCCGTTCCGTGCGTTCACCAGGGCATACAGTTCTTCTATGATTTCACGATTGTCAGCATCTTTCATGAACTCCTCAAGCTCATCTTCGCGGGCACGGTAGTCTGCAACCGCTCGTTCAGCTGCACTCGGCTTCGTACTAGTCTTCTTCATTGCTCATCGTCCTGTCTGGAGGATCGATCCCCCTGTAGATTTTACGTAAGTGGTCTATAACGTCACAAGCAAGTGCGAAATCTTGCGCTGTCTTGATCCAATCACCGTCCTCACTATAGTTGACGGTACGGTCGAGGTGTATAGGGTGGAGCATAGGCAGAACCGGATACCTGATCTCGGTGTGTCTTCCTTGTAGATGGAACGTCTGCATTATCCCACGTGTCTTTGTTATGCTTGATCCAACCTTGCCACATAGAGCCTGCGTGGCAAGACCGCCAAGTGTGATGATGAGTAGGGGATCTACTATATAGATCGTTTCCATGAGACGATCTCTACACCCCTCTTTTTCAGCCTTGGAAGGCTTACGGTTCTCTATATGTAGAATACCTTCGTCATCAGGTACTTTCGCTGTAGGTCTGCACGCGACAACGTTAGTGACAAATATGTCGCGTGCAGGATCTAGTCTTGCCAGATCGAGGAACTTTGCAAGTATGTCACCAGCTGGTCCTACGAAAGGCATACCTGTTCGATCCTCATGCGCGCCTGGTGTTTCTCCGACTATGAGTATGTCTGCTTCGGGGTTACCCTCACCAAACACTACCAGATTCCTGGTCTCAGCAAGACCGCATCGCTGGCAATTGATCCACTCTTCGCGAAGAACTTGTAAAGCTTTTGGTCGATTCATTTTCCTCTCAAGTTTGATCCAGGCAACACTATCCCGGAATGTTGGGCTGACTTCTCTCGGTTAGCCTCTCTCAGTTGTTCCAAGCGCTGGTTGATGTCGTCAGACAGCACTCCGTCCTGTGCAGGGTCCAAGAAAGCGACAGGTTTCACCCACATGTTGAGCCCGGACGCTGACTGTCCGATGGGTAGGAGTAGGGAGATCTGTGCTGGTCCCTCCCGTGTCATGGTCAGCTTCGAGGAGTAGATGAACGTGTCATCTAGTTCGATAGCTTTGCCATCTTTAATAGCAACTCTAATTTCCGCAGCGTCTAGATGTGTTTTTCCGATGTACCACACGGTGGCATCGGACCCGTCGTTGATAAGCATGAGTTTAGCGGTCATTCAGTGTCTCCTGTTGTTGCGTAAGGCCGTATGATCGTGTATTCGAGTGGTCCTCCCTGCTCCGTTGGCCAGTGTCGGAGCAGGTTCTTCATCTGACGCACCATTTTATGAAATGACGGCACGTGTATGTGGTCTATGATCACCATCACTGGTGTCTTCTTTCCAGGTCTGACTCGGAGTATGCGGCCCATACCCTGTTGCATGGTGCCCATACCTCCTTCGTCAATTTCACTACTCCCAAACGGAGTCAGGAAGAACATCGTGTCGAGGGTGTCTTCGTCCAACGCTTCCTTCACCAGCTGTAGTGTGCCAAAAGCGATAGGACACTTCTTCAATGTCTCGATGCGTGCCGCGGGCTTTTCTCTACCAGTACAAAGACCCGAACCTGGGAACATTGCAGAGAGTGCACGGAGCTGGTCTACGCTATGACTGAGGGCTAGAACTTTTCTCCCTGAGCGCAGAGGCACACGTAACTTCTCCGCAATGAACTCGTTGTTCTCCTCCAGCTTACCGAGGTATGATCTCAGTTTCGGTATGCATAGTCTGCCGGCCTTATCAAAGACCTCTTTGCTGACTTCTTTATCGGAGGTGCGGACTTGTACGGGCGCCTCTTGTACGTATATGCGTGGCTTCAGTTCCTGCGATAGATCGCGGTGGAACACATCACCGATGTGGTATTTGTAGACAGGCTCGAGCCCATCTTCTCGTGAGACTGTGGCGGTCAACCCAAACCTGGCACCAAAGAACATAGGTGCTGTGTGTGAGAATAGCGGTGCAGCCAAGTGGTGTACTTCGTCATAGTAGATCGATCCGAAGTACCGATCCATACCTTCTGGTATTTCTTCGTGCCTAAGGGCGAGAGAGTTGATCATAGCTATGACTATCCCTCGCCCTTCCCAATCCCACTTACTTGGGTGGCCCTGTACAAAACCAATACCCCCCGGTACGTGGAGGAATTGGTTTATACGTTCAGGCCACTGTTCCATCAGTGTTGTGTTGTTCACGATGACCATCGCTGGAACCTTGCGGTGTGCAGCGTGGTGTAGAGCGAGTACCGTTTTTCCTTTCCCACAGGCTAGGTTGAGGATCCCACCGTGCGTCTTCTTCATTGCTTCGAACGCACGCCTTTGATCGTCCTTATCAGGAGTCTTGTAGTCCAGTGCTACGTTGCTTTTGAAGTCCACTCGTGGGTATTTGGTAGGTCCCATGTCTACGACGGGAAAAGCCAGGTGCTCGTACCGCTCTCGGCGGACGAACTCCCTTGGTACGATGATGTGTTCTCCTGAGTCCTTCCAAAGTTGGAGCCAGTCGATACCGTCGTCCCCCATGACAGGGAACTCCAGGCCGCTCTTAACGGCCGGCACGTTGATGTGTTTGCGTGGCAACCAAAGCTGCCTCCCCAGATACCCCTTGTCTGGGTCTCTCGATACCAGTCTGATTCGCACAGATGCCTCCTATGACGCATAATTTCAGGACAACTGTCCAATAATTGTCGGCCAAGTGTGTGACATTATTGAGGACACACACCTACGTTTTTTCCCCACACGGCTTACCTGTCCTGGTAAGCCTCTTTTATACACATGGAGCCGTGTGGGTGTCTACCTTTACTCCCACCGCCAATTCCGGAAAAACTGGTATCCTTCGTAAAAGGCCCCTCGAAGGCTGCCTACAGCCATGTCTTTCCCCAAACGGTTTAATGGGTTCTCTCCTTCATGGATCAAACCGGGATCCCATGTTGAACCAGTATCCTCATCTACCCCACGGCCTCGTTGCCTATCCGCACTACGACCTACGTAAGAACGTGTCGGGGTTGTACGGTAGCCGCTCTGCGCTACTCGAGATGCTGGGACAAAGCTGCGGTCCTCCCTCTGATACTGGCCAGTTCGTGCACTTGCGTTGTTGGTTACCTCTGCTCGACAAGAGTGTTGAAATCTACAGCTATCGCAATCCATATCTTCCGGGTCATACTGTCTTTCGTCCCCCCAACATACGGGCTTCTGTGAAGACATACTGTTAACCCTATCTGCGTATGACAATGATCTACTCCTTCTGGTGTCTAGGTTTGTGCGATGAGAACAAAGACCTTATATCCGCCAACCTTCAAAATTTTCGGTACCTTGACACCGCGTTGTGTAGGTCCGTAGTATCATTGTGAGATCGCTTGGAGACTGCATGCAGACTGGATCAATTGTTGATTTCTATGACGACCCTACGGGTATCGTCCTCAAAGAGAAACTAGCCCAGGCTAAGGTCCCGGAATTTATCCGGCGATCTGAGTTCCTGAATCAGGAAAAACGCGCAAGTCTTCCAGATGAGGCGTTTGCTTTGATCCTTGTGGATCGCGGACACAAGCTCCGAAAGTACGCCTGCGTTGATAAGGGCAACACAGCCCTCAACGTCATCTACTTCATGGAGAATCAGGACAAGCTGTCTCCAGAAGCGACAAAGGTGGCCGCGGCTAACCTGTTGGGTGCATGTCAGCAATTCAAACTCGCAGCACCATTGGCTTTGCGTAAGCTGGCGAACAAGAAAACCCTCCCACGTATGAAGGGTAAGAGTAAGGCTGCTGACCTCACCGGTACTGAGGTGATGCCTACTCAGAGCGATCCTGCTGCTGGAGATGCAGATATGCAGAAGTCTGCGTCGGCGAACTACGTCGATGTGACTGGTTTCAAACCTGCGCCCCAGGTGCAGCATCGATCATACAGTAACTACTGTCTTACTAAAGAAGGACAGGGACGCTTTCCGATTGATAGCTACGGTCAAGTTCTAGAGGCTAACAAGTGGTTCCAAGATCACGGTGACAGCCTACACCCAGCAGACCGTCGCGAGTATTGTACCAAGCTCGCGTCTCGTGCGAACGAGATCGGTGTGAAGGTCACTGATCGGATTCGTAAATACGCAGGAGCAGGCTTCGCACCAGATGGTGAACTGCAGATGGCCGTGTCCACACGCATGCAGTTCTTCTCCAGCGGTGATCCAGAGCGGGGCATGTTGGAGGGTATGATGGATAAGCATGCGAGTGCGAATCCAGATGTCTTTTGTGAGGCGCTTCGTCAATTCGATGAGTTGACTGGGTTGGATCAACACTGGGACCACCACGTTATGGATCCCTGGTATACCACCTATGGTATCAACAAGACGGCTGAAGAGGGTGAGTGGGTCTGGCAACAAGGCGTAGACCGTGTCACTGGAGAGCAGCTCGCCAAAGGCTGTCAAAATAACGTTGGTTTGATTACCCGTAAGTTCGGGGAAGAGCTCGCGTTGGAATTGTGCAAGGACCCTAAGAAGATTTTTGAGTCCTTGCCACTCGACTCGAAGCGTATCCTGTCGCGTATTGCGACCGACCCACAATTCTAAGGAGACAAATTCATGAGTAAGTCATTCGGTGAACAGAGAGCACGTAAAGACCACCTTCTTCGTAGCGGTGGTCTTGGTGGGGAAATTGCTGACCTCCGCGCAGATGTCGAGGAGGGCATGGATAATAATGAGGCCCGTGCGGGATTCCCTGAGCTCGACTGGATTGACGGTACTCCCCCAGCAGCAGCAGGCGGTACGGTTGTTTTGAAGGGGCGAAACCTACTACAGGGTCAGACGTTTGATTCGTTGACCCTTGGTGCAGGCACCTCTGAACTCATCTTCACAGCGGTAAAGCCTGGTGACTCAGGCTTTAAGGTTTTGCTGACTGACACAGGTTCCATCTCAGCAGCATTCGCCAACGGTCTACTGACTGTAGGCCATGACGCAGGTGTCAGCACTGCTGATGCAGTCGCAACCGCTATCAATGTGGCGGCCACCAACGTTGGGCAGATTCGATGTGTCAGTGGTGGGGTGGGTACTGCCATCGTTCCTTCGACCGATTCAGTTGACGGTGACGCACTGGTTGGTGGTGTTGGTGACCACGCTGGAAACAAGGTTGAGGTGTCTGGTGTTGAGGCACTGCCTTTGCATGCGACAGGTACCTCTCCTGCGGCAACTTGGGCAGACGATGCTATCTCTGTTGTTGTTCCTGATTTGACTGCTGAAGGAGATGCTCGTGCTGCGTCGGACATCGTGGCGACACGAATCCAGTCCAACGGTGTGCAGTCTGCTCCAATCAGCAGCGTCCTTGGCTAAGCCATAAATGGCTACGCCTGAAGAAAAGTTCCTGGCCCACCTTCAAGGGTCGGGCCAGGAACCGGCAGTCCAGGATTCGGATAACCCTGATGACGAGTCCCACTTAGAAACAGGTGGGACTGATCGGGTTTTGCCTGAGGTGGAACAAGAAGAACAGGCTTTAGAGGCACGTCCTGGTCCGGAACAGGACCGCCCGTTTGCCCCCATTAGTAGCCGTAATCTGTTCGTACACCACGACACTCATCCAGTAGTGTTCGACTTGAAGATGCTCGACAAGTACCAGACTGACTGGTTCGAGTGGGAGCCGGATACGATGTGGCGGGAGATTTTGGAGGACTTTCATGTACCCTCTATATCTGACCATGCCAAGGCCAAGATACAGGCCGTCCGAACCCTCCACATCAATGACTGGTTTTGGACCAAGTGGGAGGTGTTTTGTTGGCTGACGCAGGCCTTAAACAACAACATCCCTGACTGGCAGGTGATTCAGAAACCTTCAGTCGCTCAGATGATGAACGCTGTAGAAATCACCAGTATGGTACGTAATGATGTGGAGTTTGGGTTGGAGGTACAAGGTTTCATGGCTGCAGCGGCAGCAGATGAGGGCGTTACCTTCGTGCCTAAGCCGATTCAGTTTTGTCAGGATGAGTTGGAGCACCTTATGTTGGATAGGAAGATCGACATAGGTGCGTTAAACAAACAGATCCAAGAGAAGTACGAGCATGTTATCCGTCTACCTGATTCAGCCTGGACAGAACCTGGGCGGGAGATCTTGGGGGAGAATGTTGTCGACGTACAGGTAGCCAAATTAAAGGTTGCGTGGGATTATCTGTCTTTGAGGCGTCGCCAGCTCAACGAACAGCTCCACATACTGCAATGAACCACATTACACCCGCACACTTGGTCGGCTTCACCGCCGAACTCCGTAAGGAGGCAGACGCAGGGAAACTCAATCTCTTGCGTCGTGTTGGTACGTTTGGGGCCAAGCATTTGGGGGGTAGGTATGGTCGGCAGCTTGGCGTAGGAGCCCTTGCGGGTGGTGCTACTGGGGCGGGTTTGGATGATGACAATAGGGTACGTGGTGCTATCCGCGGAGCTGTGGCCGGGGCAGGGTTAGCTAGTGGCCGCATACTTGCTACGGGAGCTGGTCGTGCTGCGGCGGCAAAGGGTTTAACGCGAATGGGCAAACGTCTACAATACCAAACCACTGGTACCGGTTTGGGTATGGGCCCTACAGCTAAACTTCGAGAAGCCCAGAGTTTGGGGTTGTTGAAGGCTCCTGGTGCTGGAGCGTCCAAGTCTGCACTTAAAAAGTACGACGCACACGTTGAGGGGTTTAGGAAGGGCTACGACAACCTGCCTGGGATTGTTCGTGGGGCTGTTACGCGCCCAGGGGACTTAGCCCGATCTGCGTGGCGTAGATCGGATATGTTAGGTAAAGGGTTTGCCGGTTTAGGTGCTGTTGAAGCTGGCCGTGCGGCTATGACTCCTAGTGAGGAGGGTGGTCCTGGTCGTGCTGAGAGATCTCTGAAGGCTCTCGGTTCTGCAGCGGGATGGATGGTGGCACCTACGGGACTTGTTGCCGGCACCCTTACAGGCATGGGTGGGGAGAAGGCGGGAAGGTTGTTGGGTAGGGGTGTTGACAAAACAGTAGGCGCTGTTCGTTCTGTAGGGGGTGCTTGATGTCTGGTGGGTTCTCAGGAGCAGCGTCATCCTCTGCAATGCGTTTTTCTGGTCGTGGTAGCGGCGGTAGCGGTGCTGATCAAGGAATGCAATATCCGAGTCCATTCTTTGACATCGGACACACGTACCTCCCTGCCACAGTCAAGCAGATGTTTCGGTGGTGCAGGTATTACTACCTGGTCAATCCACTGATTAATGCTGTCGTGTCTAAGATGTCTGAGTACCCAATCACGGACATCATCTTCGACACTGAACGTGAAGAGTTGCGGGACAAGTGGCAGGGATTCCTTATGGAACACTTGCGCTATCGATCATTCCAGGTCGAAGTAGGGTTGGACTACTACACCTATGGGAATGCTTTGGTTTCGATACACTTCCCATTCGTGAAGTACCTGTACTGTCACGCTTGTAATCATGAGGAAGCTGCGGGAGAGGCACAGTATAGGTTTCAGAACTACCAATTCACCTGGATCTGTCCCAAGTGTGATAGCCACGGTTTTGCTGGCGTACGCGACCACTACATTCGTTCCGCCAAAGGCATACGGCTACTCCGTTGGAACCCCGAGGACATCGACATTCGATACAATGAATCGAATGGAGAGTACGAGTACTACTACTCGATCCCAGTCCAACTACGTAACGATATTATGATCGGGAAAAAGTCCACGATCGAATCTGTACCGCAACTCTTCATCGACGCTTTACGTTTGAAGAAGTCAGTAGTGTTTTCACGCGACAACATATACCACTTCAAACGCCCAACGTTGGCCGGAAAAGATCGTGGGTGGGGTACTCCTATGATCCTACCTGTGTTGAAGGACACGTTTTATCTACAGATCTTACGCAAAGCCCAGGAGGCTATCGCGCTCGAGCACATCGTACCGTTGCGCGTATTATTCCCACAGGCAGGCAGTGCCACGTCTGACCCATACACCACAGTTAACCTTAAGGACTGGAGGGACCAGATTGGGAACGAGATCAGACGTTGGAGAACCGACAATAACTACATCCCCATCCTCCCCCTCCCTATCGGACATCAGACTATCGGCGGAGATGGACGAGCACTACTCCTCTCGCAAGAGATTCGCGTATGGTCCGAACATATCGTCGCTGGTATGGGGATACCTGTCGAGCTCATATTTGGCGGCCTGTCGTACTCAGGATCGAACGTCTCCCTTCGTATGCTCGAGAACAGCTTCTTACGCTACCTCTCCGACCATCTTGCGCTCCTTAGATGGGTGATCAAGAGCGTCGCATCGTACCTGGGCTGGGCGCCGGTTAAAGCTCGATTCAAGCCGTTCAAGATGGCAGACGACTTGCAGCGTAAGGCGTACCTATTCCAGCTCAATCAAGCAGGTAAACTCTCTGATGAGTCTCTCTTGGCAGACGCGGATTACGATGCTCGTAAGGAAGACAAGTTGATGGAGCACGAAGCGGCCCGTCGCAACGCTTCACAAGAGAAGAATGCACTCCTGCAAGCCGAGACGCAAGGCAAGGCGGGTATGATCCAGCAGAAGTGGCAGAACAAAGCTGCTCGTGAACAGATGCAGGATCAGATGGCCATGCAAAGTGAGATGGCTAAAGAACAAGCGGCTGTTGGTGCCGTTGCGCAAGACCATATGCTGGCCAGTCAGACGGCGGCTCAGTCGGGACAACCACCACCACAGCGCCCTCCTGAATTGGAACCTACCCCAAGGCAGCCTCAGATGCTGGAACCTCCGAAGGAGGTACAGTCTCCACTGTCTGCACAGACGATCCAAAGACATCCTGCCGGCACATCAAACTCACAGATTGCTGGTGGTATGAACGTGGATTTGATTGTTGCAGCACGTAGGCTTGCTGATCGAATCATGAGTCAGCCAACACAAACACGCCCACAGATACTGGCTCGGCTCAAAGAGGTTAACCCACCTATGCACGACGCAGTGTTAGGGCTAATGATGAGTGGGGGCAATGGCCCCACTCAAGCTGCAGGGGCAGCCGCACGACCACTGCCTGAGCAGAAGCCGCCACGGCGTGGCCCTGAAGCAGCACTCGTCTAACAGCCTTCGTTCAAACGTTTCCGCTCGTTCTCCAACTGCCTTTCAAGTGCGTCGTCGACGCGCTGGTCAACCGCCAACCTATACCTGGTCCAAGTCTCGTTGTGATATTTCAAAGCCAACGCCTCCGCAGTACGGAGGACAGCGGCCATGGACTCCACATCGAGGTTCAATGGACCGTCTAGATCTTTCTTGCGGAAAGTATCCAACAGCCGACTAGCCTCTTCTTTAGGGACGTAATAGATCAAGCTCTTGGTTGACTGATCTTTTATGTACCCATCTGGGTTTACCCAGGTGTGCTTTTGGCTCAAGGTATTCCAAAGGAAGATGTTCTCCCATCGGTTGAGGACCTTGAGTCCGTAGATGTCTAGGTCTTTCCTCGTCTGGATTTTAGGCACCCCCGGATCGACAGTAAAACATGATCCGTATCTCGTGTGCATTTTTGATTCCTTTCATAAGACGCCTTTGTAAACCAAAGCGTCTCCCTCATCCGCATCTCCACCCCCAAAGATTGAAGTGATACATGCGGAACATAAGATCGCTCGTTTAGGTATCTGGTCATCCACTTCAAACTCTCCGTGCGCCCCAGCCCCACCAACGGAGATACGGAACGCCCACGGAGTCATACTGAAATCGTGATCACAGATATGACACTCCCACTGGTCGGGAGTGTGTTTCCAGTTGCTAAGGCCCGCTTGATCTGCCATTTGATAGTAGCAGTCAAAGTGGAACATTTTAACAATAGTGTGTCTGGGTTGCTTCTTGGGAGGCATACGCCAGTCAGCATAGAACCCACTAAATACTGGGTCTTTTTTGTGTGACAATACTCGGCCGGACTCTAGGAGGATTAACTCATCCTCCCCAAAGTCTCTCTGGCAAAGTGGGCACGGATCTGTGGGTTTGACTGTTGGCCGGTTGATCCAAGCATATATGCTCATCAGAACCTACTGAGGAAGGAACCCATCTCCATTAGAAATGTGGAGATAAATGCCATTAGGAGAATTTCCCAAATCATGACGAAGAATCTTCATCACTTTCGTCCTCGTCCTCAGTGTCTCCACTGATCTCGTCATCAATTTCATCAGAGAAGTCACCCAGACTACTGTCGTCCTCTGGATCAGCCATGAGTAGGTATTTGTTTGTATTTGAGTGTTCGTATGTTGTGTGCATCTGTTCTCCTATGGTTGTTGTTTTGTACCGAATGACGGTTCCTTCTCCGGTACAATACTTATAACTCCAGCACCTCCTTTATTTCGGGTTTGCTAGGTTACCGAAGTGGGTGCTACTTTGATGTGTACGCACAACCACATAGGAGACACCCATGGCACGACTTGACCCAGAAGAGGGCCTCAGAGCTCTCAAAGATCGGGGAGAGACCAGCGCTATAGAAAGGTGGGAAGTAACCCACCCTACTACAAGCAAGATCAAAAATAAGATTACCCGGACCCTACCTGGAGACATGCTATGGCTAGATTAGATCCAGAAGAAGGGTTTGAGGTTCTAAAAGATCGGGTAAAGGAGACAGTCAAGGGACTCTTTCCGATCATTGGAAAGAAACACACACTTGAAGTAGACATTGTCGACATCAACGATTCGC
>Ga0307378_10001564_pt1 | contig 36909 bp, 29 predicted proteins | sample UN1MG_FD_202238 | JGI IMG/M metagenome (GOLD analysis project Ga0307378, IMG submission 202238) | Soil microbial communities from Risofladan, Vaasa, Finland - UN-1 | ecosystem: Environmental > Terrestrial > Soil > Coastal area > Acid sulfate soil | place: Finland: Risofladan, Vaasa | collected...
CCCGAAGAGCTCGCTCTCGAGCAGTGATTCTGGCAGACTACCGCAGTTGACAGCAACGAACGGCGCATCTTTTCTTGCGCTGAGATTGTGAATCGCACGCACGGTCATCTCCTTGCCCGTGCCGGTCTCCCCCAAGAGGAGCACTGTCGAGTCGGTCTTGGCGAGCTGGACAACGCGGCGATATACGGCCTGCATTGGCTCGCTCGCCCCGATGAGGCCGCTCAGACGGTCGCGCGGCTCGAACGTGTCCGTCAGCCTCTGGAGCTTCTTGGCCATCTGCGCCTTCTCTGCTGCTCGCCTCGTCACAAGGACGACATGGTCAATCGTGCCAAACGGCTTTGTCAGGAACTCAAAGGCTCCCTGCTTCATCGCCTGAACGCTCATTGGGATGTCCCCGAAGGCCGTGATTATCACGACCTCAACGTAGTCGCTTCGCTCCTTGACGCGGCGCTGGAGCTCCATCCCGTCCATGCCGCTCATCTTGACGTCCGTTATGACGACGTCGAAGTCTTTCCCATTGCCAACCTTGCGCAGAGCCTCCTCCGCACCCGAGGCGCTCGTTGCGCTGAAGCCATCCTCTCCGAGGACCTCACAGAGAACGGAGCGAATCGACTCGTCGTCATCAACGACTAGAACATTTCCGCGAGAGGCCATGACTTGAGACCCTCGTATTCGCACTCATTTCAGATTTTCCCTAATCGCCTCCTTAGGAGGCCCTTCCGACAACTCTCTATTCGTATCTAGTGGGAGATAGCTTTATCGCAAACGTTCTGACAAAGCCGTCAGTGAGCCGGGGCAGGAGGCAATCAATTGGGAACTGCCGCCATTTTGACTTTCGGTCTGTCTTCGGCGTATGTTTGCCCTAGTTATCCTTATATTATCAGCGAGATAGCTGCTGGAGAGTGTGGTTTTGGGCACGGCAAAGGATGCGATTGTCGTCGTTGACATGTTAAACGGGTTCCTGAAGCCCGGATTCCCGCTCTACTGTGGAGATGAGGCGAGAGCTATTATTCCTAATATCATATCGCTCATCACCTCAAAACCCGATGCGGCGAGGGTCTTCGTCTGCGACAGTCACGCCAAAGACGATCCAGAGTTTAGGATGTTCCCTCCGCACTGCGTTGAGGGCACGGAGCAGTCGCGGGTAATATCGGAGCTCGAGGGATTTGCTGGACGCATCGTCAGAAAGCGGACGCTGGATGCGTTTTTCAAGACTGAGCTTTCGGGCATTCTCGATAGTATTGGTCCGCAGAGGGTTTACGTAGTCGGCGTATGCACGGATATCTGTGTGCTTTACACCGTGGCCGGGCTCAGAGTCAGAGGGTTCGAGGTGATCGTGCCTAAGAACTGTGTGGCATCGTTCGATAAGGATTCACACGAATGGGCGCTGAGGCATTTTGCAGACGTGCTGGGAGCGAAAGTTGAGTGAGTCACAGAACGGTGGCCTGAAAGCCAAGGACGTTATGACGCCGGACGTAGTAACCGTGTCGCCATCAACGTCCCTGAAGGCGCTGGGCCGGATACTGGCCGAGCACAACATAACGGGAGCGCCTGTTGTGAACGATGATGGGCGAATCGTCGGGATCGTTTCACAGACAGACCTCATGTTATCGCAGATCCGCACGCAAACCGGCAACAAAGACTACGAGGACATCTTCGATCTCTTTAGCGCGTCGCCCGAGGTAGGCGGTGAGCCACAGGTGCGATATGGGCATGCGCCTCGTTGGGTTGAGGACATAATGACCAAGCACGTCGTCATCGCCAGCGAGGATATGGGCGTTGTGGAGTTGGCCTCGTTGCTTGCTGAGAAGGGGATTCATCGCATTCCCGTGGCCAGGGATGGGAAGTTGGTGGGGATAGTGTCAGCGCTTGATCTTTTGAAGGCGGTTGCCGGGGCCTTGCGGGGCGAGTAGTGCTTTGGGCAGCGCGCTTGATTTCGCCCTTGCTTTATTGATACTGTTGGATATCATAAGTGCGTAATTTGATAGCTTTGGGGTTTGGGGTTCATCTAAGAAAGTGTGTCGAGGCGCTTGGAAAAGCTATTGACAGCCCTTGTTTTGGTAGCTTATTCTTACGCTAGGCTAACGGAGACAGTCTGAGATATCTTGCTCTGTTGCTTGGTTTTTGCTGGCTAAGCAGTGGTGGAATGTCATTTTGAAACTTTGAGGAGGGCTCTTAATGAGAAGAGCAACTGTTGTGCTGGTTGCCTGTATTGCATTTGTCGCAGCGGTCGATATTGGTCTGGCTGGGAGCGTTTTCGAGCCGGTGAGTCTGGGCACTCATTCTGCTTTGCAGAAGGCTACGACCTATCAGCCTAAGGCTTTGCTGAGGGATGACGTCGAGGTTAAGCATGGCGGGATGTTCCCTGTCCAGTGTATCTGGGGTTCAACCTACGATGCGCGCAGCCACAACGCCGGGTATGAAGGATCGATTCCTGAGGAGGGCGATAGCACTCTGCCTCAGACGGACCCCATGTATGACCCCAATGCGGCGACGATCGATTGGCCGTTCAGCCTAGAAGGCACATCTTGGCTCGACAGCGACCAAGGCCGGTCGGCGGGACAGGAGATCGCGTTTGTGGGTTACGAGGCCAACGATCACTACATCGCCACCATTTGGGCGATGAATGACGCCACCTATCTTTACGTTGCTCTCGAGATCGATAAGGCAGCGCTGGCTTCAGGTGCTGCGAGTAACATCGCGTTCTACTTCGATCCTGACCATTACACGGACCCCGGTCAGGCGCATTTTATCCAAGACAGCGCGTTCATGGTTGCGTTCGACATCACTTACACGGGCAGCGTTGCGGCCGATAGGAGTGGATGGTGCACGGGCAACTGGGACAAGAGCGACTCGATTGCCCCGTGGCCGGACAATTTCATGGTCTCGTCCGGCATCGACTACGCAGCTGGATTTGCCCCGAACATGGCCACGAGTGGAGACGCACGGAAGACCGGGCGTTGGCATTTTCAGATGCGCATCCCGATAGAGTATCTAGGCTGCACTACGCCGCTTGGCTCGACGCTGGGGATGGCGGTCTGCCTTCTCGATGACGAGAATGGCGATGGGACAGCCGAGGAGAGCGGCGCTGGCAGCGAGGAGCTTTGGTGGCCGGTTGACGTCGAGGACACCGGCGACTGTCAGGAGAACGGCTGGGATGCGACCGATGCCATGTATATGGGCGACATCATCCTGAACTACAAGGGGACGGGCAATATCTGCTGGGGCGATAGGTTGTGGGGCGTTTATTTCGATCTCACTGAGCTGGATGAGACCAGCTGGCTCATCCTCAAGAACCCTTATGATATGGCTCAGAGAACGGCGCTTCGCTTCTATGAATCCGACTATTCGTTCGACTTCAACGAGTCGGCTGGCTCCGTTACCAGCTACGTGAATGGCCCCAAGTCAGGCCTTGTCATCGCCAATGCGTCGATGTGCATCGATATCCCACCTCATGGGGTATATGTCCTGAACCTCCGGGACGTGCCGGACAGGGATACGGGCGATCCCGGTATCCTGATCAACTTGGTTGGCTCCATCGAGGTCTCAAACCCAGATCTCTATGGATACATGGCCCACATGAAGGGCATTACAACCGGGATTCACGCAAGCTCGGTAAACCTGATGGGCAATGCCCCGAGCGTCGCAGAATACAACGACAGGTGGCCTGATCTGACCGAGCAGGCGTCGCGCTCTGTTTTGGTGAACAACTACTACACCGTAGCCCAGGCCGACAACTACAGCACCAAGATAGCGGTCTTCAACCCGTCTTGCTGCTATTCGGCAACGGTGGGGCTAAGCGCCTACGAGTGGCCGGGCACAGACTACCAGGCCACAGACGCACCCTACGCGATCACCATAATCGACCCCGCGGACGGCGTTGTCCTGCCACCGCATCAGACAGTTGTCCTTGACCTCAGCGCGTTGTTGACGAACGCTATCGCCGGCAACCCGCTGTATAGGCGTGGCAGCGTGGAGATCCAGATACTCGATGGCGCCGACGTCGGCGCCGCCACCGAAAACGAGGTCCTGATCGGCACCGCTTGGCGCTATTCAGGCACCCAGGCCTATGCAGATGCGATGAGGGTCTATTACTTGGGAGAACAAGACTGAGCAGCAGCGCTTATTTTTAACTGACCTGAGAGCCCAATAACGGGTTCTACCGGTCTTCATAGAAGCCCTCCACGAAGCGCCTCAATCATTTGAGGCGCTTCCTTTTTTGGTCTGAGCAAAAAAGAAAGCATCTATGATCACGATCAGCACGCCCGCTAGGATGGAGGTACTCGATCTGCCATACGAGCCCGCGGCTGCCTTCTATGATTGAATTGCGCCTTGATGTCAAGAGGCGCCAATCGTAGTATGTGTGGTTCAAATTGGCGAACATCTGAGTTTTTCTAAGGAGGTTTTTATGAGTAAGAAGGTAACGCTCGCTCGGCTCAAGAGGGTGCGAGCAGAGCTCGCCCGGCAGGGGTTGGACGCCATTTTTGCGGCACACAATGACGCCGTTGGCAATCCCAATGTGAGGTATTTGTCAGGATTCTCTGGCTCGACCGGCATCGTCTTGGTTGGCAAGACTGAGGCTTTCATCATCACGGACGGCCGCTATTTCGAGCAGGTGGAACAGGAAGTTGCGGGCTTTGCGCTAAAGAGGCTCCCAGTTGGCGTTACGTATAGCGACTTTCTGTGCGAGACGATCAAGAACATGGGTGTCAAGACGCTAGGGTTCGACCCTGACCACATGCTCTACTCCTCGCATCAGAATCTCGCCAACACGCTGTTGGGCGTGGAGTTGAAGCCCGTTAACGTGGTCGTTAAGGACCTTCGGATTGTGAAGTCTAAGGAGGAGATAGACCTTACCAGAAAGGCATGCGAGATAGCGACTGAGGCCTTCTTGAGACTTATTCAGGTGAATGTCCGGGGCCGGACAGAGCGCGAGCTTGCGGCGGACCTTGAACACGAGATGCGCAAGCTTGGGGCGGAGAAGGCCTCTTTCGAGACGATCCTCTGTGCTGGGTCTCGTTCATCGCTGATTCATGGTAAGCCGTCGGACAACCAGTTCAGGCACGGAGACCTTGTCATCGTAGATTTCGGCGCAGTATATGGGGGTTACTGTTCTGATCTCACTCGGACCTGCGTGGTCGGGGAGCGAACAATAGAGCAGCAAGACCTGTTTTCCATTTTGAAGAAAGCGCAACACGCAGCTGCGAAAGCAGCTGTGCCGGGGGCCATAGGCAAACATGTCGATGCCGTCGCTCGTGACGTGATCAAAGAGGCTGGCTACGGGGACAAGTTTGGGCACGGACTGGGCCACGGTATCGGACTTCTAGTGCACGAGGCGCCGCAGCTTGGGCCTATATCAGAGACCAAGCTTCAGGCGAACATGCTGACCACGATAGAGCCTGGGATGTATTTCCCGGGCAAGGGCGGGCTGCGCCTCGAGGATGACTTCGTTGTTACAGATGATGGGGCGGTTCGGATTTCGGCTGGGCTTTCTCAGGAGCTTTTCGTTCTGAAGTATGATTGACGTTGCGGAACGTTTTGACATTAGTGCGGAGCAGACGCACCATATTATATGGTGAGGTAGATAACATTTCAGGAGGTCGGGATTGATCTCATCGAATAATCTGAGACCTGGGACTAAGATAGAGATTGATGAGAGTCCTTACTCGGTGGTGGAGTTCCAACACATAAAGCCGGGAAAGGGGCATGCATTCGTTCGGACGAAGCTGAAGCATCTGTTCACGGGGGCGGTGTTGGACAGGACATTTCGAGCAGGTGAGAAGCTCAATGAGGCGGAGGTGTTCGAGCGGAAGATGCAGTTCTTGTATAAGGAGCATAACGCTTACTATTTCATGGATACGGAGACATACGAGCAGGTGGAGGTTCCCGAGGAGGTGGTTGGCGAGGCCGGGGGCTTTATGCCGGACAACATTGAGGTCAAGATGATGTTCTACAACGATCTGCCGGCAGGAGTGGAGCTTCCCATATTCGTGAATCTCAAGGTTGCAGAGACAGAGCCGGGGATGAGGGGAGACACGGTTTCAGGCGCCACCAAGTTGGCGGTTTTGTCAACTGGGGCAGCGATTCAGGTGCCTCTGTTTGTTGAAGAGGGTGAGGTGTTGAGGGTTGACACCAGAACCAAGAGCTATTGCGAGCGCGTGCAGGAAAGATAAGGTTGGTCGCGGAGTGGGCGTAGACGTTGAACTAATCAAGCAGCTGATGCAGCTGATGGTCTCGTCGAACGTGTCGGAGCTAGAGTTCGAGGGCAGCGACATGCGTCTCAAGCTGAGACGTAACGGTGCAGCGCCTTCTGTTGCGGGCAGCGCGATGGCTCAGTCAGATCAGGCGGCTCTTGCTGGGGCCGCGGCGAGTGAGCTGGTCGAGAATGACAGCGACATCGCTGCCACAGAGGCCGTGGTGGTCAAGTCGCCGATTGTCGGGACATTCTATCGTGCTCCTGCTCCCGGGGCAGAGCCGTTTGTGAATCCGGGAGACTATGTTACCAAGGGCAAGACTCTGTGCATCATTGAGGCGATGAAGGTGATGAACGAGATCGAGTCCGATCTTGAGGGCAAAGTGGTCAGGATTCTGATAGAAGATGGGCAGCCCGTTGAGTATAGCCAGCCCTTGATGTGGATCGAACCCGCCCGATAGAAGGGGATAAGCTCCTCTGATGTTCGAGAAAGTATTGATTGCTAACCGAGGGGAGATAGCCCTCAGAATCATACGCGCGTGCCGTGAGATGGGGATCAAGTCGGTCGCTGTCTATTCGGAGGTTGACGAGGATTCTCTGCACGTTCGCTTCGCTGACGAGAGCGTCTGCATCGGCCCCGCGAGGAGCGACAGAAGTTACCTAAACATAGGTAATATCATAAGTGCGGCGCTCGTGACGGGTGCGGATGCGATTCATCCTGGGTATGGTTATTTGGCGGAGGACCCTGGCTTCGCCAGGATATGTGAGGACCATAGGATCAAGTTCATAGGCCCGTCGCCAAGATTGATAAGACTGATGGGCCACAAGGCAAGCGCCAGGGCCACAATGAAGAGCTTCGGGGTGCCGACTCTGCCGGGTTCGGACGGCGAGGTAGAGACCGCCAAGGAGGCGCTCGAAGCGGCTTGTGAGGTTGGCTTCCCTGTCCTGATCAAGGCTTCTGGAGGCGGCGGCGGCAAGGGGATGAGAATAGTTCGACACGAGGAGGAGATGCCGAGGGCATTCCAGGCCGTGCAGAGCGAGGCCGCGGCAGCGTTTGGCAACCCAGGAGCCTATATCGAGAAGTACGTCGGCGAGCCCCGGCACATAGAGTTCCAGCTTCTCGCCGATGAACACGGCAACGTTATTCATCTAGGCGAACGCGAGTGTTCCATCCAGCGGCGTCACCAGAAGCTAATCGAGGAATCACCCTCCCCTGTAATAACGGCAAGGCGTCGGCATTCTTTGGGAGCTCTTGCGATCGATGCAGCGAGCAAGCTGGGCTACACGTCCGCTGGGACGATGGAGTTTTTGATGGACCCCCAGGGGCAGTTCTATTTCCTTGAGATGAACACTAGGATTCAGGTGGAGCACCCGGTCACCGAGTTCGTAACCGGCGTAGATATTGTCAAGGAAATGATAAGGATCGCTGCTGGCGAGAAGCTCAGCCTCAGTCAATCGGACGTCAAGTTCAACGGCCACGCCCTCGAATGCCGCGTCAATGCAGAGCATCCGGAGACGTTCGCTCCATCGCCAGGGAAGATCACAGCCTGCAACGTTCCGGGCGGGATCGGCGTCCGGATAGACACCGCCATCTATAAGGACTATGTTGTTCTCCCTTACTACGATTCGCTAATCGCGAAAGTGATTGTCCACGCTCCGACGCGTAGGGAGGCCATCGCCAGGATGCAGCGCTGCCTCGAGGAGTTTGTGATAGAGGGCATAGAGACCACAATACCGTTTCAGATGGAAGTTATGAGGGACCCTGATTTTCAGAGGGGCCGCTTCTCGACCGGGTTTGTGCAACGCTTACTTGGCCAGGCATCGGCCGAGGGGGAGCGTGAGGACAAGCGCGTCAGGTCAATGCGCAGCGCTTAAGGCTGGACGAATTGCAGCGAAGTTATGATTTCAACGCTATAAGGCTCTGTGTGATACTTGAAACAGGTGGAATGAGCGCCAAACACTCGCTAGCGCTGGCAGAAGAAGTCCTCGGCGCGGACTGCAAGTTCATCCAAGTTCGTGAGAAGCAAATGCCGGACAGGGACCGCCTCTGGTTGCTGCAAATGGCAGTTAAGCGGGCGAGGCTGCGCGGCGCTTGGGTTTTTGCGAACGACCGGCCTGACCTTGCTCTTCTCGCCGGTGCGCACGGAGTTCATGTAGGCCAGGGCGATGCAGCGGTGGCCGATGTTCAGAGGCTTTTTGCCAGCTGCGGAGCTGAGAACACTATGATTGGCCAGTCGGTTGGCTCGAAGGACGAGGCGATCGCGTCGCAATCTGCGGGCGTGGACTATGTGGGTTGTGGCGCCGTGTTCCAGACCAACACCAAGTTGGACGCGGTCGAGGTCGGGCTTGAGACACTCGCCGTCGTCGCGGGCAGCATAGATGTCCCTGTTTTCGCGATAGGCGGGATAACCCTGGAGCGCGTGGGAGACGTGATGTCGGCCGGGGCGCATGGGGTAGCCGTGTCCAGCGCCATATTGAATGCCCCGGACCCAGCCCGCGCAACGAGGGATTTCTTGGCCGCCATAGACCGTGGAGAGGGCCTAGCGTGATGCGGTCTGCGGAGCGAATGACTTTCCTTGCGACCTTGGTCGTTGTGGGCATCTTGTGCAGCTCAAGTATCTGGGCGCAGGAGCAATGGCCGTGTTTCATGCACGACATCAAACACAGCGGTATGGCGATGGCGCTGGGGCCGGGTGTTCCCGACCTTGAGTGGGTCTTCCAGACCGGCGGCAAATTCTGGTGCTCTCCGGTCATCGATGCCGAGGGAAGAATCTACGTCGGCTCTGACAACTTCTACTGCCTCAACCCCGATGGAAGCGAGGCGTTTAGGTTCAGCGCTCTTGACGACATCTCCTCGACGGCCGCCGTCGCCGAGGACCTGGGCGTCTTTTTTGGCTCCTACGATCACAATTTTTATTGGCTGACGTTGGACGGCGAGCTTGTAGCCAAGTTCGACACCGGCGACTACAACGACGGTCCGCCGACGATCGGGACGGACGGGTCGATATACTTTGGGTCTCGCTCCGAGAGCTTTTACGCGTTTAGAAGCGACGGGACGCTGAACTGGAGTTACGATGCCTACGACTGGATCGCCTCGGCGCCCGCCATTGCGGATGACGGGAGTATCTACGTTGGGGCGGACGATCGCCGGTTGTATGCTTTTGCGCCGTTCGGCGAGCTGAAGTGGTCTTATCACGGCTATGATTGGATAAGCGGCTCGCCCGCGATAGGCCCTGGCGAGATGGTTTACGTGCCATGCCGGGACAACACGATGACCTGCCTTCAGCCCAGTAACGGCGAGGTATTCTGGCAATATGAAGTGCTAGATGACATCACGTCATCGCCCGCGGTCTATGCTGATGGCTCGATATACTTCGGCTCTTACGATAAGTACCTCTACTGCATTCGGCCTGAGGGCAGGACCAAGTGGTCTTTCAACGTTGGGTCCGAGGTCCATTCTTCCTGCGCTCTAGACCTGGACGGCAATTGCTATTTCGGCGCTTTAGACGGCCGGCTCTACAGCCTCGACTCGGCCGGGAACCTGAGATGGACGTTTGAGACCGGCAGCAAGATCATCTCCTCCCCCGCCATCAGCGAGAACGGGACGCTCTACTTCGGGGACATCGATGGCAACCTCTACGCGCTGGGCGGTGGCTCGACCGATTACACGCCCAGGATTGGGCTCCATCTCAACAGGGCGACTTACTCTGTCGATGACACAATGAGTGCGTTCTATTACATCATCAACCCGATGCCATCGACGCTTGACGTGGACGTTTATCTCGCTCTCTGGGCGGAGGGGCAGCTGCTCTATTACCCCACGTTCTCACAGATTCCATGCGTCTTTGAGACAGACGTCTCCATAAAGCCTCGGTCAACGAGGCGCTCGCTGTCGCTGTTGGACTTCACGTTCTATCGTGGTTTTTCGCTGTCTAAGGGCCGTTGGTTCATCGCTCTTGCGAGGACAGGCACATACGAGCTGATCGGCGAGATAAACTTCGCTGATTGGGAGTTTGAGGGCTAAAGGTCGCTTGGGGTTGGACTGGTGGGTTGCGCGGGCTTCGGGGTCAGGAGCAAGTAGTTGCTGAGGCGCCTCGCTTATTCACGAGCGCAATTATCGCGTTGCACAAATAAGGGGAACCTAGCATCGGCCGTGATGGTTCAAGATTCTAAACTTGACAGCTAAATCGTATGTTTTGTATGTTGTATGCTGATGTCAGTTGTCTTTTGGGGTTCTCCCTGGCGGTTTGACTGGAACGATGGAGTCGGGGTTAGGAGCTTACCTTTAACGGAGGACAGAATGGTTAGGTTGCAGAGAGAGATGTGGAGTACTCTGGTGTTTTTGATGGCGGTCGTAATGCTTGCAGCGCTTTTGGGATGTGGTGAGTCCGAGAGCCCGCAAGTTGGCACCCCGGAACAAAGGGCACAGCAAGAAGCTCCGGTTCAGCCTGGTGCGGCCAAGACGGTCGATGAGAGCGATGCGTTGGCGAGGATCGGTGACGTTACGATAACCAACGCGGACCTTGAGCAGGAGATTGCAGATATTCCTGTTTATATGCAGACGAAGTTCAAGACCAAGAGTGGCAAGATCGAGTTGCTCAACAAGATGGTTGAGAACGAGCTGTTGGCCAAGGCTGCTGTTGATGCGGAGCTGGACAAGGACCCCGATATAATGCGTAAAATCGTGGATGCTCGCAAGAAAATCCTTCAAAACGAGTATTATCGCACGCACCTGAAGGACAGGGCTGGCGTTGAGGATGAGAAGGTTACGCAGTATTACGAGGCCAATAAGGACAAGTATAAGACCATGGCAAGGGCTCGTGTGCGGATGATCGTTTTCTCGGACGAGAAGGCGGGTCAGAAGACGCTTGAGGAGCTCAAGAAGGACCCCAAGAAGTTCGAGCAGCTTGCCAGGGAGCGGTCGAAGGACGAGTCGACTGCCGGCAACGGCGGTCTGCTGGGTTGGGTTACAGATGGCGGTTACATTCGTGGCCTCGGTAAGGACCCGGGCGTCAATGATGCGGTCTTCGCGCTGTCCGAGGGCCAGATGAGCGACGTAATCAGGGCCAAGAAAGGGAGCTACGTGATCGTTAAGGTCGAAAGCCTCCAGCCGGCGGCATATCGCCCGCTTGAGGAGGTTAGAAGGCGCATCGCGGACGACCTTCTGGTGAACGACGAGGAGATCAAGAAATACTATGACGAGCACAAGGACGAGTTCATCAGCAAGGAGCGCTTGAAGGCCAGGATTCTGGTTCTTGAGAATGAGAAAGGTGCCAAGCAGGCAAGGCAAGGGCTGTTGAAAGGCCTTACGGTTGATAAGTTCTCGGAATATGCCAAGAAGAACTCGATCGACAAGACGAACGCCAGGAATGGTGGTTATTTGGGCTACATAACCCAAGGGAGATACATCCCAGGCATCGGACGCGATCCGGCAATTGAGAAGGTCATCTTCGCTCTCAACGAGAACGGGATCAGCGAGCCGGTCAAGACCAAGAAGGGGTGGAGTCTCTTCTATGTTGAGAAGAAAGAGCCATCAACAATGAAGCCCCTTGAGCGTGTTAGAACGCTGATTATGAACAAGTTACGCCGGCAGGTGCGCGAGCAATCACAGAACGAGGCAATGAATGCTCTGAAGAGCAAATATGGCTGCCAGGTCTTTGAGGACAAGGTTACAGGAACAGAATCAGAATCAGAACCAGAACAGTCAGGGCCCTCATCCAGGGATATTCGCGACATTTTCAAGCCGAAATAAGCCAAGTCCAGCACAAAGACCGATGGACAAGACCGCGAGCAATAGAGAGGGTCACTTAACAAAAAAAGCGGCCGCGCAGGTTTCAGAGCAGATTGACCCTGACCTCGAGCGCAAACTCAACCTTGCGGTTCTCGTGTTCATTGTGATAATGCTGCTTTGCGTCATAATCATCCCTGGAAGCTGGTTTGATAGTGCGTCAATGTGGTGCAGAGATCACGTGCCGGGATTCTGACGAGACAAGAGATGGTTGCCGGCGTAGCTCAGAGGTAGAGCAGCTGATTCGTAATCAGCAGGTCGTAGGTTCAAATCCTATCGCCGGCTTGAGCTCTTAACCTGAGCATGCTGGCAAATGCTGACATTAAACAGGAGAAGATAGGTGCCAAAGCAGAAGTCTGCGATTAAGCGGCTAAGGCAGAGCAAGGAGCAGAGAGCACGTAACCGTATCCGCAAGACCAAGATGAAGTCCACCGTGAAGAAGCTGAATGCCGCTATTGGTGAGAGCCCAGGCACGGACAACGAGAAGGTAGTGGAGCTATACAGAAGCGCGGCCTCGGTGATAGCTAAGACCTCAAGCAAGGGAACGATACATAGGAATACTGCCGCGAGGAAGATCTCCCGTCTCACTAAGGCCGTCAACAAGGCGATTGGCGCAGACGGGCTTGCTGGCGAGCAACCTAAAGCCACGGTAGCGTCACTGTTTGAGGCGGAATCTGTCCCAGAGGCCCCTGTCTCTGGGCCTGTGGGAGTTGTCTCTGAGCCTGTGGTGGAGAAACCAGAACCCGCGGAATCGCCGACGCCGATGGAGGACCCGAGCACGCGCGACTCAGAGGCCGCGGCGGAGCCCAACATTCCACCGGATTCCCAGGAGGGCTCCGGAGAGATTCCCGAAGAACAGGAAACGGCCCCCGAGACAGCAACGGAGCCGAATGCCAGTGAATCTGAAGAACTGGCAGACGAGCAGCCTGTGAGGCCTGACGAGTAACCAGCCCCGTGGCGCCCGCCGCGGCCTACGGCCTAAAGGGCGCGGGGCAAGCGGTGGTCCCACATGACAGGTTGGGCTTTCAGGGCACGACAAGCGCTGTCTCTACAACAGGAGTTTTCGTATTTTTTGATTAAGGAGTGTTGTGTTGTTGGCTGTGGGTTTTGGTTTTGGTCAAGAACAAAAGTGGAATTAGGATTGACGTGATGCTGTGTTTCGGTTCCCCGAAGGGGGGCCACAATAGTAGCCGTAGGTGGAACCTACGGAATCCGTTCACGTCGGTATCCTCGCGATCTTAAAAGGGGGTCGAACAGCCCGTCCAGAGGGCTATGTTCAGCCCTTTCAGGGCTGTTTTCCTTTCCTCCTCTAACCCTGATCCGTAGGTTGCACCTACTGCTACTCACGTTCATCCCCTTGCGGGGATGCGGGAAGAACGCCGTCAGTTGAGCAGGCCCGGGCACGATTACGAAAACTCCTCAAACACTGCGGTTGACAGGCAAGGGGAGGGTCATTATAGTTTAGGTCAATTTCGTTTCTGTGATGGGTTATATTCTCGCTATTACGTTAGGGAGGAGTCAGATGCCTCGAGGTGCGATTTGTTGCGCTGTGGCCGTTTTGCTCATACTGTTATCGACGGGCGTCATATATGCCGATGAAGTTCGGCGGCAATTGGCCGCCCCAGTCCTGCACGGTCGCGTTATGCCCGAAGGGATGGAGACCGAGCTTACCTGGGATACTGTTCCCGGCGCCTATCAGTATTTCATCGAAAGAGATTTCTCGCCTGATTTTGACGTGGAACCGTTCGGGCAATGGTATCGTATTCCGGCAGCTTCGCGTTATGCCTTTCGGGATACATCTATAAACGAGGAGATGCGGACCCTATACTACAGAGTAAAGACTCAACCCTCGCAGTTTGACCTAACAGCCCAGGAGAGTGATTTCTCCAACGTTGTGGCCCTAACGCCGATCGACCCGACTCCCGATCCTGACGTTGAGGTTCTGATCACCCCCGCGTCGTTCGACTTTCAGACTTTCATTTTCTACAAAGAGCTAACTGTGAAGAACGTATCGAGCAAGCCCTTGAAGGTCTCCTTGTGGCCTAGCACAGAGGTCATTGCTCTGTCCACGTCCGGGTTTTGGCTGGACCCATGGCAGTCTGGAACTGTGGGGGTCTCTCTTGACCGCAGTGCGCTCGACCCGGGATTTTATTCCGGTTTTGCGATCTCGTTTCTGTCCAACGCAGGAACGGTGGCGCCCCCACCAAACCAGGACGGCCAGATCGAGATCGAGGCGCAGGTGGCGGGTCCGGTCGAGGTTGCTCCTATTGGACCATATTTCCTCAGAGACGACACGCCAAATCAGAACGGTTTGATCGACAGTGGGGAGAGGGTGAACTGCCAGTTCAAGCTGGTCAATACGGACAGAAATGTCCAGGCGCTTGATTTGACGGTTCGCATTATTCCGAGGGCGAACGTTTCCCGCGTTGATGTAGGTGCGGTGAGTCATATTAACAACCTGTCTGCAATGGAGACCGTTTATGTCCCGTTCACATTCACGGCCGCTCCTGTCTATTTTGGGTGCGATTCGGCGGAAGGGCCGATTGTGGATGGGGAGTTTCTCGTCATTGTTGCCGACACGTTTGGCTACTCGTGGGAGCAGACGGTCACGATCGGCATCTGCACACCGCTTGACCTGACCGTTGTGAGCTTCGCCATAGACGACGACAATCAGGGCGTTTCGGCCACCGTCCCACACACTCATAACAAGATGATTGAGTGCGGTGAGATCATCGAGGCCCGAGTTACTTTTATGAGCAACTATGGACTTTTGGACGGCACTCTCAGTCTCTCGGATGATCAGCATTTTGACTATCTGCCACTCGGCGACTCGTTCTCATACAAAGATGTCGATGACCTCAAGCTCATTCCCTCTTGCGGCGAAGTAACCCCTGATAGGGATTTCGAGTTCAGGGCAGTCGAATATGACGCATCTCCGATCACCTTCAGGCTCACCATTGACGCCAACATAGCGCCGGGCGTTGACTACGCGGCCGATGCAACCTATCCAGTTACCTACTACGAAGACTTCCTGGTCAATAGCCCATTCGGGCCGGAAGTTACGGTAACATCGACCAATTATGCGCCCCGGATGATCACGGACGATTCGTTCACGATTCTCGCTAACGTCCGGAACCTAGGACCCAAAGACCTGCAAGCCGACCTTTATGTCGCCGCGCTCTATCAGGGTGAGATATTCTACCTGAGCGAAGGACTTCCCACGCTGGGGCCGGCGCCTCTTCGCCCGAGCATGTATCTCACACGGAACACGCCCGGGCCCAGGCGGATAGTCGCCTATCATTGTCCCGGCGTCGCGGGATGGGCGCGGACAGGCCTTTTGTTCGCATCGGTTTTGCAGGTGCCGGACGAGACGGTTTACAGTCAGGACCTGTGGTATTCGTTTGATTGGACCATTGTAAATATCAATTATTAGTCTGTTGCCTTTTGGTTGCAGCTTCTGGTTGTGTTGTGGCTGCGCCTCAATAGGTTCTTTCGTTATCTGCTCGCTCTACTTGTGAAGGCAAGGGTGGTCTTCCGAGAGGTGAGGAGCCTTAGCGTTAAATTCCTATCTGACTGAGCTCAACTTAAAGATGATGGGCGCAGTTCAGTCGAGTAATATTTGCTGGTAGAGGTTCATGCCAAGAGAGGTCCTCGATTTCGAGCGTCCGATTGTCGAGCTTGAGGAGGCGATAGCGGAGCTCAAGCAGGCGGGGGACCCGGAGTACAAGGACCGCATACAGGCCTACCACAAGAGGCTCAACAGGCTATACACCGAGACGTTCTCGAACCTCTCTGCCTGGCAGCGGACGCGGCTTGCGCGGCACAAGGACCGGCCTTACACGCTTGACTACATCTCGCAGACGACGAGCAAGTTCGTCGAGCTGCACGGGGATAGGTATTTCCGGGACGATCCAGCAGTAGTAGCGGGTTTGGCGGTTTTCAGAGGGAGAAATGTTGTGGTTGTTGGGCAGCAGAAGGGTAGAGATGTGAGTGAGAGGATATTCCGTAACTTCGGCATGCCCAATCCGGAAGGCTATCGGAAGGCCCTGCGAGCGATGAAGCTCGCGGAGAAATTCAAAAAACCTGTGGTCTGCTTCGTTGACACGCCGGCCGCGTATCCTGGCATAGGGGCTGAGGAGCGGGGACAGGCTGAGGCGATCGCTCGCAACTTATATGAGATGTCGATTCTCAGAACACCGATACTGGTGGTGGTTACGGGTGAAGGAGGCAGTGGAGGAGCTCTTGGGATCGGTGTTGGGGACAGAATCTTGATGCAGGAGAACGCGATATACTCGGTGATTCCGCCAGAGGGTTGTGCTGCGATACTATTCCGCGACGGTAAGCGCGGCCCCGAGGCGGCTGAGGCGCTGAAGATAACATCACTCGAATTGAAAAGACTTAGGATAATAGACGAGATCGTCAAGGAGCCGCTTGGAGGGGCACATAGAGACTTTGCGCTTGCCGCCTCGATTCTTGGGGATAGGATTCAGTCTAGCCTTGATGAGCTCTGTAGCCTCGATCTTGATGAGCTGCTCGACGGTCGGTTCAAGAAATTCAGGGCGATGGGCTGTTTCATTGAGAGGACGAACAAGAAAAAGTCTTGACTTGAGTGCGAGGGACACTAACATTCGGGTTCTTGGTTGTGGATACTTTATTGGTACAAGGCGTGGCTACTACGTCAATTGAAAGGAGCCTTTTAGGGAAATGAAGAGCATCGCTTTAAGTTTATTCGTATTGTTCATTTTGGCAGCATCTTTGACGATCCTGTCCTGTAACCAGAAAGACAGGGCTAGCGACATCGACGATTATCGACCGAAGATTCTCGATGTAACGGTCAAACAAGGCGAGACGATACTTCGTAAGCCCTATGTGTTGTCGAAGAGCGTCATTGAACCCCTTGTGTTTGAGGTGAGTGTGCATCATCCTGATGCGACAACGGATGACCCAGCCGGAAGCGGTAGCATCTTGAAAGTCTCTGGCGGCTTTCAGGACCCGGACTTTGGGAACGAGAGCTATCAACGTAGGGTTGAGCAATACATGGGTAAGTTCCCCGATTGGAACCACACAATCGGGCCCATCAATAATAGTCTTGCTCGCGATAGTTATCTGCCCGGCGAGGTCTTTTACGGGATAGGCTTTACCGGTGAGTTCTCGGACAGCGGGCCCGGTATGGCCAATGGGCCGGACGAGACGGCTGGAGACGGCGTTTCCACAATACGAAGAGACAGCAGGCTGGACCCCAATACCAAGTCCAATCCTGCTCGCCCGTGGAAATTTTACTTCTGGGCAGAGGACATCAGTGGGAACGATTCAGAGCCTTATTGGGTCAAGATAACTATTACAGAATAAACGTTAGCGCGTCTGCACACAGTTTTAGCTTTGGATGAGACTAGCTGCCGCTCCGTGCAAGTGCCGGAGCGGCAGTTTCGTTTTTTGTTGAGGCGGCGCTGGGGCCTTTCCCCGAGGACCAGGTTCTCGGTTCAGACATACCGACACAGACACAGCTGGCTTCGTGCATGAAGTTTGCTTTCACGCTCGGCTACTGTATTGTTGACGTGGCTTACATTGAGGCCGATGATCACACTTATCATATATGCCGAGGCTGGTTTTGACGAATCAATCCCGCGTCCTACGCGTTCTCTTGATGGCCGCGTTTCTGTTGCTCATCCTGTGGTTAATGGGGTGCGACAGGGAGACCACTTTCTATGTCGGGGCGAAGTTCTACGCCGTCAACAACACCGAGGAGGGACTTCACGTCTATCTAAACTCTATTTTCCAGTTCAGCCTGGGCCCGGGGCAGGGAGACGAGGTTGATGACCTCGATGAGGGAGAATACACCGCCGCGGCGAGGCGCGAGTCGGACGGCGCCGTTGTGAAAGAGGAGGAGGTCTATCTCCACGAGAGGGAGAAGTTTCGCTGGGAGATTCGCTAGCTTCAGTAATGACGTTACCCATAATTCGGCGGGTCAGACCCGTTTGGGCCAGTCGCCTTGAAGAAGCCTATCCGCCTGGGCAGACTGCTCCCTTTGTTTAGGTCGCTTTTGCTGGGCCGTTGACGAGCGCTATCGGGAAGACCTGTTCGATCTGGTCAACGTATTGGAACGTCATCCCCTTTACGAGATGCTGCTCGAGGTCCTCGATGTCCCCCCTGTTGTTCTTGGGCAAGATTATTTCGTAGATGTCCGCCCGCTTAGCTGCGAGAATCTTCTCCTTGATTCCACCAACTGGCAGGACCTTCCCCCGCAGCGTCAGCTCCCCCGTCAGCGCCACGTCGCAGCGCACCTTTCTCCCCGTGAAGAGCGAGACAAGCGCCGTCGCGAGGGTTATGCCTGCACTCGGCCCATCCTTAGGGATCGCACCGGAGGGGATGTGGATGTGCACGTCAAGCTTACCGAAATCGGTCTTGCCAATGCCAAGCTTATCCGCCCTTGAACGAACGTAACTCATCGCCGCCTTCGCCGATTCCTGCAAAACGCTCCCAAGCTGTCCCGTCAGCTGAAGGTCCTTGGCGCCACGCATCTTGGTCGCCTCGATGAAGATTATCTCTCCACCGACACGGGTCCAGACCACCCCGGTGACAACACCAATCTCCGCCTTCCTTTCCTTCGTCTCTGGGAAGAACTTCACTGCGCCGATGTATTCACGCAGCGACTTTACCGTAACCACGCGAATCCTCTTATCGCCCCCGGCCACGACCTTTGCAACCTTGCGGCATATCTTGCCGATCGTCCTTTCGAGCTCCCTCAAACCTGCCTCGCGTGTGTAGCGGGAGATTATGTGCTCAATGGCGTCGGTCTTGAACCTCAGCATCGAGGGCTTCAGCCCGTGTCCATCAAGCTGCTTCGGGAGCAGAAACTGTCTCGCAATTCTAAGCTTCTCCTCGTCCAAATACCCCGGAAGCTCAATTATCTCCATCCGGTCGCGAAGCGCCGGCGGGATTGGGTCGAGAATGTTCGCCGTGGTGATGAACATGATTTTGGAGAGGTCGAACGGGACCTCGATGTAGTGGTCCGCAAACGTGTTGTTCTGCTCGGGGTCGAGGACCTCAAGCAGAGCGGAGGCGGGGTCCCCGCGGAAATCAGCACCGATCTTATCGACCTCATCCAGAATGAAGACTGGGTTGTTGGCGCCGACGCGCTTGATCTCTTGTATTATACGTCCGGGCAGCGCCCCCACGTAGGTCCGGCGATGCCCTCGTATCTCGGCCTCGTCCCGCATTCCCCCGAGCGAGGCCCTGGCGAACTTGCGGTCCATCGAGCGCGCTATGGATTTGCCAAGCGAGGTTTTCCCAACGCCCGGCGGACCAACGAAACAGAGAATAGGGCTCTTGAGGTCCTTTTTGAGGCTCCTAACGGCTAAGAACTCGAGCACACGCTCTTTGACCTGCACGAGGTCGTAATGGTCCTCGTCCAGTATCTTCTGCGCTCGCCTAAGGTCGAGGCTGTCTCTAGTGCTTTTACTCCACGGCAGCCCAATGAGCCAATCCAGATACGTCCGAATCACACTGTATTCCGCCGCAGCGGGAGGGACCATGCTCAGCCTCTCGAGCTCCTTTTCGGCGGCCTCCTTAGCGTCAGGTGGCATGCCTGCCTCGGCAATCTGCGAATAAAGGTCCTCGACCTCGCGCGACTTCTCGTCAGTCTCGCCGAGCTCGCCCTGGATGGCCTTTAACTGCTGGCGAAGAAAATACTCCCGTTGCGATTTCTCTATCTCGCTCTTCGCCTGCGACTGTATCTTGGAACTAAGCTCCAGAACTTGAAGGTCCCGATTGAGATACCCAATCACCTTGGAGGCCCGTTTCTCCACGTCGAACGTCTCGAGAAGGTTCTGCGCCTCGCTCGTGCTGATCTTCATGTGAAACGCCACGAAATCACATAACTGGCCCAGATCTTTGATATTCATCCCGGCTACATACATCTCCTCTGAGAGATAGCGCGACGCATCGACCAGTTTCTGAAACTGAGCAAGGATGTTCTCCGTGAGCGCCTCCACCTTGACGGACTCGATGTGCGGATCGTGCACTTCCACCGCCTCCGCCTTGAAATATGGTCTCACGCTTGTGATTGATTTTATTTTGACGCGGTTTAGGCCCTGAACAATCAGCTTGGCGCTCTTGTCGGGCATCTCGAGCTTCTTGGCAATGATGCATGCGGTTCCAACTCTGTAGAGGTCCCTCTCGGTGGGTTCGTTCGTTGCCGGGTCCTTCTGAGTAACCAGTGCGATCATGTCCTTCTCTTCTCTGACAGCCGAGACCAGGCTGATGCTCCGCTTGCGCCCAACCAGAAGCGGCATAACGGTGTTCGGAAACAGGACTGCATCTCTCAGCGGCAAGACCGGCAGAAGCATGGCCTTGTCCTGACGCTGTTGCGACTTATTGGGCTTTCGCGATCTACTCTGACGACCCGGCAAGGCGCTCACTCCTTACCAGTTTGGGAGTTCTCGCCTTCCAAGGCGCCGGCCACCCGCAACATGCCTGCCTCGTCAAATGCCCTCGCAATCAGCTGCACACCCACTGGGAGGGCGTTTTCCTCGCTGTTGTAAGGGATTGAGATTGCTGGAAGGCCCGCGAGATTCGCCGGAATAGTGAAAACGTCGGATAGATACATCGTCAGCGGGTCGTCGAGCTTCTCGCCTATCTTGAACGCCTCCTGGGGGCTTGTTGGTCCCATCAGCACATCCACCTTCTCGAAAGCCGTCCGCAAGTCTTGGATTATCAATGTCCTCACCTTTTGAGCCTTGAGGTAATAAGCCTCATAATACCCGGTACTCAGAACAAATGTGCCCAAAATTATCCTCCGCTTGACCTCCTGCCCAAATCCATCTTCTCTGGTCTTGCGATACATATCAACGAGGTCTGAATAGGACGAGGCCCTGTGTCCATATCGCACGCCGTCGTAGCGCAACAGATTGGAGCTGGTCTCCGCCGTGCTCAGAATGTAATAGACCGCGACTGCGTAGTTAAGGTGCGGCAGCGAGACTGGAACTATCTCCACACCGAGTCGCTCGAGGGAGAGCATGGCATCCTGAACTGCCCTGGCCACCAGAGGCGTGAGTCCCCCCTCCACGTGCTCTTTGATGACGCCGACCTTCAGACCCGATAAGTCTCCGTCGAGCAATTTGCTGAACTCCGGCACAGAGAGATTGACGGACGTTGAGTCCCTTGGATCGTACCCGGCGATGACTTCCAGCAACAAAGCGGCATCCTGGACGTTTCTCGTGATCGGGCCAATCTGATCGAACGACGGGGCGAACGCCACGAGCCCGTAGCGGGAGACACGGCCGTAGGTTGGCTTGAGACCTACGACGCCGCAGAAGCACGCCGGCTGCCTGATCGAGCCGCCAGTATCCGTCCCAAGCGCACAAGGAGCGCATCCGGCAGCGACAGCGGCAGTTGAGCCGCCGCTTGACCCGCCGGGGGAGCGATCGAGGTCGTGTGGATTCCTTGTGATGCCAAAGAAGGAGGTCTCAGTGGATGAGCCCATGGCGAACTCATCGAGGTTGGTCTTGCCCAGGATTACCGCTCCAGCGGAGATAAGTTTCTCCGCAACCGTGGCGTTGTATGGGGAGACAAAGTGTTGTAGGATTCTGGAGCCGCAAGTAGTGGCCTTCCCAGCTACGCAGATGTTGTCCTTGATGGCTATTGGGACGCCGAAGAGCCGCATCGAGGACCGTGCCTCGCCACCAATAGAATCAAGAGCTTTGGCACGCGCCAATGCCCCCTCGTCATCTAACGTTATGAACGCATTGGTCTCTGCCTGTCGCTCGTGCGCCCTGGTCAGAAACGACCTCGCGGCCGCCTCTGCCGAAATCTCGCCGGCCAGGACCTTCCCGCCAAGCTCCGAGAGCGAAAGCCGCCAGATGTCCATCACACTCTACCTCTGTTTTGCCTACTGTAAAGAGTTTTGGTCCACTCCGAGGCCACATAAGCAATAGCTTTCAACATCACAAACCGCATGCGATCATCAACCAACACAAAGCAGGCATGCCCGGCGCTGAACAAGCACACAGACAATTACAGCGTCGGGCCTATGAGGACAAAGGTAGCCTCAAAACGGACGCAGTCCAGGACTCCGGCTAGCGCGTCGCGGAGAATCGACCAAGTAGATGCACCTCGTCAGACGATCTTCTCGTCCTGTTCCTTTTTCTTGCCCTTCCAGACGTCCCGAATGATCCCGTAGATAGTCAGACCCAAGGCAATCGTAACTGACGACCACAGCATCATCACAAAAAGCATGACGACGGTGTTGAGGAGACCCTCTTCGACCGTGCTGAATTGTAGGTCAAAATTCACGTGCTCTCACCTCCCTCCAAAAACTGTCGCAAACTACTCGAGTTCATTTTTCTAGAATCTGCACTCGACTGTTGTCTTATTTCTCACAACTGGAAAAACCATCCATGCCTGCTCCAAACAGCTCTGAGACCACCTACTATCTCCCAATCCTTCTTGCAGAGCTCAACTACCTCTATCAACGAACGCACCCTAACCAGCCTTTTTTGCAGGTGTCCTATATTCTGTAAGAATCATTGCGGCAAACTATATGTTAGCGGCCAACTTCCGTCAAGCGCCTTGCAGCTCTTGACACGCAGCCCGAGATTGGCAAAGCTACCAATGTAGTGAACGTGCTGGTCTATTTTTTGTTTTACGGACTGAGCGGAGGCGGATAGGTCCTGGTGGGTCTTCTGGACTTCAAATCCAGCAAGGGGCGGCAGAAACCGTCTCTGGTGGGTTCGATTCCCACACGCTTCCGCCATCTCGCAACTAATAGAAGCGCTGTAGCAGAAGACAGCGACTCGCTACATTGCTCGCGCGAGGATTGCGAGGCGGTAATAGATTGGAGAATCTCCGGTGCACCTCCGAGAGTTTGGCGGCCCGCCTGGAGAAACGTAGGCTCTTCATTCACCTTGGGGCAGGGGTTTTCAGGCCATGTATCTGAACTTTTTTCACCTTGATGAGATTCCATTCAATCTGACGCCGGACCCAAGGTTCTTCTTCATGAGTAGAAACCATCTCGAGGCAGTGGAACACCTCGAGTTTGGCATTCAGCAGCGCAAGGGCTTCGTTGTGATCACCGGCGAGGTTGGGTCGGGGAAAACCACGGTCTGTCGGGCGCTTCTCTCTAGGCTCGACGGCACAAAGACCGAGACCGCGCTGATCCTCAACCCGATGCTTTCGCCGCTGGAGCTTTTGCAGGCAATCAACGAGGACCTTGGGCTGGAATACGAGGACAACAGCCGTAAACGGCTGACAAAGATTCTGAACAAGTTCTTGCTTGCGCAGTTCGAACGCGGCGGAAATGTCGCTGTGATCGTCGATGAGGCGCAAAAGCTTTCCGAGGACGCCTTGGAGCAGATTCGGCTGCTGTCGAACCTTGAGACCGCCAAGGACAAGCTGATCCAGATAGTCCTTCTCGGGCAACCAGAGCTCGCCAGTGTCCTCTCACGTCCCTCAATGACGCCGCTTGCGCAGCGCATTGCGGTTCGCTATCACTTGGGTCCGCTCGATTTCGAGCGGACCTGTCAGTATGTTGCTCACCGGTTGCGGGTTGCCGGATGTCATCAATCTGTTTTCACCAAAGGTGCGCTGAGGGCGGTCTTTCGTTACTCTGGCGGCATCCCTCGCAAGATCAACCTCGTCTGCGACAAGGCGCTGCTCTGCGCGTTTGGTATGGGCGAGCTTCAAGGTCAGAAGGTTCATGTCAGAAGCGCATTGGCGGAGCTTGGGCAACATCGCTCGGGTTTCTCGGGCGCAGTGCGGCGCTTGTCCTCGCGCAAGTGGGCGATAGTGGCTGTGGTGCTGGCAATTCTCTCCACATGGTACGTCTCGGCACGGTGGTTTGCGCCCAGGCCTGGGGGCAGCCCGATACCGAATGCTGCTGTTGTGGATAATCGGGGCCTGAGTTCTGCTGCGAAGTCCGGCTCCAGCGCGCACCGAGTTTCAGAGCCTACGTCAAGAGTTGAGCCAGGGCGTCCCTCGAGAGGGATGAGCGGCTTTGACCGAGACGGCGCCTATCGGGTCGAATCGGGAGAACTTGCTCCCTTTGGGGCGGTCATAACACTCCTCAGATTGTGGCACGAGAACCTCAACGGGGTGCTTGCGAACGGCGACGCGTCCTCAATATCCTCGGCCGCTGAGGTCTGGAAACTGATAGACCATGCGGGCTACCGGATTGAGTCTCGCCGGACGACGCTCTCGCGTGTCAAGCTCCTGGACGTTCCGTGCTTGATAATGTTGAGGAAACAGGCACAGGGCCCGGCCACGTATTGTGCCTTGTGCGGCTTCAACGATGGGACGTTCCAGGTGGCCGATCCAACTTCTGGGCTTTTGAGGCTTGTGGAAACGGATCTTGACAAGCGCTGGACGCAAAGAGCAATATACGTGCTGCCGGACATTGCTGGGCTGAGATATACGTTGCGGCTCGGCAAGAGAGGGCCTGATGTGATGGGTTTTCGGGCTAGGCTTTTCAATCTGGGACTTTTGGGTGATTCCAGGAGCGATAGATACGACGCAGAGTGTGCCGAGGCCGTCAAGAGGTTCCAGCTGTTGAGTGGGCTTATCCCTGACGGGATAGCAGGCTGGCGGACTAGGATTGCACTTGTGAGGGATACGTTTGGAAGCCAGGCGCCGAGGCTGAGCACCTGGCCGCCGGGTAATGTTGGAGTTGGTGGTTGAGCATAATTCACGACGCTTTGAAACGGGCGGAGAGCGAGAATAAGCCGCGTGGCGAATCGCCCGGGCAATCGGGAAAGCTGTCTGAGCGAGGCAGACCCACGAGGCAGATGTGGCAGCTTCTTCTGTCGATTGGTGCGCTCTGTCTCGGGCTTGCGGCGCTGGTTGCGGCGATATCGCTGCTTCTATACCCAAGTGGCGAGCGCTCGAGCGCGGAGGCCAGACAGGAGCTTAGTGCTCGGATACCTATTCAGAGCAGCTTGCCCACAAGTGCCGAGACGCGGCCACAGTCGCCATTGAGCCCCATAGCAGCTGGCGAGCAAGCCCAGGAAGTTGCAGCGCCGAGCAAGCCTAGCGTTGCGCCAGATAAAGGCCAAAGGCCAGAGAGCGAGATCAGTAGTGCGACTCACCCAGGTAATGCCAAGGCCCCAACTGAAGCCCAGAAACCTGACCGGGCTCCGGCTAGCAAGAAACCTCCTGCCAAGTCTCTGTTCATCACGATGTCGCAGGGCAAGCAACCAGTTCTGAAACGTGAGTCTCCGAAATCGACCAAGAAGGGCAAGATCGACATCCGTTCAGCGGGTCGTGTCAAGACCGCACTCGACCTTGAGAGAGAACGTCGGGCGCTCTCCCTCTCTCATCTCAAGAAGGCGCAGAGTTTTGCCGACAAGGGCAATGTCCAACTTGCGCGTCAGCATTTTGAGAAGGCTATTGAGAGCGAACCGGACAACGTGCTGGCCTTGATGGGTCTCGGGTCGTTTCTGCTCAGCCAGGGCAAGCCCGTCATGGCGGAGCGCTTCCTGCGCAGGGGTGCTACCCTCGACAAAGGCTCGAAGGAGATCAAGAGCGCACTCTATGAGTACCTCGGTCAGGCTCTAGCCGGGCAAGGGCAATATGAAGAGGCGGTTAATGCGTATCAGACGGCGATCGCCCTGAACGATGGCAACCTCAGCGCCTACAACAATATGGCGGTGGCTTACAAGAGGCTCGGCAAGCGGGAACTGGCCAAGCGCACATACTCGCGGCTCTTGATCGTCGAGAACAGGGCCCCGTTGGGTTATTACGGTCTTGGCTTAATGAATGATGATGATGGCAAGACCGACGAGGCCATATTCGGCTACTCTCGTTTTCTGGTTCTTGCCGGTTCGCGTTATGAGGAGCTCCAGGAGCAGGTCAGGAAGAGAGTTACCTTTTTGAGGGCCAAAAAGGAGCGCGAGAAGAAGCGGAAGTTCGTTCACAAGGAGATCTATGTCCCATAGGCTAGCCTTGTGTTCACAGTGCTCCGCGCGAGCAGGACGGCGGCACAAAACCGGGGCTGATGGTCGCGTTTTAGTCGAGCGTGTCTGTGCGGCGTTGGTGGAGCGAGCGATATAATGATTGAAGAGATTAAAAGGATCGAGCAGGAATCGCGAGAGGAGTTCGCCTCGGCAGTTGGCTACGAGGAGCTTGAACAGCTCAGGATCAAGTATCTCGGCAAAAGAGGCATTTTCGCCTCATTCCTAAAGAGAATTGGCGCACTGGACAGCGAACTCCGGCCGGCCGCGGGCAAGGCCGTTAACGATGCCAAGATAACGGTTGCCTCGTTCTTTGAGGAGGCAAAGTTGCGCATCGAGTCCTCCGCTGGCGCGAAGTCCTCTGCCACATTCTTCGACTACACACTTCCCTCATATCCGTTCCCAAAAGGCTTTTTGCATCCATGCACACGGGTGATGGATGAGATACTGGACATATTCATGGAAATGGGGTTCGAGGTTGAGCTCGGCCCAGAGGTTGAGCTGGAATACTACAACTTTGAGGCGCTCAACACCCCGAAGGACCATCCAGCGCGCGATCTTCAGGACACTTTCTACATATCCGGAGATGTCCTGCTTCGGACGCAGACGTCTCCGGTTCAGGTAAGGGTGATGGAGACAATAGACCCGCCGGTCCAGATGGTCTCGCCTGGGGTAACTTACAGGCGTGACGCTGCGGACATGACACACTTACCGATGTTCTCTCAGGTGGAGGGTCTCATGGTGGACCGCGGGGTAACATTTGGCCATCTGAAGGGCATTTTGGCGGAGTTCGTGAGACAGATGTTTGGCGAGGGTCGGCGCACGAGGTTCAGGCCACACTACTTCCCGTTCACAGAGCCAAGCGCCGAGATGGACATCAGCTGCGGCGTTTGTGGCGGGAAGGGCTGCCGGGCATGCAAAGGGATTGGGTGGCTTGAGATCCTTGGCTGTGGGATGGTCCATCCGCACGTGCTGGAGCTGGTCCACTATGATACGGAGGAGTTCACGGGATTCGCGTTCGGGATAGGAGTTGAGCGCATCGCGATGCTCAAGTATAACATCGATGACATCAGGCTCTTCTTCGAGAACGACCTCCGCTTCCTGAAGCAGTTCTAGCCTCTGTGCCCAGTTCTCGGCGCGCTGCCCTTGACGTTTATTGTTTGAGTGAGGCGACCGCCGCGGCCGCGTCGGCTAGGAGCTCATCAGGACTGATGGGCTTGCCGACCGCCTTTTGCATCCAAAGATCAGGATAGATGTTGCCCAAGGCGCACATCCGCTCGAGGTTCGAGGGCAGGTCGTGGTGCTTGAAGTAGTTCTGGACCTGGTAGCTGATGATGTGCCCGATGGGGTAGTCCGGTAGGTAAAGGCTGTATGAGACCATGTGCGAATAGATGCCCAAGAGCGAGTAGTCGGACTTGCCCAGATGCGGTTCCCAGTATTTTGACCACAGATTCTCTGCGATGGCTATGACGTTTCGCTTCAGGTCATCTGCGGTCGCTTCCGGATGTCCATACAAGTAGCGCCAAGCCTGCATATCAACGAGAGACATCGAGGCTATCTCGCAAGTTGACAGAAAGGTGTGGATTGGGAGCTCGGAGCTCTTTTCGGCCGGTGGCAGACCGAGAATCTCCCGGTCCTTGCCCTGAAACAGGAAGGCTATTGCCTCGGTAAAGGCCGCGTTGGGAACGCCCTCGAGGGTAGGATGATCGATCATGTTCATGCTGAACGTCTGCTCAACGGTGTGCCCCAGCTCGTGCATCGCAATGTTGAACGACCGGTAACTCATCTTGCCCTTTTCGGTGCGAATCCTCAGAAGCGCCTTCTCGCCTCTCATCCCCGCGCCGCGAGCGTGGCCTGCGCTGCGCGAAGGCTCCGCAAGGATGTGGTCGGCAAGATACCTGGCCTTGGGGTCTGAGAATCCGAGCCTATTCAGAATCTGCGGGAGCTTGGCGTTGAAAGCATCGATGTCCGGAAACTGCTGCTTCACGAGGTCGTCGAGTTCCGCCTGGCTTTCCATCGGATTGAACCCCTGATACCAGATGTCGTAGGGCCTGAGCTCGCGGCCCAGCCGCTTCCGCATCTCGCGCGCGACTTCACTCAGAACTGGCGAGGAGAGCAATTGCACAAACACCGCCTCGACCTTAGCCTCGGGCATCTGCCTGTGAATGTTGAAACGGCGGTCTATCAACGTCCTATTGACGGTGTAGTATGCGTCTTGGGCACGCTGCGTCTTGAAGGCCGCAAGCCACTTTGCGTATCTTCGGTCGCCCTCCGGTGTGGAGTCGATCCCCTTGCCACCAGCATCGAAGCACTCGTTTGTGTAGGGGTTCCAACGGATATCACTGCTGTTGATGACTTGCTGGGGGATGGTTCCCTGAACAATGTGCCTCATAACTTTCAGAATGAGCTCCTGCTTGGCCTGGCCGGACGGGTCGGCGTAGAGCGCCTTGAGCTCATCCCGAAGGCCCCAGTGGGAGATGAGCCTCTTCTCCTCGTCGTAGAGCCGCTTGCCGTTCTCATCGAGGAGGCAGTTCATGAAGATGTTGTAGTCGTTGATATAGGTGTCCGCGTCTTGCATCGCGAGAAAAACTTTGTGAGAGACCTCCGCCGGCACCCTGCTCTCGTAGGCCGCCTGCCTCATCTCGACCCACTTCTCTCTCGACCACTCGGCGTGGTGCTCCACCATTGATTGAAATGTCTCACGCTTGAAGTTGAGCAGAATGACGAACGGGAGCTTTAGGTCGAACAGATCGTCGGTCAAATGCTTGAATGGGTTGAATCTCGCCAGAAGCTCATCTTGGGCCGAAAACTGGACTATCTCGAGGTCCTTCCACCTGCTAAACGTGGTATAGACCTCCAGCAGGTGTCCCTGGAGCTGCTCAAACACCAGCTCCAACTTGTCCCGAAATGAGGCAAGCTCCTCCAAATCGTCTATGAAATACTTGACGCAGAACTCCTTGAGGTCTTCCCCAGAACCATCCCTCTCCTCCCAGAGAGACAGCACCTGCTCAACGCCGGTCTCAGCCCGCTCGCTGCTCCTAAACCGACTGTTCATCTCATCGAGAATCTGCTGCTTCTGCTCGGCCGCGGTCTCAGACATCAAGCCTCCTTCACTCTCGTTATCACTGTGAAACGTCAGAATCTGAGCAAAACACCGGACGAGGCCATAGGGACTGAATCCCAGAAGGAGCCACCATCATGCGCCAGCGTCACTTCTTCTTTGACTTGTTTTTTTTGAGTATCGGAACGATGAGCTTCTGACCTGGCCTGATCTTGTTGCTCTTGAGGCCATTGGCCTGCTTGATCGCCCTGACGCTAGAGCCATATTTCTGCGCGATCGCAAAGAGCGTATTGCCCGACTTCACACGGTGGGTGATAGTTTCGGACCATTTGAGCCTCGCTGCACTTGGTTTACTCGGCTTGCTCGATCGCTTGGAAAGCACAGGGACCAAGAGCTTCCGGCCAGCCCGGATGCGCGATGTCCGCATCCCGTTGGCCTGCTTGATCGCCCTGACGCTCGAGCCGTAGCGCCTCGCGATGCTGGAGAGCGTTTCGCCGGATCGTATGCGGTGCGTAAGTATCCTCGAGTGCGCCTGCGTGGGGAGTTTTCTGTAGGCCGCAAGGAACTTGTCCTTCCTGCCTTTGGGAATCTTTAGATTGTACCTTGAGTATATTGGAGGCGTGCACCACCGGCGCAGTTCCGGGTTCAGAGCCCTTAAGGTCTTGTAGGTGGTTCCGGCGCACTCGGCTGCCTTTTTCAGGCCGAGCCAGCCTTGAATCGTAATCTCGTCATACTCAACAGGGTCCTCGTAATCAACGTAGAAGCCAAACTTCTCGGGATACTTGGCAATGATCGTGGCCGCCATGAAACGAGGGACGTATTCCCTTGTCTGGGGGTGAATCCTGGCGGATGACATAACATCCCAAAAATCGCTCGTGCCACACTGCTCGATAGCCTGTCGGACCGCACCCTCGCCGCCGTTGTATGAGGCAAGCACGAGCTTCCACGACGCGAACTCGTCATAAAGGTCCTTCAGGTAACCAATGGCGGCCCTTGTCGACTTCTCGGGATCACACCGCTCGTCAACCCAGTAGTTCATCTTGAGGCCATAGCGGCGGCCAGTGCTCGGCATGAACTGCCAGAGCCCCCTGGCCCTAGCATACGAGGTTGCATAAGGGCTGAATCCGCTCTCGACTATGACAAGGTATGCCAAGTCCTCCGGGAGCCCGGCCTTGTGCAGCTCTTGTTTGATCATGGGCATGTAGCGCCCTGAGCGCCTCAATGTTCTCTCGATAAACGCCCGGCTTGCGGTCTGGTATTCCTCGATGAAGTGCCTGACCGAGTTGTTCAAGACGATCGGCACCGTGTAGTTCTTAGTATTGAAGTGGCTCCACCTGTTGTCGAGGTAGATGTCCAGGGCATGGGGGTTGGACTTCAGTATCTTGGCGTTGAGGTCGTATATCTGCTGGTAGAGCTCGGCCATCTTCGGGAACTCCACGAGCTCGATCTGCGAATCGAGAATCGTCAATAGCGCGGTATCAAGATACGGCATGGCCTCTCGAACAAGGCCAGTGTCGTATAGATTGCGAGCACAACGCAGGAAGCCCTCCGTTTTCTGGTAAGTGTTCTGGAAGTACTCCTGCGTGATGGCGAAGACCTCCTCGGGCTGCCTCGGGGGCTGCGAGGCAGTGTTCTGAGGTTCAGCACTGGCTATCACCGCGGGCGAGCTCACCCGGGCAAGGTCTGTTCTATTGGCGCAACCAATCAGAGAACCAAAAACGGCGCCGCAGACCAAAAGCACGAGTGAACTGCGGCGCAACTTCGCCCTCTGTAAAGTCGCCTTGAGATGGGCCGTGCCCGACCACCGGTCAAGTGCACTAGACATCAGTATCCTCCACACGGACGAGCACGATGGTTGTGTTGTCATAGCCGCCAGCCTGATTGGCCATCTCGACCAGAACGTCGCATGTGTCGTTGAGACTCGGCAGCGTCTGGTCGAGGACCGTCGAGAGAATCGCATCGTCGTCCAGAACGCTCGTGAGCCCGTCGGTGCAAAGCAGTATCAGATCGGTGTGCTGCAAAGGGACTCGAGAGACATCGGCCTGAACTGTGCTCTTCGTGCCAAGAGAGCGGGTGACGAGATGTTTCATTGGATGGTGTCTGGCCTCCTCGAGGCTCAAAACGCCCTCCTGATACTGCTCATAAACCCAGGAGTGGTCCCGTGTCAAGAGCCTCAACGAACCATCACGAACAAGATAAACCCGGCTGTCGCCAACGTGAGCAATGTTAAGCTCCCGATCGCGAATCCAGGCGACCGACATGGTTGTGCCCATCCCCTCAAGCGATCTGTCCTGCCTACTCTGCTCAAACACCCTAGCATTGCCAATCATCATGGCCGCGCGCAAGACGTCCTCAGACCCCGAGAGGTCCATCGCAAGGCCATAAGGCGGCGTGATTTCGGGGTCCTGAAGATAATGACCCAGGTAATCCACAAGAGCATCGACGGCGATCTTACTGGCTACCCCACCACCGGCGTGGCCACCCATCCCGTCCGCAACGACAAAAAGACCTATCTTGTCGTCCGCGAAGTAGCTATCCTCATTAACTCGTCTCACGCGACCCAGATCGCTCTTCATGCCGTGCGACACCTCGAGGTAACTCATCGCCGCCGCCCCTTCTGATAACGCCAAACTGCCCTATTGTGTTCCTCTATGGTTGCTGAGAACTTATGCTGACCATTGTTCATTGAAACGAAATAAAGATAGCCTACGTCGCCCGGATACAACGCCGCCAGCAAGGACGCCTTCGAGGGCGAACATATCGGGCCCGGCGGCAAGCCCTTTCTTATGTATGTGTTGTATGGCGTATCTGCCTTAAGGTCATCACGCGTCAGGTTTCCGTCAAAGTCCCTAAGACCATGAATCACTGACGCATCTATTTGCAGCGGCATGTTTCGCCTCAACCTATTGTAGAGCACGGCCGCGATCAACGGCCTCTCCCGCTCCAACGCCGTCTCCTTTTCTACTAACGAGGCGATCGTAACAATCTCGTGCAGCGTCGAGCCTAGCTCGGCAATGCGACTCTGATAACTCTGCCCAATCACGCTTTCAAACTCCTTGACCATGCGCTCGGCAACCTTTTGCGCACTTGTTCCGGGCTCAAAATAGTAGGTTTCAGGATACAGGTAACCTTCGAGACCATTAGCCCTGATGCCTAAGTGTGCAGCGAAAGACTCATCATTGCAAATCATAAGGAAGTCCGACTCCAAGATTCCCAAACTACTCTCGACTATCGCCGCGATGTCCTTCAGTGTTGAGCCCTCAGGAATCGTCACACGACGGAGGGCTATATTCCTAGGGCAAAACGCTCGGATGAGTTCCCTGGGCTTGAGCCGCGGAGGGATTCTATATTCACCGGCCGGGATGCTCGCATCCATCAGCCGACATACAAGCGCGAAGTCAAACACACTTCTGATAACTCCCTGCGACGTCAAGACCCGAGCCACATCCCTGACTGACATGCCTCGCTCGATTCTGACTAGGAACGGCTTACTCGCCATGTTAGTTGGATTATCAAAGTAATTCTTGAAGTAAATCACTGGCGCCGAGGCAACAAGAAGCACGGCCAAAACAAGGAGGAAAAGAACCCGCCACAATCTCCCCACTATGGCCCTTCACGACTCTTGGATGTTGTTGCCAGGCGGTCCAAATAGCCCTGCAATATCAAAACCGCGCTCATCTGGTCCAGCCGTCCGTCCCGCCTCGTCGCGGTGCGCCCTGCATCGTGAAGGGCACGCTTGGCGATTCTGGTCGTCAGTCGCTCGTCCCAGAACTCGACGGTTACGTTAAGCTCATTCCTCAATAAATCAGCAAACTCCTTCGTTGTTTTTGCTCTCGGCCCGACACTCCCGTCAAGATTCAACGGAAGTCCAATGACGATCGTGTCGATCCCGCCCTCCTCAAATAGGCGCCCGATCTCACTGAGAGCCTCCTTCTGACTGGACACGAACAGGGTCTCGCGCGCAAGTGCTATCGAACATGAAGGATCGCTCACAGCAACACCGATCCTGCGCTCGCCGAGGTCAAGTCCAAGCACCCTCAATTCATCTTCTCCCACCGGGAAATCGACAAGCGTCGCTACGTTATTATCACGCCGGCGTATCCAACAACCTGCGCCTTGTTACTGCACGTCTCGCCGGACGTCTGGTATGAGACTAAAGCGGCGGAACTTGCGCCGAGCGCGTTTGCGGCCGAGAGCGCTGTAACCGTCGCGGTCACCCCGCACATCGAGATATTATTGGACATGACTACGTCATAGAGACCTTGGGCGTCCAGCGCAAGGACCCTGTCGATCGCCAGATGGTCCATCTTGACCGCGACTTCATGGGGGATGTAGTGGGACATGTCTGTGCTGGCGACGATGAGGACGCTCTTGCCCGAGGCTCTGATCACGTCTGCGAGTTCCTTGCCCAAAAGATCGGCACTTCTAAAATCATAAAGCCCGAGACATATTGGGACAATGGAGAAGCTGCTGTTGAAGAACTGAATGAATGGCAGCTGAACCTCGAGGCAGTGCTCAGAGTGGTGAGCGGCCTCGTCAAGGCGTGCGACGCTCGAGCGAGATATAATCGAGCTCGCGAGGTCCTGGTCGATCGGGACCTCGCCCATTGGCATGGACCAAGAGCCCTCGCCGAAGACCGCTGCCGGGGCGCCAACTCCACTGTGGTTAGGGCCTAGAATAACATAAGTGTCATAGTTAGGTATCCGGGAATAGACCTTGCCAGCGACCGGCCCCGAGCATACGTAGCCCGCGTGGGGGCACATGATTGCCTTCGCCCGAACCTTTTGCGGGACGTCCTCAACGTAAAGCCCCACTTGCTTTCGCAGGGCGGAGCCTGTCCTCTCGTAGAACTGGCCAGCCACGGCAGGTCTTCTGATCATTGACATCGCTCAATCCACCTATTTTGGACCATAGTATTTCTCAAGCGCCGAAAGCAGTTGAGACGTTGCGCAGACAACCGGCTCCACACGCCGCTCGGTTCGCGACTCAAGCCTCCTTAATTTGGCGCGGTCTGTCGGATCATCGGTTGCAACGTCCAGCACTCCGTTTGAATACTTGACTGGCAACACCGTAAACTCGTATGCAATCTCCTTGGAGAATAGGTTTATCGTTCTGGGCGGTATCGACGAGCTCGAGAGGTCAACACACATGCAGCCCCACTGTTTCCCCAGCGCCCTTGCGAGCTCTTCCTCCGTAATGAACCCCATTCTCACTAGTATCTGTCCAATGCGCGATGGGTCGTTCTGTTGTTCCACAAGCGCTTGCTCCAGCTGCGGGACAGTGATCATCTTCTCGACAAGCATGATCTGGCCCAATCTCCTGTCCGTCGGAGAAAGCTTCCAAAACTTAGACCCCTTGTCGAGCAGCCGGTCGCCCGAATAGGCTTGCCGGACCGCTATCACCACGTCCTCCTCGGGCGCAAAGACAGCCTTCACCGGACGGCCGATCTTCTTCTCCAGCTCCGCTACTCGCTCGGCGTCCCCTGCGTCCGGAGTGGCCAGCAGAACCTGACCTTCACCCGTAAAATCGAACGGCAGCGCCCGCCCACGCTCGGCGTCCTCCTCGGAGAGAAGCGCCAACGCTGAACTTTTGCACGAGAGCATAAGAACATCGACCCAGGGCGTGCCCTTCTGCTTGCTCAGCGCCGCCAAGACTGCCTCGCGCGTAATAAGTCCTGATTCGACCAACAGCTGGCCGACCCGCTTGTCCGATTGGTCCTGCCCCTTGAGGCACAAAGATAACTCCTCGCTGCCAACGATCCCGTATGCGACCAAGATATCCCCAAGTCGCATGTTGGTCATGTCATCAAGCGGCGCCTCCTCTTCCTCGGCCTCCGCTTCGGCCTCCTTGCCGAGCTCTACGAACCTCTCATAGCAGGCATTTGAGCAAAACCATCTGCCGTCGCTAACGAAGCCACTGCTCGCCCAAAGAGACTCCAGAAAACCGGTGGGGCGATGATGATTGCACTCAGGATTCGCGCACTTCACCATCCTAAGACCCAATTACTCCTTGATCACTACCCCTCGAACGTTGACACACTTGGCCCCGTAAAGAACCGTGCCGGCGAGATTGACGCCTCGCATGTCAGCGTTGGTGAGGTTTGTATTGCGCATGTTGGCGCTGCTGAGGTTTGCCCGCACGAACTTGGCACCCGTGAGGTCCATATCCTGAAGGTCAGCGCCCGTCAGGTCTGCCCCGCTGAAATCAGCGTTCTTAGCGTTGCTCCGGTTCATGTAAGCGTTCTGAAGGTCTGCATCCTTGAAGATCGCGTCCTGAAGGTCCGCCGACCCCAGCTTGACATGCATCATTCGGGCCTTCGTTAGGTCTGCCCCGAGAAGGCTCGCCCCGGTCATAGGAACATTCTCGAGAACTGCCCCTGTCAAAACCGCCTGGGACAGATTGACCCTATCCAACCTCGCTTGGTTGAGGTTCGTTGCCCCCCTCAGGTCAAGGCCAGAGAGGTCAGCTTCGCTCAAGTTAGCGCCATCGAACTTGGCCTGAAGAATACGCAGGACGCCTGTCAGCACCGCTCCCGATAGGTCCGCACCCCAAAAATCAGCGTCCAGCACATTAGCGCCCGCCAAGACCGCCTCCTTCAGGTTGGCAAGCCGGAAAGCAACGCTCTTAAGGTCTGCGCCGGTGAAATCTACCCCTTTGAGGTTAGAACTTGTCAGGTTAGAACCAGTAAGTGTGGCCTCCGAGAATATCGCTTTCTCAAAATTGAGATGTGAAAGGTTCTCGCCGGATAGATCGAGCAGGGCCATGTTCTGGCCAGCAAGTCCGCGGCGTGTGACGATGAGTTTAAGCACCTTGGCTTTACTGAGTGACTTCAATGCGGACTCCTTCCTCGATTACAGTCTCCGTTTCCCAATTGAGCGTCCATAAAACAACACCGATAATGATGACATTCTGATCGCCCAGAGTCAAAGCCCTTTAATCACGTTTGTCGTGTGTCCGAGCGCCTCACGCTAAGCAATATGCCGATTATGACGAACGTTGCGGCGGCGTAAAGGAACAGAAACACCGCCTGCTCTATCTTCAAAGTCGAAACCAAGATACCCATAAGGCCCATGAGGCCGGCGACCAGATAGATGAAAAACACAGACTTGGATTGGCTCATCCCGAACGAGACGAGGCGGTGCGAGAAGTGATTCTTATCCCCAACGAATATCGGCCGATGGCCCCGCCAGCGTATCCAAACAACCGATGCCGTGTCAAAGATCGGCACAGCGAGCACCAGAACCGGCGTCATCACCGCGAGCCGCGGGACATCGGTAATCCTAGTATAGACGCCCAACACTGCTACCGACGCCAGTGTGAACCCCACAAACATGCTCCCAGCGTCGCCCATGAATATCCTCGACGGATGCAGGTTGTACCGAAGAAACCCAAGACAGCTCCCGCCAATAGCAAGCGAAAGAATCGACACCGTCAGCTCACGCTGCATCACTCCGATCACCGCAAATGATATTGCGGCGATCACGCTTACGCCGGCCGAAAGCCCGTCCATGTTGTCTAGCAGGTTGAAGGAGTTGGTTATGCCCACTACCCAGACAACCGTTACCACAAAAGCCAGCACGTCGTTCGCGTCCAAAACGTAGATCGACAGCCTGATGTCCCCCCAAATGATAATCACCGCAGCCACCACGCTGACCGCAATCTGCATTAGCAGCTTCACCCGTGCCTTGATAGGCCTGATGTCGTCGATCAACCCAACGGTCATTATCACAAGACCGCCGGCCGCGATCGACAACACCTGCAACGAATGCCCCGGCTCAACGTAGCCAAATAGCCACAGAACAAACAGAACAATGTCGAAGGACAAAAGAATCGCAAGCCCACCCAAGAGCGGCTTCGACTCCTTGTGAACCTTTCTCGTGCCAGGGTGGTCCAGCACGCCAAACCGCAACGCCATCCACCTGCATAC
>Ga0307378_10001565_pt1 | contig 36872 bp, 21 predicted proteins | sample UN1MG_FD_202238 | JGI IMG/M metagenome (GOLD analysis project Ga0307378, IMG submission 202238) | Soil microbial communities from Risofladan, Vaasa, Finland - UN-1 | ecosystem: Environmental > Terrestrial > Soil > Coastal area > Acid sulfate soil | place: Finland: Risofladan, Vaasa | collected...
CAATTTGCTCAAATGAAATCACATCAGAAAGACAAATGGGTCCGACTATGGGATCCCTCCATGTATATGGGATCGGCGACGATGCCGGTGTTCTTCGTTAATGGCACTAATGATTTTGCATATCCACTCGACAGTTATTCCAAAACTTATAATCTTGTGAAGAGCAAGAGGAATTATCGCATAACTGTTAATATGCCCCATGGTCATCAACAGGGCTGGGCACCAGAAGAAATAGGGCTTTTTGTTGACCAATATTTGAAGGGTAGTATTCCACTACCGATAGTCCTGAGACCGAAGTTGACTAATGAAGAAGTACATGTCACAGTCAGAAGTAAAACAAATCTTACTTCTGCAAACCTCCACTACACTACAGGAACTGTGCCTATCAATAAGCTCAACTGGGATGATATACCTGCCCGTGTTGACGGTAAGCGTATTATCACGCCCTCGCCGCCGGATGAAGCTAAAATCTGGTTTCTAACTGTCAGTGATAGTCGAGGAGCAGTCGTATCAAGTGAGCTGATATTCTCGACTGAGTTAAAGTGAGGCTATGTTGATGTCTTACTCTTTAGGTAGCTAAGTTTGATAGTAGTCACATGATGTCGCTCATTCTTCATGACAGGCACATGTTTCGATTTTGCCGATTGGGCTGGGCTTCATGTGTACAATTAGCTATTTGATTATGACTTCCTGCACACCTGCCGACCGATTATCCTGGAGTATAATTTCGATTTTGATTCGGTCAGTTTTAACCGGTTCAAAATTAACCTCATTGAAGGTGTCCTTTTTTGTCAGATAGGGGCTACTGTTTTTTACCGGCTTAAAATTCCCTGTAGTATCGCGATACAAAACTTTCCAAGATTTTGGCACAGAGCATTGCCCGCGGCCGGTGTCGTCAAACCAGTAGATTTTGACGCTGGAAATTTCATGTTTTTGTTTCCAGTCAAACTGAATCCATTCGGTTGTGCCCTTATGAGGCCAGAAGTCCAGTTGAAGTGCCGATGAGTCGGATGAGCTTTCCGGCAGCATTTGGTCCTTTATCGCGTCCAGAGATACATGTACGAATGACGCTGTGGTCTTGCTTCGGTACGTCAGTGTATCTGCCGGTTCCGGCCGGGCAGCTTCGGCTTTTCGGGCCGTCCAGACAGCCATCTCACCGCGACCGCGGTGGGCCCAGGCGTAATAAGGAATAGCGATAAATTGCTTATCTCTATCCGGGACAATATTGCCGTCATTTGTGCGTTTTACCATCTGCGCATTACCAGCAACCACCATGACACCATTTAAGAGGTCCGGCCTGTATTCGGTTTTAAGCCTCGCATCATCGCTAATCATCAGATTCAATACCTTGCCGTCATTGTCAGGCCATTCAAGGCAGAAAACTATCGGCCCTCGCTGAAGGGCCACCTTGCCCCGATTTGCTTTGACGTTCTGATGGGCGACAACCCGGCGGATAGGCATCGGCAGAATCAACTCGATCGTGTCACCTTTATGCCATTTACGCTCGATGCGAGCAAAGCCTCTCCGGATTTTAATAGCCGCTCGTTTACCGTTAACCTTTAGCGCAACTTCCTCATATCCGGTCTTTTGGTATTCGTATAGATTGCTCGGTACGGGCTGATTCTGAGCCCAGCCGGGGATACGAACATAAATGGCAAACGTGTCGCTTTTTTCCGGCTCGACATTGATGTTAATTATACCCTTCCACGGATACTGTGTTTGTTGTGTCAGTTTAACTTTATTGTTTATGGTCTCAATTGTGCACTCGCCGCTGATAAATAAGTTCACATACACATCATTATCCTTATAGGCATATGTGTAACCCGGCACCGATGGAATAAAACGGGCGACATTCGAAGGACAGCACGCACAGCCAAACCACGGACTTCGAGCATGCTGACCGATGGATTGCAGAGGATTAGGATAAAAGAAAAGATCACCCTTCATCGAAATTCCCGATAATGCGGCGTTGTACAGCACTCGTTCGAGAACATCGATGTACCTGGCGTCATTATGCATTAAAAACATTCGATGGTTCCAGAAAATATTGGCTATAGAGGCACAAGTCTCACAGTAGGCAGTCATATTTGGCAGCTCATAAGATGAGCCGAAACCCTCATTTCCGCCGGCTGCTCCAATACCGCCGGTTATATATAGCTTAGTTCCGACGACATCTTTCCAGATAGCGTCAATCGCCTCGACATATTCCATGTTCCCTGTCAGCGCCGCGACATCCGCCATGCCCGTATATAGATAAGCGGCACGTACTGAGTGTCCCAGAGCCCTGGTTTGCTCAGTGACCGGCTTGTGGTCCTGACTGTACTGGCCATAAAGCCCGCTGTCACCCTTCGGGCCACGATTACCTTTTCGTCCCCGCTGGTCCAGAAAAAAGTTTGCCTGGTCCAGATACTTCTCGTCTCCGGTGGCACGATACAATTTACAAAGCCCAATTTCGATTTCCTGATGTCCCGGCGGGTCGGTTCGCTTACCCGGATTAAAAGTGTCGCAGATTAAGTCTGCGTTTTGCGTGGCGATATTTAAGAATGATTTATCGCCGGTAACCTGATAGTGAGCTACAGCGGCTTCGTACATATGACCAACGCAGTATTGCTCGTGAATACTCTGAATGTTTGTCCAGAGTTTTTCGGGCTGACGTTCAGGCACCGAGTAAAAAGTAAATAGATATCCGTCTTCCCACTGGGCGGCATCCATTATCGTAATCAGCTTATCCAGGTATAAACGCATCATCGTTTCAGGATAGACTCGAAGTGAATACGCGGCGCCTTCCATGATTTTGTAAACATCCGAATCATTGAAGTATATCCCTTCGTGTTTGCCCCCCATCAAACCGGCCGCCTTTTCGAAGTTTCTAATTCTCCCGGTCTCCTCGCATTTCTGAAAAGCATAGGGAATAGTAACCTTCCGATTGGTCAAAAGTCGAGGCGTCCAGAAATCGTCATTAACACGTACACTGTTAAAAGGTACTGGTTTGACATTGTAATCATGTCTCAGCTCAACCTTTTTTTCCCCTGCATGGCACAATACTGTACACAGATTAGATGTCACTGTCACTGCAAGAATGGCTGTAATTATATGTTTTCGATATAACATTTGAATCACCCTTCAATGATTGTCATTGTTGTTGGTCTATACACTCTAATATTAGTCAGGTTTATATCCACATGGACGAATTCAAGGACACTTATCTTTAAATAGGTTCTTTTATTACCGAATAGTTACAGTTAGTGTTTCTTCATCGACCTGCATTCATAGAGGCCGCCGGCGCTGCGCCATGCATGTGCCTTAAACTTCACCGATACCTTGTTTCTTCCCTGAGTCAGTTCCGCCGGTATATCATATATGACATTGAAGAATCTGCCGGGCTGGTTCTGATTAAGACGCTCGGTAGCAATCACCTTATCATTTACGAGAATATCAAAATCCCGCCCCGGACCATCACTGCCCCAGTATGTGCAAAGCAGCTCAACCGGCACATCCGGGATGACCTTCATATCGAAGCTGAACCAACCTCCATCGCGGACATCACGCCATTGGCGACTTCGAAATACTCCCTTATATGTTTTCTCACCCTTGAAATTGTGCTCCCGTTCCGGCTGCATCTGACCCAGAACGATATGGTCTATAGTACGCGCCTGCCAAGCTCTGATTTCTTTCTGTTCTGCCTCGAAAAGCTGTTTCGTCTTTTGCCAGTCCTCGTCGGTAAACAAATCCCAGTACACGATATATCGCTGATAATGCATCTCGTAGAATGGAAGCAGTGTCATATCGCTGTTTATGTCAGTACCCGGTGTTCTCAGAACGGAGCCATCTAAAATGAATGTACCCGGAGACTTGCCCGGCCTGATATATTCATCGATATTCCTGCCGGCGGCGAGAATTACCGGTATTGGCGGCGAAGGAACATGGTCATATTTGTTGCGTTTGCCGGCGTGAAAATCGATACCTTCGATGCCCTCAGTGCCGAGCGCCCCCGCAAGGAGAATTGGACCGTATAAGAATGCAACTTTGTTGGATTTACCCGGCAGAGGAACGGTGCGAAGCTTCATCGGCAGCGTTATTTTTATCTCTGAACTGTTTTTCCAAACACGCTCAATGGTCATATATTGGCCGGGATGAGCGGTGATTTGATGGGGTTTGCCATTGACCATTACATTTACATCATTATTGGCCCAGTATGGCCGGCGAATTTTCACAGCTAATTCAACAGGCTTCTCAGCAATAAGTTGTAGTTGAACCTTGCCGTCAAGCGGATAATCAGTTTGCTGAATGACTGTAATACCTTTATCTCGATAATTCAGGACTGATGGCATGAAAAGATTTACATATAATGCGCTGTCGTCGTAAAAGTAGATGCTGTCGCCGTACTTTACGTGGTTCTCCATACCTGTGCCGGTGCAGCACCAAAAAGAGTCGTAAGGTGTATTGTAGGTCTTAAAGTGTCCTGATTTCAACGGACAAAAGTAAATCATCATACCCTCTTTGGGATCTTGTGATGCAAGAATATGATTATAAAGTGCCTGTTCATAATAGTCCGCATATTTTGTTTGCGGATTTGTGGCGAACAGTTGGCGTGTGAGCTTCAGCATATTGTGAGTATTGCATGTCTCGGTATTATGTACACTCAGGTGTTGATCAAATTTCGCGGACGGAAAGAAGTACTCACCGTCGGTATTCCCGCCGTTTATATAAGTGTATTTCTGCACCACTGTATCCCAGAAGAAAGAAGAAGCTTTGTTGTAGTGCTCTTTACCGGTTAGTCTGAACAGGCGGGCAAGTCCAATCAGCTTGGGAATCTGGGTATTGCTGTGCAAACCGACCAAGTTGTCCTCTCCGCGAGAGAGCGGATCGAGCACTTTGTGATGATAGAAACGTTCTGCAAGTGCGAGGGCCTTTTCATGACCCGTCAGAGCATATATCTCAGCAAATGCCTCGTTAATACCACCATGCTCACAGTGCAGCATCTTTTCGAATTGCTCATCACTAAGGCTGCCCACAACATCCCAGGCCCAATCCGTGGACTTAACCAATATATCCTTCGCTCTTTGGTTATTGCAATATAAACAAGCATCTACCAGGCCCATATAAAGTTTATGCAAATTATACCATGGTACCCACAGCCCATTCAGGTCAAAGCCTGCTGTACGAATATTGCCGGCCTTAATCTCGGCAAAAACCTCCCGGCTGCGTGGGAATCCACCTACGAATCCGTTACCCCATTCTTCCTGACACTCAGCAAGTTCACTAACGATATAGTTGACCTTATCGAGCAAACGTTCATCACCGGTCGAGGCGTAAAGTTTCGATATTGCTGTCAGATAGTGACCCAAAGAGTGGCCGGATATGGTGGCCTTTTCCCAGCCCCCATAAGCCTCGGCTTTAGGTCGTAAACCTGCAAATTCACGATACCGCGACAGGAATCTGTCCGGCTCCAGAGACAAAAGATACTTTGCATCCAGCTCCATCGCTTTCTTAAAAGGGCTTTTTAGAATATGCACGTTACGAAGATTGAAGGCAAAGACTTTTTGCGTTACTTTGTCTTCCGCCTTCAGCGGCAGATTCGCTACGAGTGTATCCGCATGAACATATGAATCAATGCCGGCGACAGTGCACAGTAGATAAAATACAGATACTGTCAGAATATTTGTCTTTCTCACTATTTCTGTCATCGACAATACCTCCAAATGACTGTATCCGGGACGCATTCACTTTATTGTGCGTCCTTCATCAATTCCAGAGTTGCCTCACCAAAAGTCCTGCCAATCTTCGAAAAGGTGATTGTGCTTCCGAGATAGTGATAGCCATAGTCCGAACCCACCTTGTTCCATTCGTCGATGTGCTCTCTCCAGTTCTTAACGAGGGCGGCAGCTTTTTTGTCCCAAAAGACATCAGTTTTGACAACTTTGGTATTTCCCCTGAATTCCGGGATTAGCTCAATTGAAGCCTGGGCATTCTTAACTATCTGCATTTTCTCACTGGCGCCATCAGGGCCGTTCTGACCCATCTGGCCAATAACAAAAGGTAAATTGGGTCTTTTCAAATCCTTCCGTACGTCGCGGATGAAGTTGGCCATATGTTTGTCGTAGTTATTCAGAAAATCCGGGTCGAACATGTCATTCCAACCCTGAAACCAAACGAAACCGGCAATTTCATAGCCTTGTCCTTTGTATTGAGGAAAACGAGTTTTCAGCTCTTTCAAGGTAGTGTTGATTTCCTTCATCATTTCCCGGTAGTATTTGCCATACGTATTTCTCACATAATCGAGTGTGATTTCCGGGCTCTTACGTTTCTTGTTGTGCTCATTTGTTTGGCGAACAATTTGTTTGAGTTTTTCTTCACCTGGCAAGCCTGAACTCGGAGGACGAAAATCCCGTCCTAAACTCTTGCCGCCCCAGGCAGTCTTTATGATGAGCACTTGTTCATCAAAGTGGTCACCGACCGTGTTGCCAAACTCCAGTTCCGGACCGATGCAGTTAGGAGATCCGAAACCAACGGTGAGTTTACCTTTCCTGTTGAGGAAATTGATCCAAACGTCATCGCGCACCACCCATTTCCCGTCTATCCTGAGGTGTTTGAAAAAATCCCGGGTCTCGGGTTGTCCAATTTGATACTCTAACAATTCAATTTTAGCCTTGCCCTCCATATTGGACTGACCGGCCAATATGAAGACTTTTACTTTCTTTGGACTATCCGCTCCAATGGTCAATGTAGTCAAAATACAAATTCCTAAAAACAGATATCCAGAAGTGGACAATCTAAATTTCATAACTCCTCTTTCTTCGTTCCTTGATTTGTCGTATTTCCACTGGCCAACCTACCTACCGACGCGAATGATTATATAGTCTATGCAGAGAAGATGGGGCATGTCAACTGAAAAGAACCTGCATTTATCATGGAGTGTGCACCAATATTATTTATTAATCGGTAAGTCGCTTCTTGTGTAATCCTGGGATACATTCCAATATAGTAATAATCCTTGAATTATCAGGCTCTTGTGATAATATCCAGTTATGAAATACATGCCACACATTGAAAATTAGTGGGCGACAGCAATGGAAATCAAAATACAGGATTTGATGATAAGCAGTGGTGTGAAATTCGGTACAAGCGGGGCTCGTGGCCTTGCCGATGATATAACGGATTTCGTCTGTTATGTATATACCAGGGGGTTCCTTCAATATCTTGAGTCTGCTGGTGAAATCAGGAAGGCACGAACAGAGGTTGCTGTTGCTGGCGATTTTCGTCCGAGCACAGACAGGATCATGCAGGCTGTTCTCCGGGCCGCTGCTGATATGGGCTACACACCGGTAAATTGTGGAAAAATCCCTTCACCGGCGGTAGCGCTTTACGGCATTGAGAACAATGTCCCGGCAATCATGGTGACCGGCAGCCATATCCCGGCTGAACGTAACGGTATCAAGTTTAACAAGCCTTCCGGCGAGATTCTAAAAGCCGATGAAGCCGGTATCCGCCGGCAGTTGGTCGATGTCGATGACGGCCTCTTTAAGGAGGCAAAGAGTTTTTCATCGTCATTCGATGAACAATGGACTCTGTCGGATACTGCCCTCCGGAGGTATGTTGGGCGATATCTTGATGTCTTTCCGGGTGACTGCCTTAAGGGCAAGCGTATTGGTGTATATCAGCACTCAGCCGTCGGGCGTGACATAATTATGGAGATTGTCAAGGGGCTTGGCGCTGATGCGGTTGCTTTAGGCCGGACAGATACTTTCATTCCTGTTGATACTGAGGCGATTCGTCCTGAAGATGTTGAGTTGGCGGCGAAGTGGGCGGCGGAAGATTCCTATGATGCAATTATCTCTACAGATGGCGATAGCGACCGCCCGTTAATTTCCGATGAAAGAGGCCGTTGGCTTCGGGGGGATGTGGCTGGAATTCTCTGCGCAAAATATCTTGGCGCAGACTCTGTCAGCACTCCCGTTAGCTGCAATAGTGCTGTTGAAAAGTCGGCTTACTTCAAGAGTGTCAGTCGCACACGAATCGGGTCGCCGTTTGTTATTGAATCGATGATTAATGCAAGTAAGGGTGGAGCAAAGGTGGTCGTCGGTTATGAAGCCAACGGTGGTTTTCTAACGAACTCTGACATCCCGCTGTTTGGAAAAAGTCTCCGGGCTTTGCCGACACGTGATGCAGTTATACTCCATCTTTGTATCATTCTGCTTGCTGTAAGGGAAGGCAAGAAGCTTTCCGAGCTTACTGCTTCTCTGCCCGAACGTTATACGGCAAGTGATCGACTGAAGAACTTCCCACAGGAAGACAGTAAATATATACTTGATTTATTCAGCTCCGGCGATTCTGCGAAAGACCGGGCCCAGGCCACTGATATTTTTGGTGAACTTTGTGGTGTTTGTTATAGCATAGACCGAACCGATGGCCTGCGCATGACCTTTGACAGTGATGAAGTCGTACACCTGCGACCTTCCGGTAACGCACCCGAGTTCCGTTGCTACAACGAGGCTGCTTCTATAGATCGCGTCGTTGAGCTAAATTCTGCCTGCATGAAGCTTCTGACCGAACTAATGCAGAATTCTAATCAGACAAGGCAACAATCAAGCTGATAACAGTGAGTGGTGATCAATTGGGAGTTTAACCGATGTCAAATAAGAAATATAAAGAAGGTAAAGTTCAAATGAAGACCGAATTGCTGGGACGTCGAGAGTTTCTAAAGACCTTTGGATTGAGCATAACGTATATCTCGACATACGGATGGGTCAAAAGCCAAAGTGTTTTGGGAAACGAAAATCTTAAGAGACCGAACATCATCTTTATTTTCAGTGACCAGCAGCGATGGGATACGGTCGGCTGTTACGGTTCGCCATTGTTCGATAATCTTACTCCCAACCTGGATCAGTTGGCTCGTAAAGGTGTGCGTTTTGAGTATTCCTTTACCTGCCAGCCTGTCTGTGGGCCTGCAAGGTCATGTTTGCAAACCGGCAAGTACGCCACTGAAACAGGATGCTACCGTAATGGGATAGCCCTGCCTGAAAATGAAAAAACTATCGCTCATTGGCTGTCTGATGCAGGCTACGAAGTGGGCTACCTGGGTAAATGGCATTTAGCTTCGACCTCCGGTGTTCCGGGACGTAATGCAGACTATCGAACCAAGCCGATTCCCAAACAGCGGCGTGGGGGTTACCGGGACTTTTGGCTGGCATCGGACATACTGGAATTCACCTCACACAGCTACGATGGCTTTATGTTCGACAGTGACGGCAACAAGCGGGAATTTCCACAAGACCGGTATCGCGTAGATGCATTAACCGACTGGGCATTGGAATACCTGGATCGCCGGAATAGTAATAAGCCGTTTTTCCTCTTCATTTCATATATTGAGCCTCATCATCAGAATGACCACAATCAGTTTGAAGGTCCTCACGGTTCCAAAAAGCGTTTTGCTAATTATAAAATCCCCGGCGATCTGGCGGGTACCAAAGGCGACTGGCGCAAAGAGATGCCCGATTATCTCGGCTGCTGCTGGAGTCTCGACCAGAATGTCGGACGTGTCCGGGACAAACTGGAACAGATCGGGATAGCGGATAACACATTGCTAATTTACACTTCTGATCATGGCTGCCACTTTAGAACGCGCAACAGCGAATACAAAAGGTCCTGTCAGGACAATGCAATCCGCATTCCGTTGATTATTCATGGCCCGGGATTTACCGGCGGCAAAGTGATAAGCGAACTGGTGAGTCTGATTGACCTTCCACCGACTGTGCTTCAGGCTGGATTAGTACGGCCGCCGGATTACATGAGAGGCAGGGCACTACAACAGCTTGTAAATTCAAAGGCGGAAGATTGGCCGAAAGAGGTTTTTGTCCAGATAAGTGAGTCTCAGGTTGGCCGAGCTGTTCGTACGAAAACATGGAAGTACTCGGTTCGTGCAAAGAATAAGCACGGCGGGCGCGATTCGTGCAGCAGTGAGTATATGGAAGACAAGCTATACGACCTGAAAAAGGACCCATATGAAAGGCGTAACCTTGTCGATGACCCCACATTGGCTGACGTTCGGGCTAAATTGGCTAAAATCCTCAAACGCCGGATGGAGGCCGCAGGTGAAAATGAGCCTGTTATCATACCATACCAGGGATAGTGGTGCAGGCGATTCAAAGAGTAATCTTCTTTATAGAACAAATCTTGCTGAAGGAAAGGTATTTCTAATGTCTAAAAAAATATTTCTTATCTCATTTGGATTATTGTTTCTAATCAGTCCGATCACCGTTGGTTCTGCTAAAAAGACATATAACATACTTGACTTCGGCGCAAAACCTGATGGTAAAACACTCTGCACAAAAGCAATACAGAATGCTGTCGATCAATGCGCTGAAAGCGGTGGCGGCACAGTATGTTTTCCTGCCGGGACATGGCTGACTGGAACGATTTACCTGAATAGTCACATTACTATCCGGCTTGATTCCGGTTGTTTGCTGCTTGGCAGCAAAGAAAAAAAAGACTACGGGCACCCTCGTAAACTTCATGGTACGGAAAGTGAAACATTCAGTTATTGGGCAATCATCGCAGGTAAGAATCTTAAGAATATTGCGATTTGCGGCCGGGGTACTATCGACGGCCAGGGATCTAACTTCAAATATAAAAACGGCCCGAGGCCTAAAAATATCTATCTGGAAAACTGCTCTGATGTTCTCATCGAAGGTATTAATATGCGCAGTGCCGGAAGCTGGATGCAGCATTATCGTCAGTGTGATCGCCTAACTATTCTTGATATCACGGTTTTTAACCACATAAGCTATAATAATGATGGTCTAAATATCGACAGCTGCCGGGATGTAACCATAACCGGCTGCAGGGTCGATTCTGATGACGATGCTATTGTACTGAAAAGTCTCACTCTTAATCCTTGTGAAAACATTACTATCTCCGATTGTATCGTAAGTAGTCATTGTAATTCAATAAAGATGGGAACCGAGTCCGGCGGCGGATTTCAGAACATAAATATTACCAACTGTACGATATGCTCTCCCCGCTATTCCAAAGTTATCTATGGACGCCAGAGAGGATTGGCAGGTGTTGCCCTGGAAATCGTCGATGGAGGTACCCTCGACCGAGTGGCAATATCCAACCTGACTATAAAAGGTGTAACGGTTCCGATTTTCATGCGGCTGGGAAACCGCGCCCGCCTTTATGAAAAGGGCCAATCTAAACCTGATATCGGAAAATTTCGAAATGTCATCATTAGTAACATCATTGCGACAGACTGTTCGCAAATCGGTTGTTCAATCACGGGCTTGCCGGGCCATAACATAGAAAACGTAATCCTTACCAATATTCATTTAGGATTCGAAGGCACAGGCAGTAAGGAAGATGCTTGCCGCAAAATCCCCGAAAAACCGACAAGTTACCCTGAAAGCGTCATGTTCGGCACACTTCCTGCGTATGGATTCTTTTGTCGTCATGTAGATGGATTAAAATTCCAAAATGTTCGACTTGGGACCTCGTCTCCGGATTATCGCCATGCTATAGTATTTGATGATGTAGATGAAGCTGTTATCGATTCCATGGACGGCCCCTTTGCTGCTAATGCGGCCGGAATGATTCGATGTACAAATTCCCGGAATATATTTATTCGTAACTGCCGGCCGCCGAATTCAACGGAGTTATTTCTTGACCTTAATGGTTCCCTTACTAAGAATATTATGCTGTTATCTAATGACCTTCGTGGCGTTAAAGAAATTGCCAATTCCTCCGATGATGTTTCTGAATCGGCATTAGTTCTTAACGCTAATCAACTTGCGAAGGAATAAAAGGCACATCCATCTTATCTTCATTACGGACGTTCCGCGATTGCCACAAGATGTTGTCTCGTTCTAAAGAACATGGTGCCCAGTGAAATTGCAGGTGTCGCCATACAGGTTTCATTCATCTTATTAATACCTGTCAACTTGAATTCAGGGCCTGCCTCTATAACATATATATCACCATTCTCAGCAGTGCAGTAGATTTTTCCATCTGCTGCAACCGGAGAAGCAGAAACCGCCAAAGATGAAGAACCAAGATTTTCACGGTACAGTAACGTACCTGTCCTGGCTTCAAAGCAACTCATTTTACCTTTATGCGAGCAGCAATAGAGATAGTTGTTATATATGATGGGTGTTGGTATATAGTTCCCGTTTTTGCTGTAACTCCATGCAATATCTTTATTACCTGATTCATTTTCATCAAGAGAGATATCGCCTCTTGCCGACAAGCGCACAGCATAAACCGGTGACATGCGCCCGTGTGCATTTGTGATATAGATTAGATCATGAGCAACGATAGGCGTAGGAATCGGGATATCACCGCCTCCTCTCATCTTCCAGATTTCGTTTCCGTTTGAAATGTCATACCCGCCGATATGTTTAAATCCATTGACTATAATTTGCGAGTTCTCCCTGCCTGCATAAACAGTCGGTGTCCCCCAGGTTGGAACCTCATCTCTGGCTGTTTTCCATATCTGGCTGCCGTCTTTCAGGTCGAAGGCGGCAATAAATGAATTTTTCTGAACATCGCACTGGACGAACACTTTTTGCTGATGGATGACAGGCGAGCTGCCTCCTCCCCATTGTGCAGCCGGACTGCTAAAAAATCCCCAGTCAAGTTCACCAAGGTCCTTTTTCCATATCAAATTTCCTTCCATATCATAACAGTACATACCTTCAGAACCAAAGAATGCAACGATGTAATTTCCATCCGTACATGGAGTAGAACTCGCATGGCTGGCTTTGGGATGCCTTTTTACCTTTGGCTTCCCTGAATGAGATAGCCGATCCCACAGGATTTTGCCGTTCTTTCTATCTATACAGTAAAGATACCAGTTGAAAATGTTTTCTTCTTTTGCTGACTTGACATCGCCGTACAGACCTACCTTCAAAGTCGATTCCCCATTGTCCTTAACAGCGGTAGTAATAAAAATGCGATTGCCCCATACTATCGGACTTGAATGACCAAGACCCGGAATCTCAGTTTTCCAAAGAATGTTTTCCGATTGCTCAATGTCCCACTTGACGGGAACCCGATAACCTTCTGCGACTCCATTTGACGAGAGGCCGCGAAATGAAGGCCATTCCTGACCGGCGCAGGGTGCTGGTTTTAGAAAACCCACTGTTAGAACTAAGCTGAATAAGCAAATGCTATACGTACTTATTGATGAATTATGCTGTTTTGTTGCTGTATATTGCATGGTTTGAACTCTCTTTCGTTAGTCTTAGGCTAAGAATCTCTCATCAGTAAGCACTTAAGAAATAAACGGAAAATATATGTGTCGATTAATTCTAATAAGGCCAGGCCAGAGCGAATGATTCCTCCGTTGGGTGGGCCCCTACATGGCCGTCGAGAAATCCAACGTTTCCTTTCCCTCCTATTGGGTCCGATGAAGGCGCATTGTGAAATCCGGCTATAACATCAGTGAATTCACCTAAACCACCCTCGGATGCCGGGCCAGGCCTGACGTTCCATTTGTTACCGCCGGCTCTCTCAACCCAGCTTGGGGCTTCGCTTGTTGGCCAGACAGGATACAAGGCAGTGTCATTGAGTCCCTGTCTGAAATAACCCGGTTTTATCAGGCAGCCCTCGTCGGCAAAGGAAAATACCTGCCCTGGGTTCTTTACATTCAGAGTCTTGAGCACACCCCATTTACCGTCCTTCATACCGAGATAGGCGTTCATGCTGTAGTTGTACCATGGCATATAATTATCGACACCATCGCTCTCATCTGCGAAGTCCGAGTGAAAACGCGTGCTTTTGGCCAGGCGTTTAAACGTTGGGCAGATGAGCGCCCGCGCTTCGGCCAAATATTTAAAGAATTCACTGCCATATTCCGGATGCTCCCTCAGATACACATTTCCATTGCACCAGCGTTTCCACCGGTCGCCAGCTTCATCAGGGTACGGTTCAAGCTGGGAGAAATAGCAACTGCCGGGGTGGCAGAATCTGTCATCGTAGTCTTGTGCATACATTTGTACTGCGTACGTATAATTTTTGAGATTTCCCTGACAGACTGAGCTTTGTGCCTGGTTTCGTGCTTTCTTAAGCGCCGGCATCAATATCCCCATTAGAATAGCAATGATGGCAATAACAACGAGAAGCTCTATAAGAGTGAATGCTCTTGATTTACTCATGGCTTGTCTTTCTGAATAATTTATTATTTCATTATATATAGCATTGGCAGGCAATTCAACTGGAAAATTCGAGCATTATTTGGAGTTGGAGATTCCCGGCTTAATTGATTTCCGGACCAAGGATTTTTTTTAAGAAAGCTCGAAGTTAGATTAATTTTTCAACGACCTATTTGGCGATATATATTATAGCGTTCCAAGGGTGGAACCGACCTCTGTCACGCAAGTCAAACCAAAGCCCTTCTAAATAATAATTATGACTGATTTATTATTTAAGGAGATAAGACTATGGTATCTCAAGGACTCCTGTTCTCGGAACCCTCTATTGCTGAAACATGCGTATGGTGTGAGCTGTCTGAAGGCATAGATCCGGCCCAATGGGCAAATTTGTGCCGTTATATCGGTACTCTGAACCTTAAGGAGTTTGAGTGTGTTAAAAGCAGAATCCTGTCTAAACCAGATAATGTGAAAAGCAGACATAAAAGGATTTGTCATCGCTCAGACGATTTTGTAAAAATTCCTTTAGTTAGTATAGGTCCCAGTGGGATAGGTGGAGAGTATCAGAGAGAAACATAATCTGTGCCTATATGTACTTAATACGTGACGATGAAATGGGCGTAGCATATTTTCTAGGTAAAGGTTGCCAAATGCAACGGTTGTTATTTCCTCTCTCCACCTGCATCTTGTATCTTTGAAATACCGCCTATCGCAAGAGTCTTACGGACAGTGAAGTAGTCCTCTCTCGAAATTGTTTTACCCATAGCTCTTATTGCTTCGGTAATTTGGGACGGGTTCTTGATTCCGGCAATGGCTACGTCAATACCCGGATGCATCAGAGTAGCTGCCAAGACCAACTGGTATATGGAAAGATTATACTTCTTCGCAAGCTGCCCAAGGCTTTGCACTGCCGTTGCAATTGCCTGGAAACGTTCGCTTTGAAATTCACCGAGATGCTTTCGGAAATCGTTAAAGGTTTCACTGCCGGTGTATTTACCTGTGAGCAATCCTTTGTGCATTGGTGAATAAACCATTACGCCGATATTTTCCGCTTCACAATAAGGTAACAGGTTACTTTCGATCTGGGTATCAATCAGACTGTAAAGCGGTTGAACCACGTCATAGTCTCCGAAATGCCGATGTGCCCTAAGCTGCTCAACCGTGTGATTACTCACGCCATAACTGCGTATCTTTCCCTGCTTTTTGAGTGAATCCAAAACCTCGGCTATATCCGCTAAAGGTGTCAGCGGGTCGAACATATGAAGCAGATAAAGGTCTATTGTCTCAAGGCCCATACGTTGCAGTTGTAGTTCACAGCGTTGTCGTATGTGCTCTGGTGACAGGTCCGGGTAACGTGATGCATCCGGATTAAAATGATTGAATACTTTGGTACAGATAACGACATTTTTATGAGATACCTCAGCTAAAAATTCTCCGAGAACTGTTTCAGCGTAACCATCTCCATAGGCATCCGCAGTATCAAAGAAGTTTATCCCGGCATCGTAAGCTGTGTTCATTGCAGCCAGTACAGCGGATTTGGACTGTTCACCCCAGAAACGGGGACTTAATTGCCATGTGCCAAAACATATTGGTGAGACTTTTAGCCCCGTAGCACCGAAAACAATGCGTTCGTTCATTTTATACTCCTTGTTTTGGTCTGTTATTTCCCTGTTGTACACCTTTAGAATTATAACCTTTCACAGTAGATTTGTCATGGAACGAATTAATCGACTGTAGTATGATACTTGTGAAGTTGAATGACGACATCTGATTTTATGATAATATACACGGTAAACTTAGCTGCCGTGAAATTAATTAGACTTCGAAATATCTTCTTTGAAAAATTTGACTTTTAATGACAAAAGGAACGAGAGGGAAGGTTTAGACCGGACATGGGTATCGACTTTAGCTGGAGGCATACATTATGAAAACGCTTACTCGAAGATCACTGCTCAAGAGTACGACAGGATTGATTGCATCGACAATTACCTTCCCGTATGTTATATCGTCTTCGGCTCTGGGTAGAGATGGATCAATTGCCCCGAGCGAACGTCTTACTATGGGTGCTATTGGTCTGGGTGGTCAGGGCATGCACAACCTGCGAAATTTTCTTACCTGTGTTGACCTGCGTATTCTGGCCGTTTGTGATGTCGATACTAACCACCGTGTCACGGCAAAGAAAACAGTGGATTCCGCATATGGTAACAAGGACTGCGCGGCATACACCGATTTCCGCAAGATACTTATTCGAGATGACATTGATACAGTTCTGATAGCGACGCCGGACCACTGGCACGCTATTATTTCAATAGAAGCAGCAAAGGCAGGCAAAGACATCTATTGCGAAAAACCTATTTCCCTGACTATCGCTGAAGGCAGGGCTGTTGCTGATACGATGAATCGACTTAAAACCGTCTATCAGTCCGGCACACAGCGGCGCAGCAACGCTTGTTTTCGATTTGGAGTGGACATCGCTCGCAGCGGAATGCTCGGCAAACTTCATACTCTGCATTGCTACTATCATAACGGCCCGACATGTCCTCCGCAGAAAACGGAGCCTGTCCCAAAAGGCTTCGACTATGATACATGGCTCGGGCCTGCCCCCTATGAGGCCTACACGCCCAGAAGATGCCACGGTAGTTTTCGATGGTTGTATGATTATTCCGGCGGACAGTTAACCGACCTTGGAGCACACTTCAACGATCTGGCCCAGTGGGCAAATGACAGTCAATATACGGGCCCTGTTCAGTACGAAGGCTGGGCCGAGTTTCCCAGGGACGGTCTGTTCAATACACCCGTGCGCTTCGAAGTAGTTGCAACGTATTCGGATGGCGTAAAGATGATTTATCACGATGAGACCGAACCCGGCAGGGGACCCAGAGGTAACAAATTCGTCGGCACCGATGGCTGGGTAAGCGTCGATGACACCGGCAAGATTACCGCTTCGAGCGAAGCCATTATGCAGAAGGTAAACTTTATGCAGAAAGGCTATGCGTTTATGATGGGCCACCATCGCAATTTTCTCGATTGTGTCAAAAGCCGCAGCCTGCCGATATCCAATGCCGAAATCTCGCATCGTTCGGTTACGACTTGTCACGCTGGTAATATCTGCCTAAGATTAGGGCGAAAACTGCGATGGGATCCGGATATTGAACAATTTCTAAATGATGACATAGCCAACAGGATGCTCTCACGAGCGATGAGATCGCCATGGTCTTTGTAGAAGCAGGGGGCGACTGAAGTAAAGCCGGACTCAAGCTGTGCAGGATTTACCTTATCTGTGTTTCATGCCTCTGCAGCACAATGCACGATTCGCTCAAACGTCGATCAGGTCCCAAATTCGGTTAAGCGATGCGATGGTTTTTTGCAATGTTGCATCGTTATCCATCCCGCTCAGTTCCTGGTCAAAGGGTTCACACTCAACCGGACCATCGTAACCGATTTTAACTAACGCGTTTATAAATCCTTTCATGTCGATAACACCCGTTGTAACCGGCAGTCCTCGCCGGTTATCGACTTGTTTATCGACCGGGATACCCGATGGAGCATCGTTTACGTGGACATGTACGATATCTTTATTCGACAACTGCAGCAGCTCTTCAACCGTCCCATGTGAAGTGTACCAATGCCAGCTATCCATAAGAAGACCTACATTTCCTGTGCCAATTGCATCCACCAGTTCCATCATGCCAATCTGAGTGCATATAAATGGAAAGCGGGATCTTGCCCGGGATGTTCGGGGCCCGACAAATTCCAGACCCAGCCTGATATCGTAGTCTTTAAGCACATTCGCTATTTCACGGAAGCGTCTCTTAAGCTGCTCAAAGTTTTGCAGGTACGTAAGCTCCCTGTGACCGGGTGTAATCCAGGTTGCTATACGCTTGATGCCAAATTGTCTCAAAAAAGCCGCCTGTTTGGGCAGTCGTGCCATATCTGCCTTAAATCGCTCCTCGTCTCTTCGAAACTCGACGGGAAGAACGGATGTGCCGTATCGAATGCCCTTTTCTTTCATTAACTCCAACCAATCGCGAATTTCCGAGGTAGATTTGTTTTGAAATTCACCAGGACTGGGAGTAATGCTGTCAAATCCATATTTCACTGCATACTCCAGTGCCTGCCGCTGATTGGCCTTGACGCCGATGTGACCGGGGTGGAGGTTCTTGTAGAATTTGACTTTATTGTTCTCCGATGCCTTAGCGGATGGTTTGATATAATGGAGCGCTACGGCCGCGGTAATCGCAGACCGGCAAAACGTGCGTCTCGAAATAGCTTTGGATTTTTTTCTTTTCGGCTCATTCATAATAGTTCCTCCAATTTCGATTTCTAAGTTAGGCAGTTATATAACCAGCCGGCAACTTGGGTTTTCTTACCAGACAATCAAAAGGAGTGTAACGTATAAGACGGTCGGGGTCAAGCTGAATCGATGTTTTCAAAAACAGACTGACAGAATTGAAACGAAAACCGTTCTTGAAACTAACCACGATAACAGTAAAATAATAAGCGGAACTGAAATTATATTCTGACTGAAAAGTGCTCTATGCTTTATTCGTGCTGACGACAACAGAATGCATAATCAACTAAAGGAAGAATTGAACCATGAAATACCGTGGGATATTTTTGTTTTTTCGGTGCTGTGGAATCTCACTGCTACTGGCTATGTCGATACACTGTGAGCTGAATGCTGTCGCCAGGCAGATTCCCTGGGAGCCTATCGGTCTGTCAGGTGGAGGCGGAATGTTTTCACCAGCTATATCTCCAGCGGACAGTAATCTGATGATGCTCAACTGCGACATGAGCGCCGCTTACATTTCCGAGGATGGCGGCCGAAACTGGCGTATGATTAACCATGCACAGCTCAGAACTGATACGAGATGCCGACCGGGCTTCCATCCATCAAATCCCGACATTATTTACGCTTCATCAAGAGGGCGCCTGCGAATCAGTCGCGACCGAGGAACAACCTTCACACCTATTGGCAATCTCAGGGAGTCGCTATATGGTGAAATTGCGATAAATCCGTCCGACCCAAACATCATGCTCGCCGGTACTCGTAGCAGCAAATGCTGGTTATCACGAAACGCAGGTGTAACGTGGACAGTATGTAATGGACCCAGTGGCCAGGTGATAGGATTCCATTTTGACCGTACTAACGAAGGCCGCGTTATGTTCGCTGCCACAAATAAGGGCATCTGGCGCTCTGACGACGGGGGGCAGAAGTGGGTGGAAAAGACAGACGGCCTGCCATGGAAGGAAATACAGGGATTTGCCGGTGGTTCAAATTCGAAAGACAATCTCATAGTGCTTTACTGTACGGTAAGCAGCAAAGATGAGAAAGGCGCCTTCAAAGGTGGTATCTATCGTTCACGAGATCGCGGAAAGACCTGGCAACAGGCCATGGGTAGAGGAATTAACACGGATACAAAAAAAGCCGATCAATGGGCCTATGGTTCTATCGCCCAATATAATCAGCTTCTCACCACGGATACGAAACCACTCACTGTGTACGCCATGAACACAAGTACAGGATTTCATCCACCTCATCATGACACAGTCTATCGCAGCGATGACGGGGGCCAGAGCTGGCGCGATACGTACTTCATGGACCCGCGTTTCAAACGCTACAACGTTGCTCCCAACTACGTTACAGCTTCCACGGGACAGTCCTTCAAGGGAGGTGATGCACCATTTGGAGTTGCTATATGCAGCACCGATCCCAACCGGGTGATACTCTCAAGGAGCCAATGCTATATTACACATAATGGAGGAGATACGTGGTTCAACGGCCATACTTATCCCGCTGCCGGCCAGGAACCCAGACCGGGCTGTGAATGGGTATGTAACGGCCTGGTGGTCACTACTACATGGCATTACTATATAGACCCCTTTGAAGCAAATCGGCATTACATTGCTTACACAGATATCGGCCTGGCTCGGTCTATTAACAGTGGTAAAACGTGGATATGGTGGGATAAGAACTCATGGGCACCATGGAGGAACACATGTTACGAGATTGCTTTCGACCCGGATATACCCGGTAAGATGTGGGGGGCGTTTTCCAATGTTCACGATATTCCCAACGACAATATCATTTCCGAACGTCACGGCCACGACCGTCCCGGCGGGGTGTGCATCTCACGTGACTTCGGAGCTTCGTGGAAGCATGAGGCTCAGGGTATCCCACTCAAGCCGGTGACCTCCATCGTACTTGACCCCGGGAGTCCTAACAATTCACGAACGCTATACGCCGGAGTATTCATGGAAGGCGTGTACAAATCAATCGATGACGGTAAAACATGGACGCTGAAGAAAAAGGGCCTGGGCCACACGCAGAACATACGGGTTTCCCGTGTGAGTCTGCACAAGGATGGTACACTTTTTGCGATGGTTTGCGCCAAGCGTTCGGCGTATGGAAAGCCGCTCATGAGTGAAGGTGTAGGATTGTACCGATCCCTGGATGGCGCTGAGAGCTGGAAAAAGGTAAATACATCCCGGCTTTTTTTGTACCCCAAGGACTTTTCAGTCCATCCGGTGGATAGCAATATAATTCTTATGGGTACCTGTGATTCGAGCCGGCAGGATATGTCCGGGGGATTGTATTACTCAGAAGATGGTGGCAAAACATGGAGGTGCATCGGCCGTAAAGCACGTCAGACCTTCGGTGGATACTTTCATCCTGAATTCAAAGGGTGGATATACATGACTCTAACCGAAGGAGCGCCAGGTGCCGGCCTGTGGCTCAGTCGGGACAATGGTCATACCTGGGAAGCCTTCAACGATCTGCCCTTCTCGAACATTCAGAGAGTCGTGTTTGACCCGTCAGACAATGCCCTGATGTATATCACCACGTTTGGCGGCAGCGTATGGCGGGGGCCGATCGTGCCGCATTGAGAATTAATCCAAATCCTGACTTCTTAAATATGAACAATACATCATATTGACGCTATACTATATATAAGCTATACTATTCGCAGGACTGGAAGGCGATTGTATTTGCAACGATAGCATCAGGCGTTTAAGCCGGGTCCGCTTGAGTTATATAATGCAAGATTTTAATCTACAGTTAGTTGAGTAGATATAATATGGCTTTTTTCTTCAGGTATATGTTGCACCATAGCCGTCTTTTTTTGATGGTGGCTGGTATTTTTTTCATGCTTGGCAGGAGTCAAGCCGTCCACGCCGAAGATATTGACGTCGCACGCGAACAATTTAAGACCGGTCAATATAAAAAATGCCTCGCGTTAACGCGAAAAGCCATCGAAGACAGCACGTACAGAAGCAGGAGACACTTATGGATTCTGATGGTCGAGTCGCTGATGGCACTGGGCCAATATAACGAGGCCGCCAAGGAAATTGATTTGGCCCTGCTTCGTTATCCGATGAGTTCTCGCTTATTAAAGCTTGGCCATAAGGCACATCTATATTCCGGCCAAAACGACCGTGCTTCCGAAATGCTGAAAAAAATATATCGCTATGGCGGTTCGTTCAAAATAGAATTCTGGGACCCGCCGGATCTGGTGGCTTTGGGAGAAACGCTGCTGCTGCTTGGATCCGAGCCACGGATTATTCTCGAACAGCTTTTTAACCGTGCCTTAAGGATTGACCCAAACTGCCGTGAAGCCTATCTCGCAGCGGCAGCGCTGGCACTGGATAAGCAGGATTACGATCTGGCCGCCAGTCAGTATCGAAAAGCTCTCGAGCGGTTCGGCGACGACCCTGACATGCATTGTGGTTTGGCTAAGGCATTTTATTATAGTGATAGGAATTTAATGATCAAATCATTAGATGCGGCTCTTTTTATAAACCCAAACCATGTACCTTCCTTATTACTTCTGGCCGAACATCAGATTGATTGCGAAGACTATGTTTCCGCAGGTAAATTGCTTGATCAGGCTCTGGCTGTTAATCCGTGGCACTCAGAGACCTGGGCTTTGCGTGCGGTTATATCTCATCTGGGTAATGACCCTAATGCAGTCAAGAGCTGCCGCACTAATGCGCTGAAGTTTTGGCCGACAAATCCGATAGTGGATTATCTGATCGGCAAAAAGTTGTCCCAGAAATATCGTTTTGCAGAAGGAGCAGCATATCAGCGCCAGGCATTGCAATTCGATACGAAATATCTTGCAGCAAAGAGCCAGTTGGCCGAAGACCTGCTTCGTCTGGGTGATGAATCAAAGGGATGGACCCTGGCTGAGGAGGTTTACAAAGCTGACCAGTACAATGTTCTGGCCTACAATCTTGTCAATTTGCGAGATAACATGTCCACATTCAAAACTCTGACTGCGGACGGATTCGTTATTCGAATGGAAAAACTTGAAGCGGCTGTGTACGGCGAAAGGGTTTTGAAGTTGTTACAGCAGGCCAAGTCGGAATTATGCAAAAAATATGATATCGAGCTGGATGACTCCGTTACATTGGAGTTATTCCCTAATCAGCAGGATTTCGCTGTGCGCACATTTGGCATGCCCGGCGGGGATGGTTTTCTCGGTGTATGCTTTGGCAACGTTATCACTGCCAACAGTCCCAGGGCTTCCAGAGAAATAAACTGGGAGTCAACTTTGTGGCACGAGTTTTGTCATGTAGTCACACTTAATCTGACAGACAACAAAATGCCGCGATGGCTCAGTGAAGGGATTTCCGTGTATGAGGAAAGGCAGCGAAATCCAGCCTGTGGTCAACATATGAATTCTGAGTATCGTAAAATGATCCTCGGAGAAGAGCTGGTACCGATTAGCAGGCTAAGCAGTGCTTTTTTAAGTCCGCCTACACCAATGCATTTGCAGTTTGCCTACTATGAATCCTCACTTGTTGTGGAGTTTCTCGTCGAGAAGTTTGGCCTTGCATCGATAAAAGCCATTCTTGCGGATTTGGCCAAAGGCGAAGAGATCAACAGCGTTATTTCCAGGAGGACGGCTCCAATAGAGAAAATCGAAAAGCAATTTGAGGCCTTTGCTCGAAAGCAAGCAGAGGATTTGGCAAACAATGTTGACTGGACTGAGCCGGAGACCGGACAAGTCGATCCTTCTGACCCAGAGGCTTTAGCAGAATGGCTTACAACGCACCCAAACAGCTTTTGGGCACTGACACTGCGTGCCATCCATCTTTTGGAAGATGAAAACTGGGAACAGGCACAAATACCCCTCAAGAAGTTGATCTCTATTTATCCCAACTATACTGATGAAGAAAATGCTTATAGTCTTCTTGCAAAGATATATCGAAAACTCGACGAAACCGAACAGGAACGCCTGATGCTCAACAAGTTGGGCTCGATCTCAGCTAATGCGGTGGAGGCTTATGGGCGTCTCATGGAGATTGGTATGGAGCAAAAGGACTGGCGTGCGGTCCTTGACAATGGAAACAAATATCTGGCGGTCTATCCCATGTTGGGAGCTGTTCATTGGCAGATGGGCCGGGCCAATGAAGAACTTGGTCACAACGAACAGGCTATTGATTCTTACAGGCGTCTGCTTTTGCTGGATCCCGCAGACCCGGCGGATATCAACTACCGCCTGGCTAAGTTGTTTCAGGATCGGGACCCGGGCACTGCAAAGCGATATGTGCTCGAGGCCCTGGCAGATGCACCGCGTTTTCGGCAGGCACATCGTTTATTGTTGAAAATCATCAGCGATACCCGCTCCGATTCATCGGAATCCGAGTCCACATTTAAAAACCAGGACGAACCGCCGATAATTCAGGAGGATATACCATGACAAAAGCAAAGTGGTTTATTATTCTGTTCATGGTAGCGTGTTTTGGCGTGAGTTTGGTGTTCGCACAGAGATATTCCAATCGAGGATATTCCAGTCGACGATATTCCAGTCGAAGGGGTGTGCCTGACTGGGAATCCGATAAGGAATTTTCTCATGATGTATTCACATTTGTGCGAATTCGATATTCATCCGGATACGGTGGAAGGCGGTCGAGAGGTGGATATGGCCGCGGCTCTCGTGGCGGCGACTGGGCAACGGACTATCCCGACAGTGATTTAAACTTCTCTTTCCGCCTGCATCAATTGACCTCAATGGAAGTTAATCCTGACGGATTAGTACTTGAACTGACAGACCCGAGGCTCTTCGATTACCCATTCATCTACATTCTTGAACCCGGCCGTCTGGTCTTCAGTGAAGAGGAGGTAAAGATTCTCCGCAACTACCTCTTGAACGGTGGATTTCTTATGGTTGATGATTTTTGGGGTGAAGATGAGTGGTATAATTTCTACTATGAGATAAAGCGTGTTTTTCCCGATCGCGAACCGGTTGAGCTGAGGCTGGAACATCCGATATTCCATGCCGTGTTTGATCTCAAGGAAAAGCCGCAAATTCCCAGCATCGACGCTGCTTTGCGAGGTCGTGATTATGGTATCACCTGGGAGCGGGAAGATGCACAAATTCCTCATTACAAAGCCATCTATGACGACAAAGGCCGTATGATGGCAATCATCTGCCATAACACCGATTTAGGTGACGGCTGGGAGAGAGAGGGGGAGGACGAGTGGTATTTTCGGGAGTTTTCAGAAAAGAAGGCATACCCGCTGGGGATCAATATAGTCTTTTATGCAATGACACATTGAAAGGAAAATGACTTTGGCGACCAAAAATTATGAATATGAAAGATGGGCTGTAGAACAAATCGGCAGGGCACGGCAGCGTATTAGTGCTGAACTATCAAAAGTTATCATCGGTCAGGAGAATGTTATAGAGCATCTTCTGATTGCGATTCTTGCCGGTGGGCACTGTTTGATTACCGGAGCACCGGGTCTCGCCAAAACATTGCTCGTTAAATCGCTCACACAACTGTTTAACTTAAAGTTTCAGCGTATTCAGTTTACCCCGGACCTTATGCCCGCCGACATCACCGGAACTGAAATCCTTCAGCAGACCGATGGAGAGCGAAAGATGGTTTTCGTAAAGGGGCCTATCTTTGCAAATATGATTCTTGCCGACGAGATTAACCGCACGCCTCCGAAGACACAGGCGGCCCTGCTTGAGGCGATGCAGGAATACCATGTAACCGCTGCCGGCGTATGCCATTCGCTCGTCGAACCGTTCTTTGTCTTTGCGACACAAAATCCTATCGAGATGGAAGGCACCTATCCACTGCCGGAAGCTCAGCTCGACCGGTTTATGTTCAATGTCTGGATAGATTACCTTCCGGAAGACGACGAAGTTGAGGTCGTTCGCCGGACTACCACCGCTGAGCCCGAACCTATCAAACAGGTGTTCACCGGAGAAGAATTACAGAAGTTTCACGGTGTGGTTCGCAAAGTGCCTGTGGCAGAAGATGTCGTGCGTTACTCTGTGAGGATTGCAGCAGCATCTCGTCCGAGTCCGGATAATTCGCTTGATTTTATAAATGAGTGGGTCACATGGGGGGCCGGTTTGCGAGCGTCGCAATATATGGTGCTTGGCGCCAAGGCCCGAGCGCTGCTTTACGGCAGGTCGCATGTCAGTTTCGAGGATATTCGGGCAATGGCCTATCCGGTGCTTCGACACCGCATATTAATCAATTACCGTGCAGAGGCCGAGGGTGTAGTCATTGAAAAGCTTGTCGATCGACTACTTAAATCTGTCAAAGAAAGAATCACCAAATGACAAAAAAAGCGGCAGAATCCGTCTTGGCGAACACTAATAGTATCGCCGATGGTATGATTGATCCGGTTTCACTGATGAGGATCAAGTCGATGGAACTGCGCGCCAAGGTCATAGTTGAAGGATTCTGTAAAGGTATTCATCGAAGCCCCTATCATGGCTTTTCAGTCGAGTTTACCGAGTACCGCCAATATACACTTGGTGACGACCCCCGCTATATTGACTGGCGGCTCTATGCCCGAAGTGATAGATTTTACATCAAGAAATTCGAGGATGAGACGAACCTGCGCTGCCACCTGCTCATTGACCACAGCCGATCTATGGGCTACGGCTCCGGAGAATACACGAAGTCGCAATACGCCGGCACACTGGCCGCGACGTTAGCATATTTTCTCTTCACTCAGGGTGACGCTGTCGGCCTGGCGACATTTGACGATCAAATCAGGCAATATTTGGCGCCTCGCAACCGGCCGGGTTATCTTCGTCGCCTGATACTCACGCTGGAGACTTCTCCACAGGGCAGTACGACCGATCTGGGTCCGCCGCTGCAGTACGTTGCCAGTATGTTGACAAGACGCAGCCTGATTGTACTTATTTCTGATTTGCTAACCTCGATTGACCGGCTCGAACAAGATTTGAGCTATCTGTGTGCGGGTGGCCATGATGTTGTGGTGTTCCATGTATTGGATCCGGCTGAGTTAAAATTTGACTTTAATTCACCGGCACTCTTTCAGGATATAGAGACAGGGCGTAATATGTACGTAAATCCGTCCGATGCCCAGAGAGGTTACAAACGTATGCTTGAAAAACATCTGACTGTAGCAAGGTCCATATGCCAAAACTTGGGGATCGATTACCACTTGTTCCCAACTGATCGTCCGTTCGATTTGGCCCTGCTGGACTTCCTGCAGGACCGAATGAGACGAAGAAAGCGTCTGAGATACAGAAGTAGTTCAAAAGGCAGGAATAAGGCATGAATTTCCTTTATCCATTATTTCTGGCGGGTATAGCTGCGGTCGCCTTGCCGATTATATTGCATATGATTCGGCGCCACACGCGGAAGCGCATAACGTTTAGCTCGTTGATGTTTTTGCGTACTTCAATACCGCGATTCAAGAATCGCACCCGTTTGGAAAACCTGCTGCTTTTGATTTTACGGTGTATAATACTATGCCTTCTTGCATTTAGCTTCTCGCGTCCTTTTTTCCCTCGTGAAGCTCCTCTGAAACAAGTCTCTCTCCGCAAGCGAATAGTTCTGTTAATCGATACCAGTGCATCCATGCGGCGTACAGGAATTTGGGAGAAGGCAATCAGCGAGACACAGTCTGTATTGAAGGATATTGGCCAGGCTGACCGAGTGTGCGTTATAAGCTTTGATCAAAGCACTAACACAATTATAGGATTCGAACAATGGTCAGCGATGGAACCCGCCCGGCGAACTCCGGTCATAACAGAACAAATATCGAAACTTTCACCTGGTTGGGCCTTGACCAATCTTGGTAACGCCCTGGTCAGTGCCGCCGAAGCTATTGAAGATGACCAGGTCGATGACGGACAACAAACTAATACAATGAGCCAGGTGGTACTTATCAGCGACCTGCAACAGGGCAGCAACCTTGAGGCGATGAACGCCTATGAATGGCCTGTAGAGACGGAATTAGTGGTTAAATCGATACAGTGCCAGGGTAATACCAATGCCGCATTACAATTAGTGACAGATCGCAGTGGATCTGGTAGTCCCGATGATGACAGCCTCCCGGGTATCAGAATCATCAATTCATCTGATGCAACCACAGAGCGATTCCAACTGAACTGGGCCGACGAGAAGGTTGTGAAAACATCGAGTCAGGGTATAGATGTGTATGCGCCGCCAGGCCATAGTGTTGTTGTGCATGCTCCGGCTCGGGAAGACCAGTTACAAACCCGAAAACTGATTTTAACGGGCGACGATCATGATTTTGACAATACCCTCTTTTTAGCACCATATTTACAACAGCAGGTCAATATCCTTTACATTGGCAACGACGATCCTGCCGATTCAAATGGAATGTTATATTACCTGCAGCGGGCCTTTGGCACTACCCGTGCACTCAAGCCTAATGTTATTTCCCATCCTGTGGATAAGACTATCGCAGCCTCAGACATTGAGACGGCGCATTTGATCATTGCAGGTGATAAAATCAACCGTGAAAACCTTGCTTCCCTTCGCCGATTCCTCGAATCCGGTCGAACAATTCTGCTGGTTATGAAGTCTGCTGATGACGTTACAACCTTAACTGGTCTTTCAGGCATTGAAACCATCGAATCTGAGGAAGCTGATGTTGACCGATACGCCATGCTCGGCAGGATTGAATTCAAACATCCTCTGCTGATGCCTTTTTCCGAGCCTCGCTTTGGAGACTTCACACAGATACACTTTTGGAAATACCGAAGGATAAATAACGAAGATTTGCCCAGCGTTCAGGTATTAGCTAATTTCGACAGTGGCGATCCTGCCTGGCTTGAACTGCCCGTGGGCAAAGGTTCGCTGCTTATATTTACCTGCGGCTGGCACCCTTCAGACAGTCAGCTTGCGCTTTCGTCCAAATTTGTTCCGCTGTTTTACTCAATCCTTGAATATGGCGGTGTCCTTGCAGGACAGCAATCACAGTATTTCGTAGGTGACAATATACCAATACCATACTCTATAAAGGCCGGGTCAGCTAACATACAGATTCGCAAACCCGATGATTTTCTGATTAGTTTGGATACCGGCCAGGAGGTCTTTACTCAGACAGACTTACCCGGAATTTATACTATTGAGACATCAGCAGGCAATCATCTTTTCGCAGTTAACCTGCCGGCTCGGGAATGCCAAACGGCCGCTATGCAAATTGAAGATATCGAAAGGTTTGGTGTTTCCTTCAAGCAGTCTTCAGGTATTGCAGTCGAACGGACTACGCCGGCAAAACGTCAAAGAAGTTTTGCCGGAATGGAATATGAGCAGAAAGTATGGCGGTGGGTGTTTGTGGTGTTATTAGCTGTGTCGTTAATTGAGATATGGCTGGCGGGCTGGTTGACGCGTTCGCCTTCTAATCTTCAGGGAGAAATGAAATGATTGAAAAAGCTCTTCGCAAACAACTCCGGCCAATAGTGAATCGACGAAGACGTTTGTATTTGATGTGGAGGTTGTCGGCCTATTGGTTCGTTTCGGGAATCATCGGCGTCGCTCTGGTAATCGCTGATTGGCTCTGGGGGTGGAATTCGCTAATCGCAAACTGGGCATTATGCATATCAACTCTGCTGGCGACGGTTTTGGCCTTATACAAATTTAGTCAGATGCACCCGGACTACAGGGCTGTTGCTCGAAATATTGAGCAGCAACACCCTGATATGCAGGCCCTGTTATTAGCCGCAATAGAACAAGAACCACAAGGGCTCGGCGGCCAATTTGGTTATCTTCAGGAACGGGTCATCGGTGATGCTCTTAGACATGCGGACAAACACGACTGGCTTCGAAGTATATCGTCAAGAAAGCTTTTCCTGACACAGTTAGGTGGAATTGCAGCGCTGTCATTTATCGTCATAGCACTTTCACAGCTTTTGCCATCTACCCCCTCTCTGTTCACAATCGATAGAGGTGTACTGACCGGCGGAGGTTATAATATCACCGTCAGTCCGGGAGACACGACTGTTGAATTAGGAACCGCAGTAGTTATTATGGCGCGTTTTGACGGGCGAGTGCCCCCGGAAGCAAATCTTTGGGTAGGTACGTCTGAACAGGACAAAAAGCGGATCGTTCTGGCAAAAAACCTTGACGATCCCGTGTTTGGCGGCCTTATCCCGGAGGTCAATAACAACCTGATATACCATATCGAATACGCGAATAAGCGAACGGACAACTTTAGAATAAGCGCTTTCGAGCACCCATCGCTCGAAAAAGCAGATGCGAAGATTGTGTATCCTTCATATACGAAATTGCCCGAAAAGATTATCAAAGACACACGGCAGATTAGTGTAGTCGAAGGTTCCGAGGTTACTCTGACATTTACTCTTAACAAACCGGTAACCACGGCACAGCTTATCGCCAAAAACCAATCAGCTCTCAATCTAAGCGCCGATAATGAGCAGCCGAACACCTATACTACTTCAATCACACCTATGGAGAATCAACGATATGAGCTGCATCTGTCTGATGCTCAGGGATTGACAAATAAAATACCGCCGCGTTTTGTAATTGATGTCCATAAAAACCTCCCCCCTGAACTAAAACCGCTATTTCCCAATCGTGACGTTGTTGCATCACCTTTAGAGGAATTGAGCCTGGAAGCCCAGGTTTCGGATGACTATGGTGTGACCGGCTACGGGCTGAGTTATACACTTGCAGGCACTCAAAGTAGAGACATCGCACTTGGCCAGTCGGTGCTGTCAAACGAGAATTTACATATTCAGCACTTATTGGCATTTGAAGAGATTAACGCCCGGCCCGACCAGTTGCTTACTTACTTCTTCTGGGCTGACGATGTAGGAGCGGACGGCAGGAACCGAAGAACTTCCAGCGATATATATTTTGCCGAAGTTCGTCACTTTGAAGAGATTTTCCGCGAAAGCCAGTCATCCCAGCAGCAGAACAATCAGAACCAAAGCCAAAGCGGCCAGCAACAGGGCCGGCAGGGCGAACAGCTCGCCAGATTACAGAAGCAGATTATCAGCGCTACCTGGAATGTTAAGAAGCAGGCCGAGCAGTCGGGCGGGGTTGATGACCACAAAGAAGACCTCGATGTCGTCCGACAATCACAGGCTGATGTGTTGCAGCAGGCCCAATCGGCTATGTCAAAGGCAGAAGACGCATCCGCGATGAAAACCTTGCAGGAAGCTGCCGGGTATATGGAGACATCGCTGGAACATTTAACAAAAGCGGGCCAATCAGCTTCAACAGAAGAACTGACACCGGCATTAGCCTCCGAGCAGTTGGCATATCAAGAGCTTCTTAAACTAAAAGATCTCGAGAATCAGGTTGCACGGGGCAATAGCAGAGGAGGTAGAGGCAGCAACTTCCGTTCCGGTGGTTCTGGCCGCTCTGAGCAGCAATTGCAGCAACTGGAGTTGACACAAGAGGAGAATAGATACGAAACTCAGCGATTGGCTCAGTCTCAGCAGCAGACACAACGTGAGGACCTTCAGGTTCTTAACAGACTTCGCGATCTGGCCAGGCGGCAAAATGAAATGAGCGAAAGACTCAAAGAAGCTCAGGCGGCGCTTCAGCAGGCCCAAAATGAGCAGCAGAAGCAGGAGATTCGCCGGCAGCTCAAGCGTCTCACAGAACAGCAGCTCCAGGCGCTTCAGGACGTTGATGAGCTGCGACAGCGAATGGAAACGCCGGAGAACCGCCAACGTATGTCCGATGCGAGAGAGCAGCTCGATCAGGGCCGCTCAAGAATCCGTCAGTCCGCTGAGGAGCTGGAAAAGGGTATGCTCTCGAGGGCAATAACTTCCACAACACGTGCACAGCGTGAGCTGGAACAGATGCGTGACGATTTTCGGCGAAGTACTTCAGGACAGTTTACCGAGCAGATGCGAAATATGCGTGAGAATGCACAGCAGCTCGACCAGCGGCAAAATGAAATAGCAGAGGATATAAGACAACAGATAGATTCCGAACGAAAAACACTTACATATACCGGAGTAAACCGTGAACTGGCGGAACGAATCGACCGGCAGAGAGACAGTACCGAAGAGTTAATTAAACAGATGAAAGAAGTAAGCGAGCAGTCGGAGACTTCCGAGCCGCTGCTTTCGAGAAAGCTCTACGATACGTTACGCAAGGCCAGCACAGGCAACGTTGACAGAGCGCTTGAAGCGACTGGAGAACTGCTGAAACGCAATTTCCTGCCGCAGGCACAGGAGATTGAGAAACAGGCCGGAAAAGGTATCGAAGATATAAGAAAAGGCGTCGAAGAGGCTGCCGAAAATGTGCTTGGTGACGAGGCCGAATCGCTGCGCCTGGCCAGACAACAGCTCGATGAGCTGATTAGACAGGTTAATGACGAAGTTGCTCGTGCCGGTAATCAAGGCCGGGGGCAGCCAAGTGATTCCAACGAGATGGCGGACTCATCGGCAAATCAGCAGAGACCTGGTAACACTCAATCAGAAACTGACGGCCGGCGGCAGGGCAGGCAATCAGCACAACAACAGCAGGGCGGCAGAGCATCGGCAAATGCCTCGGGCGGAAATCGTCCCACGGATTCTGATCCTAACAATGCTCAGCAACAGGCTTCACCACGCGGCGGCTCAGGAAGGCAGACGGCTAATGCTCGTGGCGGTAGGAGGTCTAATTCTGGCGGGCGAACCGGCCCGGGTGGTTGGGATGGTAATCAATCCGGGCAATGGGACTCGGGTGATCCGAACGGTCCGCTCACCGGCAGAGACTTTAGTCAATGGTCGGATCGGCTTCGCGATGTGGAAGAGATGCTCGATGAGCGCGACCTGCGCGATGAAGCGGCAAGGATACGGGACCGCGCCCGTTCGATTCGTGCTGAATTCACTCGTCACGGGAAGGAACCACAGTGGGACCTTGTACGGCAGCAAATCACCAATCCGCTGACAGAATTACGTAAACATCTCAGTGATAAGCTGGCTCAGCTCCAGTCGGACGAAGCGCTTGTTCCAATCGATCGCGACCCGGTCCCCGGACGTTTTGCCGAATTGGTACGAAAGTACTATGAAAACCTGGGAGGTGGCGACTGATGATTTTGCTTGGTTCAATCACTGTCCCTGTAGGCCCATGGCTCTGGCTGATAATGCTGGTGTTTGCTGTGGCTGTTGTTCTATTGTTTTGGTCATATCGGCAATCAGTGGAATTAGGAGCGATTCATAAGACCGCTTTTTGTTTGAAGCTTTTGGGTGTATTGGTTCTGCTGATATGTCTGATTGAGCCGCTTTGGAGTGGAAAACGCGCCAAATCTGGCGCCAATCTGTTTTTGGTTGTTGCTGATAATAGCAGCGGTATGAATATTCGGGACCAGGGCATAACTCGAAGCCGTGGAGAAATCCTTCAGGCTGTATTACAAACCGATAATTCCAATTGGCTTGGTACTTTGGCTGATACTTTTCAGGTCCGGCAATATTTATTCGATTCGCGCTTACGACGAACGACAGACTTTTCAGAGTTGAATTTTGACGGCAAGACCTCTGCGATAGGTATGACCTTACAAACAATTACCGAACGCTACAAAGGCAGACCATTGGCCGGCGTGCTCTTGATGACCGATGGCAATGCTACGGACCTGGCCGAGCAATTCTATGATTTGTCGTCTGTGCCTCCGGTTTACCCGGTTGTAATAGGAGGTCCGAAACCACAAAAAGACATCTCCCTGACTAATGTTTCTGTTAGCCAGACGTCTTTCGAGGACGCTCCGGTTATGATTCAGGCCGATGTTGAGGCAACTGGTTATACCGGCAAAACCGTTACGGTGGATTTGCTCGAAAACTCAGGTAAAATGGTGGAACGACAAACATATAAAATCTTGAAGGACGATGAGAAACAGGCGTTCCGTTTTCGTTTGCGTCCCGATAAGACCGGTGTTTTATTTTATAATCTTAACGTAACAGAAGAAATCCTGCCCGATGGAATCCCGGAACATGATAAAGGACCATCGGAAGCCACACTGGCCAACAATAAACGTACGGTTGTCGTTGATCGCGGCGAAGGGCCGTATCGGATTCTGTATGTTACCGGCAGGCCGAACTGGGAATATAAGTTTCTGCAGCGGGCAATCAGCGAAGATGAGCAGGTGCAGCTTGTGGGGCTTCTTCGTGTCGCAAGACGGGAACCGAAGTATGACTGGCGGGGACGCGCCGGAGAGGTGAGCAATCCGTTGTACCGCGGATTTGACAATAAAGATAAGGAAGAAACCGAACAGTACGACCAGCCTGTTCTTGTGCGCCTTAACACCCGTGACAAGGAAGAGCTTCGCGATGGATTTCCCAAAACAAAAGAAGAATTATTCGGTTATCATGCGATTGTACTCGATGACGTCGAAGCGGAGTTCTTCTCTTATGACCAAATGGAGCTGCTTCAGGAATTTGTTACCGGGCGCGGCGGCGGTTTCTTAATGCTCGGCGGAAAAGAATCATTCCAGCAGGGTAACTTCCATCGCACACCTATAGGTCATATTTTACCTGTCTATCTGGATCGGATGGCCCGGCAGGAAACAGTAAATCAGGCATATATGAATCTGACTCGTGAAGGCCTGCTCCAGCCGTGGGCCAGGTTATGTGATAATGAGCAGGATGAAATACAGCGGCTCTTGAAGATGCCCGCATTTCGTGTGCTCAACTGTACACGGGCAGTTAAACCGGGTGCGAGAGTAATTGCTACTATTGGCAACGATCCGGATCGCCAGATCCCGGCTTTGGTTATACAGAGGTATGGCAATGGTCGTGTCGCAGCATTGACTATCGGTGATATATGGCGATGGGGTATGAAACGGCCTCAAATGCATGATAATATGAATAAATTCTGGAGACAAACGTTGCGGTGGCTGGTTGCAGATGTACCTGACCGGATAGCTCTCAAGGCGGTGCACAAGCCGGAAAAAATAAATCAGCCGGTTATGCTTCAAGTTTATGCCCGTAATAAAGATTTTGAACCTATGGATAATGTTTCAGTTGCCATAGAAGTGCGTGAACCTCAGGGCCAAAAAGTTCAGCTAACGGCCGAACCCGTGCTTACAGAAAGCGGGTTGTTCGAGGCTACACATATTCCTCGCTCTAATGGAGGATACTTTGCCCGTGCCGTTGTAACCGATGCCAATGGTCTCGAACTTGGTGATGCAAAAACCGGGTGGGCTGTTGATCTTGAAGCTAATGAATTTAGGTCGATAGGAACCAATAGCCCATTGCTCGAAAGAATTGCTCATCAGACAGGAGGAAATGTTGTTGAGCTTGACGCATTAGATGAATTTGTTAGTAACCTGCCTAATCGGGCTGCCCCGATCACTGATACGTGGGTCAAGCCGTTGTGGGATTTGCCGGGGGTCCTGCCGGCCATTTTCCTGATTGTTCTGATTTGTTTCGCCGGAGAATGGACTCTGCGACGCTGGAAGGGGATGCCATGAAGATAGTAATAACATTATTGATTGGTATGCTGGTTCTCAGTGGTACAGTGTCTTATGCGCAAAGAACAGAGCCGGAAAACCCACAAATTCCTGTCGTAATTGTTGTCGTCGGTGCTGCCGGGACTCCGGAATACGCAGCACAATTCGCCGAGTGGGCGGGTTTCTGGGAGAAAGCTTGTATAAAAGGTAAGGCGAATTATGTCTCAATTGGTTTGGACAAAACTGAGGGCTCGTCCGACCTCGCGAGGTTACAGAACATATTGATGAATGAGTCGAAACAAACCTCTGCTGCTTTATGGCTGGTTTTAATCGGTCATGGAACTTTCGATGGAAGAACGGCGAAATTCAACCTCCGAGGCCCTGATATCTCGGCTAATGTCTTGGCCGATTGGCTTAAGCCTTTTCTCAGGCCTGTTGCAGTTATAAATGCAGCTTCGTCAAGTGCTCCTTTCTTAAGTAGGTTGTCTGGACAGGAACGTGTAATAATCACGGCAACCAAGAGCGGCTTTGAACAGAACTTTGCAAGATTTGGCCAATACCTGGCCGATTCAATCGCAGACCCAAAAGCAGACCTTGACAAAGATGGACAGACTTCATTGCTTGAAGCGTTTCTGACCGCCTCTAATAGGGTTGATGAATTCTATTCTGCCGCAGGCCGCCTCATCACCGAGCATGCCTTGCTCGATGACAATGGGGATGGGCTCGGCACGCGGGCTGACTGGTTTCGAGGCATCCGGTCTGTACAAAAGGCCATGGATGGCGCATCTCTCGACGGCTACCGAGCCCACCAATTTTACCTGGTTTGCAGTGAAGATGAGATGAAAATGGCTCCCACCCTGCGAACACAACGTGATAAGCTTGAGCTTGAAGTTATGAAGCTTCGTGATTCTAAAGAGACTTTTTCTGAAGATGAATATTTTTCAAAACTCGAAGAACTGCTCTCTGGTATCGCTCAAATCTACGAACAGACCGACAAAGTAGATAACCTCAGCCCGTAATATCGACAGCATCTTAACGCAAAAAAAGTTTAAGAGTGCTTACCAAATCCATGTCAGTGATTAATCAGCCTATAGCTCACGAAGGCTATGTTTTTACTGTCGGGTGACCAGGATGGCACATTGATGGTGCCCTGTCCGCCGAAGAGTTTGGCGAGCACCTGAATCTCGCCTCCATCTTTCGGCATAATCCGAAGCATAACGTCCTTGTTCGCCGGGTGTCCTTCGACCTCTTTTTCAAACGATAGAAACACAATCCATCGGCCGTCAGGTGATGGATGCGGGAACCAGTCGTTGTAATTATCGAACGTGATTTGCTGCTGATTACTGCCGTCGGATTTCATTCGCCAGATTTGCATTGTCCCGGTTCGTGTCGAGTTGAAGTATATGTATTTGCCGTCGGGTGAATAATCGGGGCCATCGTCCAGGCCGGGGGCTGTCGTCAATTGCCTTTCTTCTCCACCTTCTGCAGGTATGGTATATATGTCATATTCGCCGCCGCGTTCACCGACGAAGGCCAGGGTCCTTCCATCCGGCGACCAGCCGTGCCAGTAAGACGGTCCAAGCGAAGTTATTCGGCGTGGCGTTCCGCCAATGACCGGCAAAATATATATAAGCGATTTTCTATCCCCCTGGGACTGATCGCTTATCACCAATTGCGTACCATCGGGCGATAGGCCGTGGTCGTTATTGCAGCGATTGGCAAATCCAGTATCAATCAACTGAGGTTCCCCGCCATCGACCGGCAGCTTGTAAATCTTGCCGCCGCTGTTGAACAAAAAGTACTTGCCATCTCTGGACCGGTTCGGAGCCTCGATATGATCGCGGATGTGATAAACCACACGTCGGTCTTTTGAAGCGATCGCTACGGTTTCAAGTGTGCTTTCCAGCATAGTTTCCTCGGTGGTATCCAGTTTCCCGCTCTTGATTTCGACGTTTGAGAAAACGGCTTTATCCAATACATCATTGTCGTGGGCGCAAACACCGAGTCCGATATAGAAAGGTTCGCTGAATTTGATCTTGAAGGAGCCTCCGGCTGAATGAAGCGTT
>Ga0307378_10001566_pt1 | contig 36862 bp, 27 predicted proteins | sample UN1MG_FD_202238 | JGI IMG/M metagenome (GOLD analysis project Ga0307378, IMG submission 202238) | Soil microbial communities from Risofladan, Vaasa, Finland - UN-1 | ecosystem: Environmental > Terrestrial > Soil > Coastal area > Acid sulfate soil | place: Finland: Risofladan, Vaasa | collected...
GCCTGAAGCTGCTTTTCCCGGTCAAGAAGGAGGTGAATTTCTGTCATCTCATTAGTTACTTTATTAATGTCAATGCCATAGGTAGAATCAAAAGGATTATCACTATGTCCCAAAACCAGAAGGGGCCAAACATTATTGACATTAGAACATCATCCTAAGATTAAAAATTATTATTGAGGAAATTAGAATGCATGTCAAATAGGGGGTCTAACTTTGTTTTTAATTGGTGAGGTCTATAAACGCAGTCGTGAGAATCTGGGTTATACCTTCTACCCACAGATCAGGGGGAAGGACTTATCTTGGGCAAGATCGTTAAGCAAGGCAACCGCTGGCTGCGATGGGCTGCAGTAGAAGCTGTTTGGCCTTCCCTTAAGGCCGATTTTGAGGCCGATTTTCTTTTTAACTCCTGAAAATTTAAACAGTTCGTGCGGCCAGCACAGAATTCAGAAAGACCCCGAAATTCAGCAGCACAAACCAAAAGGAAAAAGCATAAAGAATGAAAAATAGGATGTGTCCCTATTTCTTATTTAAAATTCCCCAAAACCGATAATCGTCAGTTATTTCTTCTATATTTTTTTATCAGATTGGCGGTTTTTTGATAGTCCATAAAGAATGTGCTGTCAAGTACATTAGTTTTTAAAAACAGCTTCGCATTGTATTTATCCCCAAGGTTTGCCCAATCTTTAAGCGCCCTGTGCAACAGGCCATCATCTTTCAGGTCGCTTTTAATATTGTAATTGTCGAGAATGACTATACCCTCAATATCTCTTTTTGAAATCTCATTTTTTGAAGCAATGTCACACTCGATTCGCTTCAATAATCTAAGCTTTATTTTTTGTTTCAACACTTTCTCATATGTTGATTTGAAGTCTTCATACTTATCATAAACAAGATCTATATATCTCTTAACTTGATTAGTAAAAACATTTGCTATATCTGAATTGTTTTTGTTCTTTAACTCCAAAACCACAAAAGTGAATTTGCTGGTATTTAATCTTTTAAGGCCTAAAAGATCGATCCTACCTTTTTTACTACCAGGATAGACTACCTGTCTATCAATAACCAGAATCCCATTTTTCCCTATAGCTCTATTGTTTATAAAATGGTTGATTTCACTTACTCCTTCTGAAATATCTCCTTTTTTATGTGCGACTATTTTCGATATTATCGAAGTCATAATTTCATTAAAACTGTTGGAATTCCTTTTTCCCATATCATCAAAAAATATCTGCCATCTATTATTGCCACAACCTTTGACAAGCTTTTTCAAATCATCATTTAAGATTCGTTTTGGATTAAATCTCTCTGAAGCAATAAGATAATATTTTCCTTGTCTCCTTTTTACTTCGATGCCATGGCCTAAGAAATAAAGATCCAAAAAGTTGTTTCGAATTTCCACCATAAAGGATTTTCTGTGTTTGCGCTCAAATTCTAGTATAGAATGTAATTTTCCTTTTTCTTCACAAAGTGCATCCATAAATTCAGAATCTAATCTTCTAAATTGTCTGAATTGTTTCTCACTCATACTATACCTCCCTTTCTTGCCACTTTTCCTGACGAATATGGTTTTTTTATTAATTGCGTAATATTTTATACTCTCTTGGACAATGTCTCAATTATTCTAACATACACTTCAATACTTCAGAGGATGTTTTCCCCTTAAAAGTTCCTTTTTGAACCCAAAAAAGCACTTTAAGACTGAAGCTCCAAAAATAACACCTGATCTGCTTAAACGTACATTTTGGCACCAAAAGCATTGATTTAAGGTCGATTTTGCGCCAGTCCTTTCAGTTCAACTCCTGAAAATTCAAACACTTCGTGCGGTCTATCCCCAAAATTAATACCTTCTCAGTTTTGGAAGTTGTTTTTTAATAATTATTAAATCTTTCTTTCTTAGATATTTGGATTATTTTTGGTGTTTAATGTATTTCTTCACCGGCAAAATAAAGCGTAGTGAGGAACGAACAAAGCTTTATTTAGCCCGAGTACAAGCGATTGTTAGCCAACTCATCTGTTTTTCACAGCCTTGCCTGCCCCAGGTGAAATGGTCTAATTGTCAAGACCATTATAAAGGATCGTGAGTGGTGTAACGGTTACATCCACACCGATCACATCTGCATGGACTGTTTCCGAGAAACTGCCCACAATCAGCGCAATAGTATTTTTTTTGTTTACTTGTGAATGCACTGATAATCATAAGAACACCAAAAATCATAATTGCTATACCTATCAAATCCCCCCAACTCCTAAGCCATTTACAGAGCCCATAACCACTTGCTACGATTATCAATCCAAAGGCCAAACCATTAAGTCTGTCGCCCATACATAACCTCCTTCTTCCTTTTGGACTACAGCAGCTTTCTCTTTGAGCCGCTGGTCTACATATATTATACAGTTATATAGCCGTTTTGCTTGTGCAAATACGGCATTTATCGCTTCCTATTGCGTTATCCTGATTGAGCGAAACAGGGAATAACGTATTAAATATAAACAGTCTTGTCCTGACCATCATCTTTTTACCGTCGGTGTTCTGCAGAAAATATTGCCGTCTAAACAGATACTATCAAAACTTATTGCAATATTTCAAGAAATATTGATATTAAATATAAAATTATAGATCTTTTTTTCTAAAAGAAGAGAACAAGGATCGAATCACTATGATTCCCATAGTGATAAAAATGCCACTTAAGGAATACCTAAAATGAGTTTGGACAATTTATCAACTTGGTATTAAATATGGTCTCAGCCATGTTTATTTGCCTTATGTCCTTTCAAGGAAATATCTCAATGCTTCAAGAGAATGGAATTGGCAATATGTATTTCCTGCATCCAAACGATTTAGAAACCCTAATACTAGTGAGCAAGGATGGCATAATATCCATGAAACAGCCATCCAGAAATCTATAAGAAAAGCCATAAAAGACCTTGGGATAGCCAAACAAGCAAAATGTCATACATAATCCATCCCAACTTTATATAAGCTTAACTCTCCTTTTTAGCTGCTTTAAAAGGTTTTGTTCCTTATTTACAATTAAAATATACTTTTCAAGATTCTTCTTCCGCAAAGCCTCGAACTCTAAGAGTAGGGGAGCATCATCCACCCAGATAAACGGAGAGGAAAGATCAAGTGCTTCTGTTTTAAGTGTCTTCCATGTAACTGCTTTTATATGCGCAATAAGTGTTATATCTATTCCGGCTTTTTTAAAGAAAGGTGCCAAATATTTTTTTACATCTTCTGCACAATACCTGCTATGAGTTGAAAGCCAGAAGCAGTCGAAATTCTTACGTGTATATTTAAGAAATTTTCTTGCATTATAGATAAGCCTATATTCCCCCTCTTGATTTGACCTTAAAAGCACACCATCTACATCTAGATATAATCTAATCATCAAACACCGATTATCTCTTTTATAAAACGGGATGTCCTGTTTAGCTGTTTCCTGGAGGCGCTCCGGTATTTCGGGTATGTCAAATAAAGTCTTTCTATTGCGCGTGTCATACCAACATAGCAGATTCTGCGCTCTTCCTCCAGAGAAATGTTTGGAACCTCTGGCCTTATTCTTGGAAACGCACCTTCAACAAGACCTACAATAAAAACAATTGGAAACTCAAGACCTTTGGCTTTGTGGATAGTTAAAAACTTAACTTTTTCTGTCTTCTTCATTAATCCGGTTTGTTTATAAATTTTTAAATAGTTAAGAAAAACAGAAGGAGATTTATTCTCAGTAATATTTTCAAAATCTTTTACCAGATCGAAAAAAGAATTTATATCTTCATCTGATTTTGACGTAAGTCCTAGTCTCTCGATTCCTAATTTTAAAGTGGAAAGAGTTGTCAGGCTGCATGCTCTGCGGTTTAATTCTCTTATAATTTCAAGGGAATCTTTTTTTGGTAAACAGCTTTTTTCAATAACATCTTTAGTTTCTGCTCCTAACTTATAGTGAGCAACGGCATTTAGAAATTTAATTAACAATTCAATCTTATCATTTTTTAAAAAACTCTCTTCTTCTGCAAGCGAGAAGGGGATATGTAAACTTAAAAAAACATCATAAAAGATCTTTAGCTGCCTTTTAAATCTGGCTAAAACCGCAAACTTCTTCCAATTCATTTCTTCGAAAAATACCAAGTTTTTGATTATGAGTCCAATGGTTGCTGCTTCCTCAACAGGATTAAGCACTTCTTTAATCTCGAATAATCCTTTTCCTGGTTTCTTCTGAGTCCAAAAAACTTTATCAATTCTTTTTTTATTATTTTTTATAAGATTTAATGCAGGGCTTATAATTTCCTGTGGTAACCGAAAAGATTTTGTTAAGTTAAATACTGCAAAATCGTCAAAATACGTATCAAGCCTGGGTGAATGGCTCCCATTTCTGCTCATCCATTCATATATATTCTGGTCATCATCGCCAGTACAAAAAACAGTGGTTTCTTTTCCGGCTAAAAGTTTTAAAATTTCAAGCATGAGCTCGCTGTTTATAAAATCCTGAAAGTCATCAATAAGTATATATTTATACATTTTGTTGTATAGTGATTTAATATCTTCATTATTTATAAAAAGCTTAATGGTATTTAAAAGCAGGTCATCAGAATCCATTTTATTTTTGCTAAAAAGATATGCCTGATATTTTTCCCACATCATCTTTAAATAACCGTCATGGGGATTAGAAGGTTCAATATCCTCTGGTTTCACTTTTTGCTCTTTTAATCCTGAGATCCTTTGTTTTAATTCATTCGGAGAAATATATCCTATGAAATCGTTCTCAATTTCTAGATCCTGTAAAATGTGTAATGAATCATAATTGGATATAATATCCAACCCAGGTTTGAAGCCTAGTCTTTCTGCATGGTCATCTAAAATGGATAAACATAGCCTGTGGAAATTTCCAATACAAATATCTCTAGTTTTAGTTTTTAAAGACTTCTGAAGACGTTCTTCAAGGTCCTGCCAGCCTTTTACTGTAAAAGTAGTGATGAATATTTTTATAGGATCAACTTTTTTCCAATAAACAAGGTTATAGGCTTTTTCTATTAAAGTCTGAGTTTTTCCGGTCCCAGGCCCGCCTAAAACAAGCACCCTTTTTTTAGGAGAGTTTATAACATGAATCTGTTCTTTAGTTAGGCTCCTCTTTTCCTAGTTTTTTATGGTCTCATTTTTTATGTTTGGGAGGATAATGGGGCGGCCTTTTATTTTAGTTTTTTTTGAACTTTTGCTTCTATAATGCCAATATCGGAATGTTCTCTTTACAAAATCTTTGCAAGAAGCGAATCTTAATTCCGGATCAGGCGACAGAGCTTTAAGAAAAGATTCAGTTACGATCCTAGGGGCATCAAATAAGAAACAATCAGATGACTTTATAGGCTTCATGATTTTCTCTCTTATTTCTTCCAGATTATCCGCAAAGAATAAGTTGGAACCATTAAGCATCTCTAGCCCTATAACAGCAAGTGACCATTGATCGGTTGTAGAAGCAATTTTCCCTTTCCAGGACTCGGGGCTCATATATGGGGGAGTGCCTCCCATAGATTGGGTTAAATCCTTTTCAACAAACTTTGCTAAACCAAAATCCATTATTTTTATATTGCCTTTTGGATCGATCATAATATTTTCAGGCTTTAAATCCCTATGAATTACACCTTTCTCATTAGCATAATCAACTGCATCAGCTATAGATAACATTATGTTTTTTGCAGTTTCGCGTTGGTTGGACAATTCCTTTCTATGAAATTTCTCAGAGTGTGACCTGTTATATATTCAGTAACCAGAACAAGTTTTCCCTCTATTGATTCAGCTGAAAAATAACGAAGAATATTAGGATGATCTAGAGAAAAAAGTATTTTTATTTCATGGAGAAATGAAGAATGATTAGTTATATGAGACCGGGCTACCTTTAAAGCGACGTCACTGTCAATCAGCGTATCATGGGCAAGATAAACATCCCCAAATCTTCCCCCTCCCAGGTAACCGATTATTTTAAATTTGCCTAACTCTTGGGTAATCATATCTCAGGATTATTATGAAAAAATGATGCATGAATAAGTTGTTTTTTTATAAAAAGTGCTTTACCAAAGCCTTGCTTCATCTTATAGCGAAATTCATTATATGTCTTTACATGTTTAATTAGGGTTGCTGTAAAAATTGCATTGAAAAAAGTTTGCCACATTTTTGAATGAAAACTTCCTACTCCTGATTCAAAATCTTCTAAGCCATCTATTGCATAGCTCAAAAGAAGTTTTTCATAAAATTTAAGGAAAAGATCCATGTTGTAAAATATATCTACACAAAGCAGTCTTTTCTGAGTAGCTGCCAAAAATCCTATCTGATTCTCAATAGGCTCATATTCAATAAACTTCTCCAGTTCGTCTTGTTTTTCTTCGTATATAGACTGCATGGAACCAGTAGGGGAGTAAGTCTTTAAAGTTCTGCTTTTTCTTGAAATTTCTCCCCAAATAGTTCTCTGGGAGGACCTTGTTCCTGTTGGAAATGCTTTGTTTTTTGTATTAATCTTCCGGATAGTAGGATAAGCAATTGTGTCTGAAGAAGAGAACCTGGAAGATCCACTCCATCTGCCCTTTTCAGAACAGAATACAGGAATACTTTTTGATTTATTCGGCTCTATTACCAGAGATGAAGCAGCAATTCTATTTTGTTTTCCTCCATAAATGCCTTCGCCGTCTATAATAAAGAGGTCCTTATCTTGATGTGAATTTTCTACTCTAATCCATCTATAATTATTCCCAGGATCTGAAACGGAGACACTGCCATCAGCCATTCCTTGTTTTAGGGTGTTAAATTCAAGCTCTTTTAAGGGCGTTTTAGACACCACAGGAAAAAGCATAAGATTAGAGATTATAATAGGCTCTTTAAGAGAAATTTGTTCCTTTAAAGGAGAAAGTGAATTCATGACGAAGATCCCTCCAACTGAATTTATAAAAACATATTAAGGGCACAATTCAATGAAGTCAAGAAAACAAAAAAAAATGGCCAAAGAACAATCCTAGACTCATAACAATCAAAAAAACACGGCATTTTATTTCTCCATTTTTGATATTCATTTTCTTATTGTTTTCATATTGAAGCATATTATTTCGTTTCAATTAAATTTGATCCTAATTGAAATTGTATTTTACTATTGATTGTGGTATATAAATATTCATCATTATGTGAAGGGAGCTACATATGAAAAGAATACCAGCTTTTGTCCTATTTTTCTTTCTTCTTTTAAATTTTGCTTTAATCTCTGAAAATTCTGATTATAAAAAAAGCTTGTTTTTTGTTATTGATGTATCCGGGAGCATGCAGAAAAATAATCTATTTAGCCAATTAAAAAATGAGATAAAAAATTACATCAAGGATGAAACTAATAAGGGAGATTGGGTTTCAATAATAACCTTTGGAACAGATGTAAAAATGATCACATCAGAATACATTAGAAAAGAAAAGGCTCTTAGTGATACGGATTCTTTGCTCAGAAAGATTGATAATCTCGATGCTAAAGAAAAATATACCTTCATGACAGGAGCCATTGACATTCTAGCTTCTCAAATGGGAATAGCTCAAAAAGCCAATCCAAATCATATTGTTAAAGCTTTTATCTTCACAGATGGGAAAAATGATCCCCCACCTAGTGCTGAAGGCGCAAATTGGACATTTGAAGAAATATTAAGTAAACATTACGATATTTTCGATAATCCATCTACCTACTTATATATTTTAACTTTAGGTATAAAACCTGATGAATCGTTAGTGAATGCGCTGAAAGACAAGGAGCGAGCGTTTATAAATGAAGTGCCTGACATTGAAGATATTGAGATCCCTTCAGCAATTCCAGAGCCGGAACCAGAAAAAGTCATAGATCCCAAGATAACAATTGATATTTCAGGCCCAAAAAAGCTATCTCCTGGGGATAATATAGAGTATTCTCTTAATGTAAAAGTAACAGAAACTAATGATGAAGCTATAGGCAAGAATTTTTATGTCAATGTGAATATTGAACCACCAATTGAGTCTTCTTTCGAAAAAAATGAGGTCACCGTAAAAAAAGGTTTAGAAGAGAAACTTTATCTAATTCTTTCTGGACTTCAAGAAGGTGAATACACAATCAAAGTTGCAGTGAATTCAGATACGATAAAATCTTTAACTCCAAAAAACTTTGAACTAAAATTCCAAGTAAAAAAGTTCAATCCCATTCCTTTGATATTACTCGTGATAATTATCATAGTTGCAGGTTTAGTATTTCTCTATTTCAAAACTATACCTAAATTTCCTGATGATTTTGTAGTTGTCAATACTAGAGAAAATGTGGAATATGAACTTCGAGATAAACAAAAGTTTTATTCGAGTTCAGTGTCTTCCAAAGATCTCGAAATTTTTGATGCTGATTTCACGCTGACCATCAGTAAAAAAACCGGCGATGTAATCGCTAAAGTCCTCATTGAAGGCGAGGAAGTGGAAAAGACTTTAAAGAGTGCGGATATAATTATTGATCCATATAAGTTTGAGATCAAAACGATTTAGGAGGGAATGATGCCATTTATATTTATCGGAACTGGCGGTATGGGGAAGGAAACAGTTGCTCGCATTAAATATCTGACAGAAGAAGCCAATATGAAGAATATCTTTTTTCTCGGATTAGATATTGACAAAAAATATTCAACAGATTTAACAAGAGATATTCCAATACCAAACATGAGTGTTCAATATCCTCAACAGCAAATTAATGCACTTATTGAAAATGAAAAGTTTCTCAAATGGTGGCCTGTTGGGCATGAAATTCCTGTTCCCTTAAGTGGATCATATGCAGCAGGTCAGATTAGAATAAACGGGAAATTCGCGCTATTCTGCAATTACACAAAAATAAAAGAACAGATTTCGGGAATAATAAAGCAAGCTAAAAGTATTGCCGATGTGGATCCTGAGGATGATGTCATACTTGTATTTTTAATCACGTCGCTTGGGGGAGGAACAGGCTCAGGTATATTAAATGATATTTCATTTATTATAAGAAATGAGCTGGGAGACCGCCACAGACTCTATGGGGTGCTCTACGACGGCACAATCACAAAAGCTTTTGCTAAAAAAACTTTGCACATGTCTTATGCTGCAATGAGTGAGATTGAATATTGGTTACAAAATCATGAAAAGTATGATATGGAATTCAGCGGAGGGGAAAAATTGTCTGGGACGGACGTAGGTACTAGGTTATTTGATATCGTTTTTTTTATACAAGCCGAAACAATTGATGGCAAGAGATTTAGACATACTGGAGAAAAAGTGAGTCCTTATATACCTATGGTGGTAGAAGCCTTGTTTTCTCTTATGTCAAATCCGGATTTCAAGCAGTATATAATGGCGAATAATTGGAATCGTTTTGATAATCTAAGCACTTCTGGCATGCAGATTAGGTATGGAAGTTTTGGAGTTGGTACTATCACCTACGGCGAGCAACAGGTTTTAAATTATGTTGTTGACCGTTTGATAAAGGACCATTTGCTCCATTTTGAAAACGGCGTACCGGAAGATCATAGTAGTTCTTTTGAAGAAACGATCGAAAAACCTCTCTACATTAGTGAGAGAATTGATCAATCTTTAAGTAATCGTATCTTGCATACAAATGAGAGTTATAACAATATAAACAGCAGATTAGAAAACCTTCAGAGGAAAATTAATATAGAGAGCAAGGTTGATGAAATAAAAAAACTAAAAAGTCAATTTCATATCCCACTTAAATCGGGCGATAGTTATATTGGCTGGGAAAATCTTTTTACTAAATACAAATCAGATATTCAGAATTCTCTGTACAATAAAAGGATGGAATTTGAAAGGACTCTAGAGGAAGGGGTCGGGGAATATATAAAAAACAAGGTTGTCGATTTAAACAAGCTGATAGATTGGTTTGATATCGCAGTAGGCGTGATTGAAAAGAACGAGGATTACATAAGAAAGTATAAGGAAAGAATTGAGCCTCAAAAAGCCATTGAAAATATAGGAAACGCCTGGATAAGTCTTATCAAAGAAAAAAGGATTCCTCTCCTGGGACGAGTCAAGCTTGAGTACAAGAGTAAATTTATTAATGCTGTAAGTTCATGGATTAAAGAGGAAGTATCGCAAATCGAATTTTACGAGATGAAAAATTTTTATGGTGAACTGATAAACGTTATAAAGAACTGGCAGAATATCGTAAATATACTTCAAAATAAAATTAACAAAGTTCGGACAAAAATTGATATGTCTATAGGAAGGTATACAGGTCGCAACATAGCTTATAATTTAGACAGCCTAACGAGTCAAGAGTTTCCTCTAAATATCAAGCTCGATATTAATAAAGAATTAATAGAGAAATTCATATTACAGGGAAGAATATTGCAAAATAAGAGTATTATGAAGCAATTAGAAAATATTAAGAGTGTTGTCTATTCGGGAAGCGGACAGTATTTGGGTATAAAAGAACACTTTGCAACCATTAGGAAAGAAGTAAATACAGGAAGAGAAAAAGAAGTAAGGGAACAAGGAGTCATTGATCAGAATTTGTTGGAGCTGTTTAGAGCTGTTTTTGAGGAAGTTATCAGTTCGCTCATTTACAGTATACGAATTGATGACGTAATTGAATATTGGCTTAAAGAGCAAATTTATCCAATTGCAAAGAGTTATTATGATGAGGGAAATATTGAAAAGAAATTACAATTGAAGGAACAATGGAGTTTGAATTTTGGAGATGAAGGAGCCGAAGCGCTGCTATCAGACCAGTATTTTGAGGATCGCGAGAAAATTGAAGAGTGGTTCGAGATTGCACTCAGGAGTTTTATTCTTAATTTCAAAAACAAAATTAATCCCTTTATAAGATACAATGAGCAGATCAAGAAAAACTATTGGGATAAAATTAATTTGGATGGAGATAGTAGAGATGCTTTTTCTGACAAAATAAGAATATTTGTTCCGGAGAAATTCAAATTCTTAAGAATACTCAAAAAAGGCGGGGACGAAACTATTACTGAAATTAAAAGCAGTCACAATAAAATCAAAGTATTTGCAGAGAGTTATGGTTTTCCGCTTCATGCATTGGATCTTGTTACAGGAGTTCAAGAACACAGAATGCGCGAAGAGTATATAAAGCACCGAGATCTCATGAAGATGGAATTAGAGAAAAATGAATATAACCGTCTGATTCGTCATGTTGACAAGAGATTTTATACATTATGGAAGATTGACATTGGAACCTCTGAAATTAAAGATATTCAGGGATACTGGCTGTATGTCCTCGGATTAGGATTAGAATTTTTAAAACGAGACTCAAAGAGAAAGTTTGTATTTAATGTTTCAGGAAGGCAAAAGACAATAGCTACAAGTTTGCCCAAAGCTTTAACAGAAATTAGAGACAATGATGATTTGCGCGAATCATTACGGCGCGTTGTTGTAAATACTATGAAAGAAATGCATTACACGGATAAAGATTACTCGAAGATAGAAAATATCGTGAAGCATGCATATACAATCCACGATCAATTAAAACCAGTTCAGACCAAAGCTAATATTAATGCATATAAAACCTGGAAAGAGATTGAGGAGACCATACGTGTAAGTAAAGACGGAGCATTTTCCAGAGTAAGTAACGTTCCAAAAAATTGGGAGGAAATGGAAAAGCTTTTAGATTCGCTCTGATTGAATAGCTAGTATGAACAGCTATTACGTTTTTTTACAAAAAGGGAAAGACAGCAAGATACGTACTTACCTCAAAAGATGGGAGGTTAAGTTTGAAAATCACAAGAAAATCGTCAGTTTTATAAGCGAAGATGTCTTTCAAGAAGGAAATACTGTAGAAAATCTTATTAACTGTGCTCGAGAGAAAGGGCTATTTTTTGATGATATATATGAACTTGTTTTTTTGCCTCTTATCCTTGAACCTGATAATTTGAAAGAGACATTTTCCCAACTCAAACACATTCAAAAAGATCTTGAATCTAGAATTACCATTGACAGACTTGCTAATGTATTTCTATTTCCTTTGATAAAAATTAAAAAGGAAGATTTCAAATCTCTTGAGAAGGAAGGTTTTAAAGGAATTTCTAATGGCGATAATAAAGTCCTAAGTAGTGATTTTGTAAAAAGCAGGTTCTTGCCAATTTTTTTGTTCCAAGATGAGAGGATTTCCCTTGCTCCCTATGATAATGAAAACTGGCTTTCTGATATTGAAAATTTTATAACCTTACTACCCATAATTGAGGATAGAGGTCTTCATTTCTTCAATTACTTTCCTAATTTTACCGAACGCGAAATAGGAACATTTGTCTCTGATGTCTATTTCTCAAAAAAATATGAAGAAATTAGTGGGTATCTGACTCAAAGTCTTAATGAGTGGATCACTTATCAAACGGTTGAAGACAGAAACTGCAGAGATGTATTGATCAATTCTAATGATGAGATCGATAAAATTAAGCAGATTGGCCTTGGATACGCTGAAACGGAAGAAAGACACGAAAATGAAGTTACTGAGAAATTTAAATTCTTTAAGTCGCTGGAATTTTCTACAATAAAGAACCATATCCAGGAATTCAGACAGCTCGATATTGATGAGAAAATCGCCAACGAAGCTTCTGATTGTGAACCTTTCATAAAGAAAATTTCCTTGCTTGAGTATCAAGATAGAGTTGTTAATCTTAAAAAGAGACTACAGAAAGATTCTGTAAACCTGTTGTCGATGACACTGGATAGGTTGGTTAATAACCAATCCACTGTAAATTGCCTAATTAAGGAATCCGAAAAAAATACAGGAAAGAATCTCTTCTTAGGTGAGGTCCAAGATAAATCTTTCAGATTTTTGGTAGTTGAAAAGATAAAAGCTCTCAATCTAACAGGCTTATTTAAATCTATTCTGGATGAGATGACAGTATATTTAAAAGGAGTGTCTTTTCGTACAAAAATCTACATATTTCTTTTTACTTACATTTTATCCGCTGCAATTATTTACCAAACATTTGATATGTCTGGAATTTCTCTCAATATTTACTTCCTTTTAATATTTTGTATCATTCCTGCTATTGCAGCCCCATTGTTTTACACAAGATACAGGAAGCGAAAAAAGAAACAAAAAATAAAAAGGATAATTCGTGAGTTTCGCAAGAGTCTTACAAACGTAATTCAAACGTCAACCCAAGAAAGCATACGTAATAATGTCGCTTTGTATTTCTATCGTTTCATCCAGAGAAGAGCGTTGTCAATAAAAGAACAGTATGAGGATGTTAAAAGATTGCTAGTTTCTATAAAGGATTATTTATTAGATATAAAAGCCATAGAGAAGAAAATTCCTTCAGGTCTTCCGCCTAAAGAGATAAAAGAAAAGATTGAAAAAGTAAATTTCAACAAGATTTTTTCTGATGTGAAAAATTATGACAGCTTCACTATATCAGATTTTTTTAAAAATTTAATCAAGAAAGAAGCTGAAAGAATCTATGTGGAAATGAAATTTGATGATGAAATTGATTTCAAAAAGATGGTTGAGAAAGATTTGTCAAAAAAAGCTACAATCAATCTGGACGAAAAGAAAGTAAGTAAAAATTTTCTTGTCCCTGATAGTTTGGACGAAAGATATTATCAAGGCATCAAAGAAAAAACATATTATAAAATCCCTATAAGAGGCAGGGCTATTGCTCTTCTTATAGGGAAAATAAAAATTTGATCACAATGGGAAGTCTTGAGGCAATTCTAGAGGAAATCAAATCTTTCAAGCAATACCATGGACAAATTCTGAAAGGATTTCATTTTGAAGGAAGAGGAAGAAGATCTTATGATCTGGAAAAAATAGAGGACCAAAGAGCAAAAAACGTACTTGTCCACGTTCTTGAATTAATGAAACTCGATGACCTGAGCCATCATCAGGGTGATTTGATCGAACATTTGATCTCAGGATATTCAGTTGGTGTATTTACACCTATCGGCTCGGGGAAAAGAACAGCTATAGCACTTGCATCCGCCTTATTCTCTCTATACTCAGGGAAAACAGTTCTAATTATCTGTAAAGACGATAAAAGAGCTGAGGAACTCAGAAAGAGATTTGGCTCTGAAGTTCAAAATTATATTAACTTAGTTGGAGTCGAACAAGAAGCATTTTCGGTCGATATTACCACCGATATCATTATTGCTACAGATAAGAAAATAAAGAAGCTTTTGTTAACCAGCTTTGAGAGAATTCAGGAATGGTTTGCTACACTGGGTTTGATTATCATTGAAGATATTACATCTTTTAGCACAGCAAGACTGACCCATCTAAGAGGATTGCGTACATTGGTTTCCTTAATGAAGGATGATAATAGCGAAGTGCAATTCCTATTGTCAGGTGAACCAATAAATAATGGTATCGAAGTTTTAAAAGATATATCAGGCAAAATTGAAAAGGAAGAATTGTATGCTATTACATCGGATTCAGAACAAAAAAGAGCTTTTGACCTTTTGTACTGGATACCTCCTTACTTGATTGATAAAAGGGCAGGCAAAGATGTAGTCTTCAGAAGAGATTTTTATGAGGAACTCGGCGTTTTTGTTTCAATCATAAGAGAGCGAGAAAGACTCCTGGTTTGGCACTCTTATGCAACCATCTCCAAAGATCGCATTAATGATATATTAAAAAAATGGGATTTCGGAGGCGACGTCAAGATAATAAACTCATTAAACGACTTAGAATTTGAAGAGTACAGCGAGTATGACTCAATGGTTCTCCTTGGTCTTCCAAACGATGTTAAGTCATTACCATCAACACTTGGAAATATACTCAAGGAGAATAGTGTTGTCGGCGTAATTCTGCCGGATGATCCTTTTAGTTACTATGTTATAAGATCAAACAAGGCATTTGAAGATTTTCCAAAAAAGGAGATCATTCTTAGCAAAGAAAATCTATTTATTGATTGTTTATATTTCATGTTTTATGTTTATCTAACGAATTTATCAAAAATCAACAAAGATAAATTAGAAAAATCTAAAATATCAAACTTCCAAGATGTCTTGTTAGTTCTCCAAAATAAAAAGATATTCATTGAAGGCGGCGGTGATTATTTTATGATCGATAGAGACCGTCTCTTTTCTGAATTGAACTTAGAAACTATGGATAATTTTTCTAACGTTGTAACATCAATCGAGGTCGACCGAGAAAAATTATTTGTCGATTCAGCTTATTTTCCAGAAAAATTTTTCCACGGAGTAATTTATTACATAAATGAAGTCCCTTTCCAACTAGTAAAAGAGGATGAAATATATAAATTTATGACATTCGGAGGAATAGCCCCTGTAAAAAGGGTACCACTTATTGATTTTGCATTGACTGAAGAGAAAGAAAAATTTACACAGAAAGGGACGTTTGAAATATCTCAATTTGAGTGTAGGCTTCGGGCCGACTTGCTAGGATATAGAGAATATGTAAGTTATACTCAAAACCCAAGTGAAGCCGAAACGATCCGGCTCGAAACTCCTGATCTTTACGTAAAGGATGCTTTTATCATTGAAATTAACGCAGAGTCTGTAGCGCACGAGATTTATCATCTTTTAAAGATATGGATACCTGTATTCTATAAGAATTTTTTTGATCTCTATGGATTATTTTTTAAAAACGACAGAATTTACATTTATTCCTATTTTCACCAAAAAGAAAACATTAAAAATCTCATGCTTATCTTGACAACGATTTTGAAGAAAGCCATGGAAATGTCAAATGAACTACTTCTTAATTCATGTCCATGCACACAAGGTTGTCCGTATTGTTTGGATATTATGGAATGTGGTTCAATTGATCGATCAATTGATAAAAAACGAATGCTGGAATTCTTAAATAACAAATTTAATTTGACAAGCAGCGGATACATAAAATTCAAATACGACGGGTTCAAATACAAAGAAGCCCAACGCTATTATGAAGAGACAGCAAGAAAAATCTTTAAGGTCTTTGAGAACAAGCTTGATCTCTATATAAACAATAAAGCAACTCTTGTGGCCGTTAGGGATAAAGATTTACCTCCTGGAGTGGTAGGACAATTTACAGGGGATAGAGTATTGATAATAGAATTGTTGAATGAATCAAAGGCGACAGAGGTCATTGCACATGAATACGGACATAACTGGGATAGTGAGTGGGGTGGGCGCACTTTAGATTTTCCTCCAGAATTGAAGGGAGATAAAGAGGTTGAAAAAATTTTAAGTAAGCTTGTGAGTGAGGGATTTGCGCAATGGGCAGCTTTCAAGGTAATGGATTTCTATGGCCTTGAAAGTTCTATATCTGGAATATATTTGTGGCCATTTGATGAATATGGTGAAGGATTTCGAGTTCTTTATTGGCTCGAAGATGAGTTGGGATTTAAGGCTGTTATGGATTTTGTTAAAACAGGGAAAATTACGGCTCCTCAAGGAGAGAAATGGGGCTTAATAGAAATATTGGAAAAAAGTGGTTTTAAAGCAAGAGCGATTCAGTTTGTTTTGGGGAGGAAGAAGAAAGGGAAAAAAGAGAAATCCCAAGAGAAAAATTCAAAGTAGCTAATTTTGAACAAATTTTTTAATTTAGCAATTTATTAAAAAATAAAATGAATCCATTGATAAGATATTTCAGTATAAGCCATATTATCTTTGAAAAGAAGAGGGAAAATGTACGAAGTTAAGGTTATAAACAAAAGTCCCAAAGAATATGAAAAGATTGCTGAATCACTTTCAAGATATATAAAATTTGTATTGTTTGAAAATTCAAATACTGAAAGAGGAGAGGATCAAATATTGTTGCTTCCAGTCGATGAAAAGATTTGGAATGACAATAAAATTGGCGAGGCTTCTAACGAAAATTCCGCTGTGTTTGATGATATTAAAGGCATTCTTTTTTTTACAACCGAAGAACTGGCGAGAGGAGATACTCCTGAATCTTACTACAATAAATCCCGTATGATAAGAAGTTTTTTCGAGAGAAGTACTTATTCAAAAACAGCAAATCATAGTGATGTCTTTATAAAAATTCGTGAATTATTATTAGAAATTGAATTTGGAAAAACGAAAGAATACATTTCAAAAGCAGAAGACATCTCAAAAGCATTTAAACAATTAGATGAATTAAAAAACAAAATAGGGGATTTAATAAAAAAAGATTTCTGCAAATCCGGGAACATTACCAAACCGGGTAAATGCAATTCATATTGGGAAAAGATGCAGCGATTATATACTTATAGAAATTTTCATACATATGCTTCACATGCTTTTACTAGAGAAATTGAAAAATATCTTATAAAACGCGATCGAAGAAATTTCTTTAAAAAAAGCCTAAACCTTCGCTTCGAAGAACTTCTCTATGACCTTGCCTTTACCGTAGCATGGAATCCTTTAAGACTAAAAAAAGATCCTCCTAAAATTCTAATTATAGATGATAATCCAAAAGGAATTTTCAAAAAATGGAAAGATTTATTGGAATTACTTCCTGAGAGTACAGATGTTTATATAACAACCAGGAAATCTTGGAAAGAATTCGAAAAAAAGGATTTTTGGTCAAAATTATATCAATATCCATCCAATAAAAATGATACTAATTGCAAAATAGATTTAGTAAAAATAGTTAAAAAGAATAAACAATTCAATGAATCAAATAACAAAACCTATTTTTTAATTAAGAATAATAAATTTGAATTCACTAATATTGTGATTGACTTACTTTTTGAAAATTATAACGAAGGAAATAGAATAATTAGAGAATTTGTAAGATTTAGACATAAGTTAAGTAGGGAAAAAGAAATTGATGCAAAATTTGATATTATTGCTTTATCTTTAAGTGAAGAAATTGAAGATATTCACAGGTCTTTGCAAGAAGGTGCAGTTACCTTTGTTTCTAAGAGAAGAATATATTCTTTGCCAGGTGTTATCGCAAGGCTTGAAGAAGGTAGGAAAAACCTGCCCGGTCAAAAATCAGTTATTGCAAAATATAGAAATTTTGGAAAACTTTACAATCTACCAGAGGAGATGAAAAGGAAGCTTTGTACCGAACCTTTTGCTGAATTTGTAGATAAAGGAGAAAATAAAAAGTATTTGAATAAACTGTCAAAGTATTTAGCCAATGATTGGATAAAAATAATTCCTAAAGCTGAGTTACATTTCCATATTGGGGGAAGTATGAATGGGGATATAGTTTTTAATTTGGCACTTAACAGCTTATGGCGCAAAAATAAAAATTGGATCGCTGCCGAATCTCAACAAAATAGTATCAGTCGTAAATTTGAGCTTTTTATTAATATATTTTTAGATACTATAACTCCTATAATGAAGAACTTTAAAAATGAAGAAGGGAAGGAACATCTAATATTTTCTGATGAAAAAAAGAAATTTGAGGAAATAATATTTGAAGAAATTAAACTCAATACCATTTCAGAAAATAGTGATAATAATTCCTTCGATAAGGAATACGAAAATATAATAATTGATACCAGTCCTAAAAAAATAAAAAAAGAATTTCTACATAGTGTTAAATTATGGATAGCTGATAAAGATTATAGCAAGATTAAAAGCGACAAAAAACTTTTTCTCATGTCAGAATTATTATCAATCAGCGAGCCAAAAAAATGGGATTTAGAAATATCAGAAATTACAGATGAAAAATTAGTCTTTCAGTATATAACTTGGGTGATAAACAAAGAATTAAGCAATGAAATTAAATCCGATGAAATAAAAGAAGATGATGTTATATGCCTTTTTATCGTATTAATAGGGAAATTAGAAGGAAGAGATGATAAAAGTATAGAAAAATTTTGGGAACTTATCAATATCTTAAGTGAAAATCTCAAGAATGATAATTTTCAAGAAATCAAGGATCGACTCTCAAAATCTCGAGAAAATGGACTCAATAAATTTTTTAAAGAAATAATAAATAAATTTAATAATAATGCACTAAAAGATGTAGAACTAAGAAATTTTTTGCATAACCTCATTTCAGCAGAAAAAAGGAAGGGGAGTCTAAAAAACTATCTTAAGGGATCAATATTTTGTGGCTCTCTCCACTTGCAATATTATGAGAATATTTTTGCATGTGTAGCTCATCTTATAAAAGAAGCAGCTGATGATAACATAAGATATCTTGAAATCAGAGTTTCTCCAGAAGGTTATACAAAAGAACATTTAACTACCCAAGAAGCAATTCAAGCAATTTTTGATGGAGCTGACTTAATGAGTCACTACCTTTATAAAGAAGAAAAATTCATATGGGTAAATTTCATAATTACTGCTAAACGGCACAAAACACCCGAGAAAATGGCAATTGAAATTAGTTCCGCTATTACAAATAGAGAAAGAACCATAGGAAAAAAAGAAAAACTAAAAGAAATACAAAAAAAACTACCAAAAAACAAATTAACAATTTTGGGTTATGAATGGCAGCCAAGTAGAATTGTAGGAGTTGACCTTGCGGGTTTAGAAAAAGGATATAACCCAGCTCAATACGTAGAGGATTTCGCTCCATTATTTAAAACATGTTCCTTTTTAACTATTCATGCAGGGGAAGAAGGATCAGCCCAGAATATCTGGGAAGCTGTATATAAATTAAATGCTCATAGGATAGGACATGGGTTGACCCTAATCAAACATCAATTTTTACTGGAATTAGCAAAAAATACACAGATATGTATAGAAATGGCTCCGATTAGTAATATCTTTACAAATCCAAATCTTGAAAACAATTACCCGCTTTATGATTATATTAAAAAGGGTATATGTGTAACGATTAATACTGACGATAAAGCTTGGTCTGATAGTACTCTTTCTGACGAATATGTAAAAGGTGCTGAACTTTATTGGAAAAGAGCTAAAAATAAAAATCTTGAAAGTGAATTTAAAAGTAAATTTTTAACGAAATGGGAAGTCCTACGGATTGTTAAGAATGGATTTAAAAAGGCATTTATTGATAGAGAAGAAAAAAGGGATTTACTTAAAGCTGTTGAGGAAGAAATTTATCAGCTGGTCCTACTGTTTAATAGGGTCGAAAAAGAAAAATTTTATTTGTGATATAGCCATTTTTTTAACCTGAATTATTTATGATGTCCTTTGCTTTCACTTAACACTTGAAATCTTTTCTCGAGTTTTTCATATTCAGAGGATATAGTCGCTGATTGGCTTATCATCTTTTTAATCTTTTCTCCCAGGTGATTAAGGTTGTAAGGTAATACAAACCAAAAACAACCTTCATGTTCAATGTGAATTTCTCCTGGATAAAATAAAAGCAGCGTTTTTTTGCCTATCTGCCGGGCAAAATGAAATCCTTTTGGATTTACGTCAATAAAGGCATCAACGATAAGGAAATCACTTTTTTCTGCCATTTCCAGTGCATCCCGAAATCTAAATGGGTCTTTGAGTGGATTGAAGAGTATTTTTTCAAAGCCGAAGCGAAATTTTAAGTATCTTGATAAAGCTTTTGCAATTTTTAAATCAGAGCAAGCGATATTTGAATATCCTTTATTCGGCATCATATATTGAATCTATTTTTTGTTTGATTCTCAATAAAATACTATCGATTTGATTTAGGCAATCAGTGTTCTGTTTAATTTTATCATCATTCATTCTATTTATTTGGTCTTTTTTCATGAGCTTTAATTTATCCATGTAAAGCTGGAACTTATCGATATTGTATTTGATTGTCATCATTTCGTTATTAAACCCACAAACCTTTAAATAGATTTCATGCTTTCTAAGCCTATTTTTAAAAGCTTCCCAGTTTTCTAGTCCAGGTTTGAGATATGATTCTTTATATTCTCCCCATTCTAATATGTTTTGTTTAAGTAGATTTGGACCACTGCTTAAAGCTTGCCTTGTAATATTTAACAGATCTACTATAGATTTCTCTCCGTGGCCCTTAAATAGTGATCTAATCTTTTGTTCCATATTTTTAAGCAGCAAAATAGGAAATACGGTAGTTTTTTTTTGATTTAATACAGATTGAATATTTAATTTGAGATGAGCTAAATCTAATAAGTTCACATATACTTCACTCGACTTCCTAGACAGTCCTAATATTATTATTTTTATGTTCGAATATTTATGAAGAAAATCAATCCAATCTTCATCAATTGAAACATCTTCGTCAATTAGAATAATCGAGTCATCTAATATCTTATTTTTTTCTAGAACAGAGGATTCGATATTAAATATATACTTAAGATATCTTCTAATTGCAGGCTCGTATTTTTTGTTGTTAGCTTTAATAAATAGTTTGTAGTTCATATTTGAAAATAAACAGATAAAATATTGCAAGTATTATCGTATTATACCTGAATCTATAGAATTTACTAAAATATATTAATCAACAATCAACTTTAATTATCTAATAATTTTTTTATTTCATCTAATTTTCTCGCAAATTTCTCTAACCATTCTGGGAAAAAGAATTCTCTATGTGATTCTGAAATATAATTTTTGAATAAATCTTCAATTTTTTTATTCTTTTTATTCTTTTTGATATCGCTGCATATTTTATCCATTTTTTCTATTAATATAACTAAAGGTGAACTGGAATTTACCGTATCCATATCTTCATTTAGTCCAATATCAATACCATTTTCTTTTTTTGGGGAGAAAAAATCATTAAAATTTAATTTTGTATTATTAACTATAGTTTGCAAACTCTTTTCGTTCTTATCGGTATTTTCCTTTTTAAAGTTCCCATTTTCTATTTTGAATTTTTGCTCAACCATCATATTCCAAAAATCAACAAGTAAATGTTTATAGTAATTAGAATTAGTAGCAGTATTTGAATTACAAATATCTTTTAAATATTCTGGGAAATTTGATTTTTTAACTTCACTTAATCCTTGGATGTCTATGGCAAGCGGAAGCCAAAGTTTGATTAAATCATTTTTTTTTTGTTCCAGACCTAGATAATAATAGTTCCAGACATTATTAAAATTCTCTTTTCTAATTTTTATTTTTTCTTTATATGTTGGATGTTCGAGAGCGTCTATTAGAAAATATGTATCATTGGGATTTAATAGATATTTATAGATTGGTCCACTACCGATAAAAATATCCACTACAATATTTCTTTCTTTGACCAACTTTTTATAAATATCACTATTTTTGTTAAAATTATCTGGGTTTCCTCCATGTAGTAATAATAAAACTTGTTTTCCTGAATTGGCTAATTTTTTACATTTTTCTTCTATTTCATTAATTTTGTATTCTGGTTTTTCGAGTTTTACTGATGTATCAACTGATGTATCAAAATATTTGTTATTTTTGGTATATCCAATAAAATCACATCCCTTAAAATCCACAGTAACTGAGAAACAAGCATCTTTTCCAATGAAATCACAAAATTCTCCTTCGGTTATTCTATAAATTCCGTTTATTGAATCTTTTCTCCAACCTACATTCCATTTCCAGACAACTATTATTACTCTGTTATCCATGAAATACTCCCTTTTAAGAACCATAAATTAGTTTCGACAAATTATATTTTAATTGGATATCATCTTTAAAAGTTAAAGCATGCTCAACAGCATCTAAAATAGATTCTATCGGTTTAAACATTGTAATTTTTTTATAAGCCGGGTCCAAAAATTTGATCCATCTAGAACGTCCTCTGCCTGTTGTAATAATAACATTGAATTTATCAGGAATATTATTCTCATTGAATTTTAATTCATCTTCAAAGAAATTGTTAATTTTTTCTTCCCTAATCCCAAGGGATTCAATAAAAGATAAGTGAATTATCAAGAAATTATAGCAAGATAATAATATATTCTCTTTAAGTTCTTCCCATTCTTTTTTTTCTTTAGCATTTTCTATATTAAATTCGCCATAAATATTAAGATTTAGTAAAGATGAATATTTTTTTTTGTTTATATTCTTTATTCTATTGTTTACTCTCTTATCAATAATACAAATTTTAGTAGATAAAACCTCTACAAATTCATCAAAAACTATATCGTAAATGATGTCGTTATCTTTATCATCTGTATAGAAACCAAAATTATCATTACAAAATATTTTATCTCTCATCCAACCATGACTACGATAGTCAAGTATTTTATACGGATCTATTCCATAAGTATCTCCTGAGTGACGAAAATATATTTTTTTGGACTTGCGAGAGCATGTTCCAATACTTTTATATTTATAATCAGAGATTATCATTTTTGGTTCTGGTTTCTCCGAACATTTATAAAAGAAGATTTTTTCTTTGTCGATGAATTTTTTTAACCAAGCTAAATAAATGAGATATTTCTCAGCTGAATTTAGTTCATTCATCTTAATAATTTTGTTACTTAATTCTTCAATATTAGTAACATTAATTACATTTTTAAAAACGTTAATATCCTGGGAAATTTCATCAAAATCAATTTTATTTAAGATTCTTATAATACCTTTTTTCTTTAATTCTATTAACAATTGCTCTTGATTTTTTATTTCGTCATCATTTATATAAATGATTTTAAACCTGCTAATATTTTCATTATGCAGATTTTCGAAAGAAGATACCGGATATATAAAGTCACCTTTCCATAAATGAAAATATTTTAGAAGTTTTCCCTTATTGTTTTTTAATTTATTTTGAACATCCTCAAATCCTACATCTGCCTGCCTAGTATAATTATTTAATTTTTCTAATTCTTCATTAGTTAATGTATCCTTAAATCCAATCCAAAAGAATTTTTTAGTAGTATTATAATAATAATTATCCCGTTCTGTAATATCAGGTTTCACATATGGTTCTACACTCATAAATGTATTATTTAAAAGCATGGCAGCACATATTTTATCCTGAGCATTTCCGCCAAGACGAGGTGATCCACCTTCAATTGATACTGGTTTTTCTGTTTCTTCTTCTAATATATGTTTTATTCTTTTTATTTCTGACTTTTCTTTTTTCTTTTTTAATTCAAACAGCATATTGTCATGATTTAAATAAACTTCGATTTTAAATAGTTTATGCTCATGATCGCCTAAAGAAGGTTGCCCTTGATCAATTAATTTCGCTGGAAAAATTTTTATATTAAAATTAAGTCCTTCCTTTTTTATATCATCTGTAATATTTAGATGTTTTACATTCCGAATTGTATTCTCAAAAATGGTAAATAGTGCATGCTTACCAACCACTCCACCAGGGAAAAATACATTATAATCATTTTTTTGCAATTCTTCTCTGATATTTTTATGATCCTTGCCCGGATGAACCATTGAATATTTAGAAAAACTAATCCTATTCTCATCTGTTTCATTTTCTAAACCATTATATTCTAAAGCTTGCCTATCAATCGGTATAATCCCAGCATATTTATCACTATATAGTTTATCTTCAAAATCAATTACAGACATATCGATTCTTGCAAAATCTGACCCGTTTATCCCAGCGCATGGTAATTCAATACCAATATTTAATTTATTAATCCCTTCAGAATGCGCTATTGTTCCAAGATATAGAGGATTATCTGCAAAATCGTTCCATAATACATCATACAGATTTTTCACTTCTCCACCAAAGGGGAGATCTCTTGTTACACCACTCCAGAAAGCGGCTTTATCTCGTAAAAATCTAATAAATTTTGAAATACCGTGATCTATTGGCACAGGATATCTATATAGATCAATACTTTCATCTTCTCTATCTTTTGCTTCATAAGATAGCAGCGATTTTTCCATTTTGGGATCAATTAACTTAACAATTTCTAATAGGGAGGTATAATTGAAATTATTAGTAATATCACCCGAGCCGAGAATTTTATAGTAAATATCGGATTTTTTTGCACATTCAATTAGATCTTTATTACAAATTTTTGATGGTTTTAGATTTTCAAGGCTATTGATTATGTTTTTTTTATTAGTATCACCTATATTGATTCTTTTATCATAATTATTCACTCTTTTTTCAAACCACCACTTTAAGGCAACAAGACTATGGGCGCTGATGTTATGAGCATATGAATCGACGAGGATGGAAATTATTGAGGATTTAAGATAATTCTTATCTAATAAAAACTTGAACTCATATATATGGAATGGAGATATAACACCTCCTATATATGATTTTATTAAACCAACTATATGTTCTTTCTCAATTTTTTTTTCAGAATTGATTGATAATATACCACAAATTTTATTTATTGCTAAAGGAATGACTATAGGGACAAAATAAATACATTTTATTGTTTTTGAATCAAGTAGCCTATTGACAGCCTGGGTAAGTGTTGATTCTATATAAGAATTATTTAAGGATTCGATATCAATATTATCGTATCTATTTAGTTTTATTTTCTTGAATTTTTGTTTTAAATTATTAATTAAATTATCATCAATTTTTTTAATATATATATCAAATTGGTATGATGAATCATTTGAGTTTTCTTTTACTTCAATTTTATTTTTATTATCTTTTTCAAATTTAAAAAATACAGCATTATTATTTTCAGAAATTAACTTTGAAAAACTAAAATTCTTGATAGCCTCTTTATAGGAATTATTAAAATATTTTTCCGTTGATTTTCTAAAATTGTTATTATTTCCAACATAAATGGGGGAGAATAATTTTAAATCATTTGTTAAGTATGAAAATCTAGCTATTGTTAATGCAGCGTTGAGATTCAAAATAGAAAATAACATATTAAATTTAGATTCATAATATTTTTTATTTTCATCTAACATTTTTTCATTCTTTATTTTTTTTAATATTATTTAAAATATAATTAACAACTTCCTTTGATTTTTTATTTCCATTCATGTCTGGGGTGACAAAATTATTATCAATTGCTTTATTAATTGTTTTAGTCATTATATCCTGGAAATTATTAATCTTTAAAAATTCTTCCAAATAATGAGATACTGCTTTTAATGTAGCAATTGGGTTTACCAAATTTTTTCCCTCTAAATCATCAGCAGACCCATGAACAGTTTGATATTCAATTAATCCATATATTTCTGTATTTAAATAGACATTTTTTGAATGACTTATAAATCTATTGGATTTACAGAAAGAAAATAAAAGTATTTCGTGAATAATATCACCAAACTCATTACCGGCTATTAATAGTATGGCCCTTTCTTTCTTATTAGAATTTGAAGTTAATTTATATAATTCATCAGTAGCATGATTAGGCTGATACATATAAACATTATTCAAGTATTCATTGCACCATTTTTCTAATGTATTTCCAAATAAATGATGTTTATAAACAATCCAAATATCAAAAGATTTTCCCAGTTCTTTTTGCGCTTCTCTAATAGAATAATCAATAATGTCTTTTAAATTTTCTTTTGTAATTTTACCTTCAAAATTGATCTCATTGTCTGTAGTTATATAATTTTCGTTGCAATAAAACCCTTGCATTTGATCTCTAACTAACAATAAAGTATTTTTACCAACAGGAAATATGGTTGATTTTACAGACTTTTCTATACTTCTAAATCTATATAGAGTCTCTGCATTTATTGCAGTTCGAAAGACAGCTTTTCCCCCATTTCGATAAAAATCTCTATAGAAATCCTGTAATTTTAGAAGATCAGTTTCAACTAATTTTGTAATTTCATTACTTTTATATTTTTTTGAATTATAGTATGTAGAAAAGGTATGATTACAATATTCTGTAATAACTTTTTTCCCATATATTTTTGAAATAAATTTTACTGCATAATCAAATAATTCTACTAATTCTTTTCCTGTGCCACTACCTGATATAAGCGCTATCTTGTTATCAAAATTATTTTTTTTATTCAATGTGTTGCTCCTAGCTGTTTACTTTTAATTAGGTTATACTTTTTATTCTTCTATAATCTTGATATTTCCATTTTTTATTTGTTTGATTACAAATTCGAGATTAGAATCTCCATTTTTTTTTATAGATATATCCCCCATAGCTCCTTTATAATTCTGTATATTTCTTAGTCCTTCCTTTAAAATATTTATATTAATGTCCTTATTCTTTAAGACACTATATACCATATTTATCGTATCATATGCATATCCAGCATAACTAGTAGCCTCTTTATCATATTTCTTTTTAAATTTATCAGAGAAAACTTTTGACATTTTGCCATCTACAAAATAAGCTCCATTGCTAGCAGAACCAACTTGCTTTTGAGTAACTGGCAGACCTAATGTCATATCTGCTGTTAATAAAGCCTTAATATTTAACTCAGAGATTTGTTTTACAATATTACTATATGCAGGGCCGTATCCATTTAAATAAATAACATCGGGAGCAGGTTTAATGTCTTTTAATTTTATTAATTGATTTTTATAATCTAATTGTGTTAATTCGTAACTTTCTGAAAATATTATTTTTCCACCTAAATTATTAAAAGTTGAAGTATAAGCTTCTAGACTAGTCCTTCCAAAATCGTCATTTATATAAATAATTGCCGCTGATTTTGCATTTAACTGTTGTATACTATATTTAGCCATCTTTCCTGCCATTCCATATGCTTCTGGGTAAATTCTAAATCTATAATCACCATCTGTTATATCAGGTATTGCTACTGCTATATACATTTGAATAGTTTCAGCTTTTTTTGAAAATGGAGCTAACGCTTTTGCTACCGAACTTAAGGCTATAACTGTTGCAATTGGTTTTTCAGTATTGATTAATTTTATATATGAATTTATACCTAATTTTGGCTCATTTTTACTATCTTCATATATAATTTCTATTTTTTTATTAGTCTCCCTGTTAATTTCTTCAGTTGCTAAATTAATTCCTTCCTTTATATAATTCCCGAAATCAGAGCCTGGACCACTTAGTGGCAATATCGCCCCAATTTTAATAACCTCAGATTCCTCGTTTTTACCACAACCTTGCATAATAAAAAGCGAAAATACAAAAATAACAATTAAAGAAAGTGTAAATTTTTTCCTCATTTTATCCTCCTTGCTTTTTTACTAAATTTTTCTCAAAATATTCCTTTTCTATATCTTTTAAATCCATATAACTTCTCTCAATTTTTCCCTGCTTTAATAATGTTACACGTTCGCTAAATTTATATGCAAATTGGACGTTTTGTTCAATAAGTAAAATGCTGATTTTTTTGTCTTTTTTTATTTTGCTTAAACTTTCATACAATTTTTTCACATTTCCGGGTGAAAGTCCAGCAGAGGGTTCATCTAATATGAGAAAATCCGGATTTTTCATCATAACCATTGCCATAGCTAGCTGATGCTGCTCTCCACCGCTTAGATAAGAAGCCTTTAGAGATGATCTTCCATTTTGGGAATTTTTGAAAAGGTCAAAATATGTTTTGATTTCTTCTTTCTGTATAAGAAATTCTCTTTTCGGCAGATACATTCCAGCAAAATTTAGATTTTCTTCAACTGTTAAATGAGGGAAAATTCTTCCTCCCTGCATAAAAAAATTTAATCCAGAGTTTATAATTTTCTGAGTACTTTTCTTTCTTATGTTTTCTCCCTTAAAATAAATATTACCAGATATAAACGGAATCATATTTATAATTGCCTTAGCTAAAGTTGATTTTCCGGCTCCATTTTGACCAACAATTGCCACTGTTTCATTTTTGTTTACAACTAGATTTATTGCTTTAAGAATAGGTATATTTTCCCTGTATCCTCCATATATATTTTCTAATTTTAACATCATATCCCCATATAGGTCTTTCTTACTTCATCATTTCCGATCACATCTTCTGGAGTGCCGAAAACAGCGATTTTCCCATGACTCATAAAGTTGCAGTAATCAGTTAATTTTAAAACGACTTCCATGTTATGTTCAACTAAAAATACAGTTAGATTCTTTTCTTTTACCATTTGTCGAACAATATTAATTATCTGGTTTATGATTAGGGGATTTACACCGGCAGTTGGTTCATCAAGAAGCACTAATTTATAATCACCCATAAATAAACGGGCTAATCCAAGAAGGCGCTGCTGTCCAAAAGAGAGAGATTTTGCAGGTTCATTTCTTTTTTCCCAGAAAAAGTTTTCTTTACCGAATAAACTAATGAATACATTCTTTACTTTTTTAATCTTATATTTTTCTATTCTGCGGCTCTCTGAGGATTTTAAAATTGATATAAACGGAAACTCTCCGAAAGTGTCAGAATCTGCCAACATCATATTATCCAGAACACTTAAATCAGGAAATATGTGGTCATCTTGAAACATTCGGCCTATACCTAATCTTGTTATTTTATAAGATGGCAGGTCAACAATTGAAATTGTTTTATTTCCCTTTCTATACAATATCTCACCTGAATTAACTTTCGCTAGGCCTGAAATAGCATTAAATAGGGTTGTTTTTCCGGCTCCGTTTCCTCCAATTAAAGCTGTTATTTTGCCTCGCTCAATATTAATATCCAGTCCATCAAGAATAAAAAAACGTTCATCTTCTCCTTCACCTCGTATATTGACTCTATTTCTAACAAAGCTTTTCTTAACCGAATTTATTTCTAATATATAGTCACTCATTGTAGTTTATAGTCTCCGGCAAGTCCCTGTGGTCTGTAGCGCATCAATATAATCAAAGTTAATCCATAAACAATCTGTCTTAAATTTGCAGCCACACTGTCAGGAAAACCCACAAAACGAAGGAGCTCTGGTAATACAACCACAAATACAGCTCCAACTACAGGCCCCTTTATATTTCCTGTTCCCCCAATAAGAAGAGCAGCAAGAATAAAAATAGCCTCATCCAGATTAAAACTAGTTGGGTCAATGTAGCTTACATATGTAGCATAAATAAAACCTCCGATTCCAATAAAGGCACTGGATATGACAAAAGCCCATATTTTAAAGCTGGTGACATTCCGTCCTAAAGATAAAACTGCAATTTCATCGTCCCGGATTCCTTTTAAAACCCTTCCAAAGGGGGAGTGGACAAGTTTGAAAAAGATAAAGACTATTAATACAGAAAAAATTGAGCTTAAAATTAAAAACGGAATCAAACCGGATATGGAAATAATTCCAAATAGTTTAGGAGACGGAATTCCTGGAATTCCGTAAGGGCCTCTGGTTACTGAAACCCAATTGTATAGAATTGTAAAAAATATTAGTTGAAAACCAAGTGTAGCAAGAACAAAATAATCACCTTTTAACCGTAAAGAAGGATAAGCAATCAGCAAACTGGCAATTGCAGTTCCAATCATGACCAAAAGAATGGTAGGTATCATGGGTAAGTTCAATATCATTAGAGATAAGACTGCAATATATGCACCTATTCCATAGAATGCAGCTTGTCCTAAAGACAACAAATTAGTCATGCCAACTAATAGATTTGTGCTGACACAGAGAATAATATAGATATTTATCATTATTACTATGTGGAATATGTAATTCATATTAAACTGCCCTTTCTTTTTCTCCTATTAGCCCCTGCGGTCTAAATAATAAAAATAAAATTAATAGGGTAAATGTAACTGCATCCTGCCAGCGCGAAGAAAAAGTCCAAACTGCCATAGCCTGTAATATTCCTATTATAAAACCGCCTATAATAGGCGCTTCGAATCTTCCCATCCCTCCTATTATAAGAGCCACAACTGCATTTAAAAGCATAGGCATTCCTACATAAGGGTCCATACCAACATCATAGGCAACTAAGCCTCCTCCCAGTGCTGCAAAAAATCCGCTTAACATAAATAATACAAGCCGCATCTTATTGATATTCATTCCAAAAACAGCGCATAACACATTGTCATCCCTCATGGCTCTGGTTTTAATACCAAATTTGCTGAATTTTAGAAATACCAGGAAAGTGCTTATTGCTAAAATGCTAATTATTAGCTGAAATAATTGAGAGTGAGTAATAATTATATTTCCAAATGAAATAGATTTCGAAATATTAGGATTTAGTATTTTTGTTTCATTCCCGTAGAACATTGCAATTAGGTTAATAACAACAATCATTATTCCTATTGAACTTATTAAAACTACAGTGGATGAACTTTTTTTTCGAGATAAAGGCCGATAAATTATAAGCTCCATTAAGACGCTTAAAAATATTGTTAATAGGATTGCTATAGGAAATGCGATATAAAATGGAATTCCCAGATTTCTATAAAATGTTAAAATCATATAAGGCGCAAACATATAAAGTACTGCATAAGCAATGTGGAATATGCGGGTAGTATTATAAACAAGTGAAAATCCTAAAGAGACAAGAGCATAAATTGAGCCCATTGCTATGCCATTTACTAATAGCTGTAAAAACATATCAGATTTTTTCCTCTATAATTGCAATCAAGCTGAGAATGTCTATTGGTTTTTTAAAAAAATGTTTAGCCCCTAGATTTAATGCCTGTTCAGCATAACTGAACTCTTTGTAAGCACTCATTACAAAGGCGGATATTTGAGGTTTGTTCATTTTAATCCACTCGAGGATTTTCAGGCCATCGATATTTTCATCATCATTTTGATCCAGTCTAATATCAATGAGCGCAGCATCAAATTCATCCCCAGATATTTCTTCAAGTTTCTTTATAGCATCAGAATAGTTTGTTGCCGTATCTACTGAGAATATTTTTTTAAGAGCAACTTCAAGCGAGGTTAAGTAAAAAGTCTGGTCATCTATAATCAATATCTTCCTTTTCGCCATAATTTTCTCCTCTAATTTATAAATAATTTATGGATTTTTGGATATTTGCGTTTTAAATTCGGATATTCTTTAAAATAATTTTTAATTCTTTTATTTAAAGTTCCTCTCTGGTTTTTATTATATCCAAGATATTCATATGCTTTTAGCTTTGCTCCATCTGTTTTTTCAATTGCTATTTCTAGATATCTTAAAAACGTCTCATTAAGAATCTTATCAAGATCTACGAACTTTGAACCGTTATTGTCCATCCATTTTTCATATGGCTCAAAAGGGAGGTGTTCTAATTTAATTGTCTTGTTTTTGTTTATGGCTGCTTTTAAAGCTGAAGACTCAATTACTTGCTCCAGCTCATATATATTGCCTGGCCAGGAATAAGCTTTAAAGTTCTCAATGACATCATTGGAGAAATTTTCTACAGATATTTTACCCTCTTTCTTTAATAAATTTAGGAAATATTGGGCAATTAATTGAATATCATCTACTCTCTCTCTCAAAGCAGGAATGACAATCGGTGCTGTTTTAACTCTATAGTATAATTTTCTGTCAATTTCATCATTGATAAAGTCTTGCGAATATACTAGGGGAGTTGAAAGAATGATTTGAGTATTAATCTTCATTTCTTTTTCAGTGGATTGTTTTCTTGATATGCCAGTATTTAAAAAATCGAGCAAATGCCTTTTTGCTTTAGACTCCAGGTTGAAAATATTTTCTAAGTAAAAAACACCTCCTCTTGCTGCTTCAATTAAACCTTGATGCTTGTTCTTCCCAAAAAGTTCATCAGATACAGCTGTGTTTTTTGAAGTGATGATCTTTTTAATAAATTTCCCTCTCGCTTCGCTTTTTTTATATATGTATTCAGCAATCTGCTCTTTTTCAGTCCCAAACTCCCCTATAAGAAAAACCGGTGATATTTTTTTTTCTGCGAAAAGGTCGGCAAATCCCATTATTTGTTTAACATTTATGTTTTCGCCGATAATAGGCTTTATGGGAGATGACTCTTTTTGTCTTTTCTCAAAAAGCTTTTTCGCTTTATCCTCTATTATTATTTTATTGACTTTTTTTAAGAACTCCTTGGTAAACCTCTTTTCGTCCTCAGTAAAGTATTTTTTCTCCAAATAATCCTTAGCTCCAAATTTAAGGGATTGTATGGCAGTTTCAACTGTAGCATAGCCGGTCAATATTATAATAGGGGATTCCGGATCTTCATTCATAGCAAATTCTAATAATTTCATTCCTTCATAATCTGATTTTAATCTTAAGTCTAGGATGATAAGATTATACTTTCCTGGTTTGAAATATTTATAAAAATCTGATTCTAAATATCCCTCATCTATATTTACTTCCCCAAGAGAAGACAATATGTTTTTCATCCACTCGATATAATTTTTATCGTCTTCAATGATAAGTATGTTAGTTTTCTCTACATCCATTGTAATATTATTTAACATTATTATGAATGAGATGTCAACAGTTTTTTTGAATTTAAAATCAAATCTTGATTTTTTGTATTTTAATTTTAACAGGCACATTCAAATGGTTCTAAATTCCACAAATAATTGACCTCATTATTTAAAGTATGATATTTTTAGGCGAGGCTTAAGTGAAGTCAGCTAAATTTTCAAGAATTTTGAGATGGGCAATCAAAATATTTTATCAATCTTTGGAGAACTTTAAATTAAGGAGGGCATATTGAGAAAAGCATTATGGACAACTTTTTCCTTTTTGATAATAACTCTTTTTGTTGCTTTTTTGCGCTATTTACTCACACCCCTTTGGCCAAGTTTTTCTGACTTTCTCCTGAAAATATCCGAAAATATAAAGAGTTCAATCAATATAAAAATAAATCCATATGTTATTTCTTTGATTATTTTTGTTGTCTTTTTTATCGCTGTTTATACTGTATTGACGATAATCACCTCCACTGTGAGAAAAAAAACGAAATTGGTTTGGGATGAAATTGACCCTAATGTTCGATACAAAAGTACGCCGTTTACTCTGATTAAGCTCGTGTTGATTATCTTTTTTGTTCCTTTCATTTATGCCTATGGCAAAGCATTTGTTCTGTTATTTGACGAATTTAATTTTCAAAATAAAAATCTTTTATTCTTTTGTATTGGCTTCATTATTTTTTCGCTCATATGGATTTCTTCCTGGAAAAAATTTAGATTTTTTGCGATTTTTGAACATGAGTTTACCCATATGATTTTGGCTTTATGTTTCTTTCATAGGCCAAAAGTTTTTCATGTTGATGAGCATGAAGGAGGATGGGTTAAGATTGCAGGTGTTAATTTTATTGTAACTTTGGGACCGTATTTCTTTTTGACTTTTTGTTTCTTGGTACTCCCTATTTATTTAGTAACTAAACCTGAATTTTATACATATTTCTTTCTTTTGTTAGGAGTTTTGGCATCCTATCATACTCTATCGACTATAAGGGAAACAAAGTTCAATAAACAACCGGACATCATATTCAACGGAAAAATCTTTTCATTAGTTGTAATAATTATAGGGAATATTTTTTGTTATGGTTTTATTCTTGCTTTTGTTTTGGGCGGATTCTTAAGGGGAAGAGATTTCATCCTAGACGGATGGAATTCATTTACCGGCTTGTTTCAGTTAATTTCATAGCAAATAAATATTAGATGCAAAAAAGCAAAAGGATATTCAAATTTCATGTCGATATACAATTAGCATTTGGTACAAGAAAAGGACATGTGGATAAATGTGAAGATAATTATATTATTCGATTTTGGAGGTGAATAACATGAAAGCAGTTTTTAACGAATTGCTTACGTTCATTTATGGAATAGCTCATCTTATAGGTACTGGAGTAGCAAAAGTTTTGCAATTCATTTTCCCAAATGTCGAGCTCCCTCTAAACATCATTGATGCGCTTGGATTTTTATGTGTGTTGACTGCATTTCTCATTCTGGTCAAGGCAGCAAAAAAAATTGCATGGATTATTGTCATAATTGGCTGGATACTGATTTTAATCAGAATCATTATGGCAATTTTTAATCTAGGTTAATTTTAGTTCATGCACTATAAATAATCTATCCGTTTCACTCATGTTTCTGCAATTTCAAACAATTTATTTGGATTCCAGATGCGTTCAGCTATCATTCGATATAAATTTTGGCGCTTCTCGATATCTTCTTTTTTAAATTGTTGATGTGGCTCAAAGGGTAATCCACTTTGTTGGCTGAATCTTAGAAAACCTGGATTGTGGTCATAGCATCTTGGATGTAAGGATTTGGCTAAAAGGTTTTGGCCATGATAATGCGGCAGTTTATCTTTGTATGGAAGATCACCATAGCTTTGATTAAAATTTTTCGGCAGAAGTAAAAGAGCACCGATTCGGTTTCGAAAATTTTGGAAATCCGCAGGATGACTAAACTCGTCGGTATGTAGCTCATAGTGATTTGCCCAGACATGCTCGACCTCGCATCTTTTTTCCCCTCTACCTGAAACATATTCATCATAGCGTGAAGGCATTCTGGACTGTTGCTCAATATAATCAGTAATCCTTGCCAATAATAGATGGATTCTTCCTCTATTCTGGCCATGTAGTGCAAAAGGATAATCTCCGCTTTCAAATGGCTGTGTATCCTCTTCAATTTTTTTCCTTAATATTTCTGCCATTTCGATCGGTTCTTTATGGCGGATATCTCGCACCGTTAAGAACATAGCATAAAGCATCGTTGATGCTGATATACTGCGATAATTCCATATTCTACGCGCTATGAGTATATCAATATAAGTTGCTGCTATTCTGATCTTTTTTATGCAAAGGTCTTCATCATCTTCGGTTTTTAAAGGTGCTAGGAGAACAGGATATTGAAGAGTGAATTCTTGATTGGAGTTATAAAAGACTTCTACCAGTCCAGGATTTATATTTTGCGCTGCTTTGCGAATTCGTTCATACCATCTCGCAAAAAAATTCAAATTTTCATTAATAAAATTAAAGTAATCATTTGAACTCTCAAGATGTAAAAACTCCTTATTATCTCTTACCCACCTATGAAACTCTGTTCCTAAGCGATCAAAATCTCCTGGTTTTGCTCCTCGTTTTCGTTCGCGGATATCTCTAGCATATTGGCTTCTTAACCAAGATTTAAAAAAGCTGGACTCATCGTCTTTTCCAATTGCCTGAAATCTGGGTATCCAGCTTTTCCATAGTTCTGCAGCACGGTTTCTTATATCTTCGTCTGAAATATTGGCCAACAAGTATCCTTTTAACATATCCGTAGGACTTAGAGATAGACCTCTATCATTCATTGTTTCAAAAATGGTGTATGCATCATCATCAGAATAAGTAGTAATTTCAACAAGCTGGACTTTTTCAATAAGCCAATCGATAAAATAAGGTAATGTATTATTTTGAAGATCTTCAGGATAATACTCTGTTATGTCTTGATACCGGGCCACAATATTCCGCAGAGACTCAGGTTCGTCTGAGACATCTGGAATATTGCCATTAAATAGGATTTCCATGAAATATGCTCTTTCATCCACATCAATGTTAAAAGATTTCTTTCCAAATTGTTCAGAATAAATAAGTTCATCAACTTTCACTATACTGTTTGCATTATTTTTTTTCTGGAGGTTGTGAAGAAAAATAATTAGAAGTGTAAGAGTGGTCATTCTTTGTTGGCCATCAATAATGAATTTCTGGCCATTCCTTTTGCTAATTATTATGGAGCCAAGAAAATAATGGCCATATTGAGCGACTTGTGTTCTTTTATGTTCTGGTTTATAGAAGTCTAGAAATTTGCTTGATAAATCATCAATTAATTCCTGAACATGTTTTGTTTCCCATTTATACTCTCTTTGATAATAGTCAATAGAATATTTTTGATTGAAAAGAAGTTCCCTGATTGATCTTGTTTTGCCATTAATTTCATAGATTTTATCCATTTTTAAACGATAGGGATTTCATTTTTTTTGAACTTAAGATTTTCTATCAATTTCATCAAATTTTCACCCTCTAAGCTGTTTCATTCATGATAGTAGTGGAAAATACACATCCAGTCAATAGCAAATCCGCAAGAAAAAGAGAATTTTATAGAATTGGCCTGTATAAAGCGTATTAGGAGTAGAGATCACCATTAATTGCTGATCTATGACTTTGACTTTCGTATATATTTAAAATGGGGCCGGGCCATGCTAACTTATAGATGTCATGAAAGATACCCCGAAAAATCACTTTGTGCTGTACAGCCCTAAAGTAACCCCAAAGCATTAAAAATAGGATGTGTCCCTATTTATTCCTGAATAAGTTTGAAAGTCAAGAAATATGCACATTCCGCAATATTTTCATCAGCGATTGATGGGAAATTTTGTTAGA
>Ga0307378_10001568_pt1 | contig 36835 bp, 33 predicted proteins | sample UN1MG_FD_202238 | JGI IMG/M metagenome (GOLD analysis project Ga0307378, IMG submission 202238) | Soil microbial communities from Risofladan, Vaasa, Finland - UN-1 | ecosystem: Environmental > Terrestrial > Soil > Coastal area > Acid sulfate soil | place: Finland: Risofladan, Vaasa | collected...
CTCTCACGGATGTGATCACGTGGACCTCACGGCGCTTGCTTCTGATGAGATCGAGGCTCAAATGGCGGAATCGAAGGCCACGCTGTCATCGATGATAGGCGTCGAGGTCTCAACCTTCGCATATCCTTACGGGCTTTTTGACACTAGAGCCGTGAAGGCCGCCCGAGATGCGGGCTACATCGCTGCCTGCTCGACGTTGCGGGGTGCGGCTCAGGATTCTGAGCACATTTTTGCTTTTAAGCGTATTATGGTAACAGAGGGTACAGGTTCGCTCCGGCTACGCTACTTCATGAGCGGGCTTTTGGATTTCGAGCACCGCAAGGAGTTCGATGCGGCAGTTTTGAGCCGGTGACGCCGAGTGCCCCTGAGTGGTTTTTTGAAGCTGAGGAAGAATGTTACATAGCGACGATCTGAAGGCAAAACTCAAGAGCATCGACAGGTCAGGATATAAATCGTATAAGTCCCTTGCCGGTCGATACAAGTTCGAGGACTACGTCCTCATCTTCGACAAGGTGCAAAGCGATCCCTTTGCAGCACCTTCGCGTTTGCGGGTGCGGGTGCCGCAGCAAGTCGCTGGTTTCCCACAGGCGCTCTTTTCAACCCCGACTCGTCGAGTTGCGTTGGAGGATTTCCTGACGCGTCAATTTGAGGCGGTGAGCTCCGATTCGCGGCGCAAGATACGCGGCTCTGGCAAAAGCGGGACGCTTTCCATTGCGTCCTGCGGTCAGGAGGTCTTGGAGAGGAGCTCCGTCAACGTTACGGACGAGTATGTCGAGGCGCGGTTCGTGGCCGGGCTCCCAGCGGACGGGCGCATCATCCTCGGGAACGAGGCATACGCAATGCTTTTCGGGATTCTGCCGGACATAGTCCGGCAATCTCTCAAATACCAGAATCTGGACAAGAACGCGATGTCGAAGCACATCGATGTTGTGGAGGACCAGGATTTCATACGCCATAAGCTCGAAGAGTTGGGCCTCATAGCGTTCGTGGCGGACGGCTCGATTCTGCCGCGGCGAAGCGGGATAGACGACAGGCCGATGAGGGGTATCGTAGTTGACGTTGAAACGCTGGATGTCGTCAAGCCTGGGGAGATCGGTGCGGACATAGTCATACCGTTCAACTCTCCTTCAAGTCTGCAAATGGAGATTCAGACGCCAAACCGTGGGCCGGTCAGAGGGATGGCGCTTAGGCCCGGCGTTACGTTGATCGCGGGGGGCGGGTTCCATGGCAAATCGACGCTTTTGTCGGCGTTGGAGCGAGGCGTTTACAATCACATCCCTGGGGATGGTCGTGAGTTCGTTGTTACCGTGGATGGAGCGGTCAAGCTGAAGGCAGAGGAGGGTCGGAACGTTGAGAAGGTCGATATAAGGCCGTTCATCAACAACCTGCCATTTGGGCAGAGCACAAGGGCATTTACGACCCAGAACGCAAGCGGAAGCACCTCCCAGAGCGCCAACATTATCGAGGCGCTTCAGTTGGGCGCAAAGGTGCTTTTGATCGACGAGGACACATCGGCGACGAATTTCATGATAAGGGACGTCAGGATGCAGCAATTGGTCCCGAAGGACCGGGAGCCAATCACGCCGTTCGTGGATAAGATCAGGCAGATGTATTCTGACCTTGGGGTCTCCTCGATACTTGTCATGGGCGGCTCCGGTGATTACTTTGATGTAGCGGACGTCGTGCTAGTTCTGGACAAATACCTTGTGAAGGACATGACAGTCAAGGCGCAGAGTATAGCGATAGAGCACCGGACTCGGCGCGAGATTGAAAGTGGGGAGCATTTCGGTGAGCTGACGAAGCGGTGCCCTCTCAAGCGGTCGTTGAGCGCAGGGTCAGGTCGTAATGAGGTCAAGATCGACATCAAGGGCAAGGGCAAGATTCTTTACGGTGAGAGCGAGAGCGACATTTCTGCTCAGGACCAGTTGGTTGACTACTGTCAGACTCGCGCGATCGGCGATGCGATCTACTATGGTGTGTCCGAGTATCTGAAGGACCTCGACAGCAGCATGGCAATGCCGGACCTAGTAGAGAGGATTGACAGGGACATTTCTGAGCGGGGTCTTGATATCTTATGCCCGTTCGCTCGGGGCGATTACGCCAGGCCGAGGCGTTTTGAGATTGGCGCGGCGATCAATCGGCTACGTTGCTTGAAGGTTAGACAGTTGAGAGCAGAAGAAGAGGGCCAGGAAGGGGCTAGATGTGAAAAAGAACCTGTTGGGTAAATCGATCTTTGCTGTCGCACTGGTCGTGCTTGTCGGTTGGTGTGCATATCCTCCGAAGGAGAAAGTACTGCTTGGTCTTGACCTCAGGGGCGGGATACACCTTGTCCTTGAGGTGGAGACAGAAACAGCGCTCAAGGGAGAGCTTTCGGAGATGAAGGTCAGGTTGGCCGATCTGCTTCGTGATCACGAGATACCAGTTGAGTCAGAGCGTGTGGCGGATGACCTGTCGGTCCGATTCGTTTTGCCGAGCACGGGCGCCAAGGATTCGGCGTTGTCAGAGTTTAGGGACGAGCAGAGCCGCTTTGACGTTTATCCGACGAAGCTCGCGGGCAACAAGTGGGAGTTGAAGCTTACATTCAAGTCCGTTGAAGACAAGCGTCTCAGGGAGAACTCGGTCCGTCAAGCGCTGGAGACGATCCGAAACCGAGTGGACGAACTTGGTGTAGCCGAGCCGGTCATTCAGCGCATAGGCTTGATCGGTAATCGGATTCTGGTTCAGCTGCCCGGTGTGGTTGACCCGCAGCGCGCCAAGAAGATCATCGGCCGAACTGCGATGCTCCAGCTTCGGCTGTTAAAGGACGAGGCCCCCAGCAAAGAAGCGCTGCTGGAGAAGTATAAAGGCAGTGTCCCGGAGGGATACGAGCTGCTAAAGATGGCGCCTCCTCGGCGTGCCGCCGAAACAGTTGGCAAGGCGCGTTATGCGCTCGTTGAGAACGAGGTTCGGGTCTCGGGAGCTGACTTGGAGGACGCGAGGACGGGGCACGATGAGTTCAACATGCCGGCCGTGGATTTCAGGCTGACGAGGTCAGCCGGGAGGCTTTTCGGGAAGTTCACTCAGAAGCACATCAATGAGAGGCTCGCCATCGTTCTTGATAACGTTGTCGAGTCCGCTCCGTCGATAAAAACGCGCATCACGGAGAAGGGGCAGATCACGGGCAATTTCACGGTGCAGGACGCGGACGACCTCTCAGTGGTTCTCAGGGCAGGGGCTCTTCCTGCGAACGTCAGGTATCTTGAAGAGAGAACCGTCGGACCTACGCTGGGCCTGGATTCGATCAGACAGGGGACTACCTCGGTGATCATCGGGGGCGCGCTTGTGGTGTTTTTCATGCTGTTTTACTACCGTCTTTCAGGTCTGATCGCTGATCTTACACTGGTCTTGAACCTGATCTTGCTGATGGGTTGCCTGGCGCTATCGGGAGCTGCTCTGACGCTGCCGGGCATCGCGGGCATTATTCTCACGGTCGGCATGGCGGTTGACGCCAACGTCCTGATTTTCGAGCGTATCAAAGAGGACCGCCGGGCTGGCAAAACAATCAGAGCGGCAGTGGAGGGCGGCTTCAAGCGCGCTCTGTTGACGATCGTGGATTCTAACGTTACTACGCTGATCGCGGCCGTCGTCCTGTTTCAGTTTGGGACAGGCCCGATACGGGGCTTCGCAGTTACATTGATACTTGGCATTCTTGCGAGCATGTTTACGGCGCTGTTTGTATCGAAGTTGGTCTTCCAGATAGTGCTTCAAAAGTGCAGAATCAAGCGATTGAGCATATAATAGACCGCTCTTTGGAGAGAGAATATGGACATTATTAAGGACTCGAAATTCAAGTTTATTGAGAGCCGTAAGATCGCGTTTGCGTGTTCGGCCATTTTGCTACTTGCCGGCATCATCTCGCTGATCGTAAAGGGCGGCCCAAGTTACAGCATTGATTTCGAGGGCGGGACACTCATCCAACTGAAGTTCCTCAATCCAGTGGATATCTCTGTGCTGAGGCATAGCCTGGAAGGTATCGGCTACGGGGGCGCAACGATACAGGGGTTTGGTTCGCCCCGGGATGTCCTCATCCGGGTAAAGGATGTGGAAAAGTCCCAGGCAAGCGGGGATAGCCTTGTGCCCAAGCTTGTGGGGGTAGTTCGTGCGGCTTTTGACAAGCAGATAGGCGAGGGGCGCACGATCGACATAAATGCGATCAGTCCGAAGGAGCTCGCCCTTCACCTGAAAGACCTCAAAGCCTTCAAGAACAAAAGGGAGGGAGCGGAGACGCTTGCCGGAACAATAGTCGAGAGGCGAAACGCCCTCGGGGGGCTGTTTCCCAATGTGGACGCTTTGCTGTCCGTCCCTGGCATACCTGCTGAGGCAGTTGATTACTTCAGGGACAAGGCTTATGCCAGCGGTCTCACCGTGGTCCGTCAGGAGATGGTTGGGCCGAAGGTCGGAAAGGACCTGCGTGGGAAAGCTCTACTTTCGATATTCTGGGCCGTGCTCGGGATACTCATCTATGTCTCGCTTCGCTTTCGGTTTCAGTTCGCTGTGGCTGCGGTAATTGCCCTGATCCACGATGTCGGCATAACGGTTGGGCTGTTCTCGATCTTCAACCGGGAGTTCTCGCTCACGATCGTTGCCGCTCTTCTGACAATCGTCGGCTACTCGCTTAACGACACGATCGTTGTTTATGACCGTATCAGGGAGAACTCGAAGTCAATGAGGAGTCTGCCCTACGCCCAGCAGCTGAATGCCAGCATCAACTTGACCCTTAGTAGAACGCTCCTGACGTCGTTCACAACCTTCATTGTCGTTCTTGCGCTGTTCGTTCTTGGCGGCGAGGTCATACGTGATTTCGCGCTAGCGCTGATGATAGGAGTCATTGTGGGCACATACTCTTCTATCTTCGTTGCCAGCCCAATCGTGTACGACTGGGAGATGTACTCCAGAAGCAGACAGAAGAGAAAGCACATCGGCTCGGGCAAGCCGGCGGTTCAAGCTGCGGGCTCGCCTAAAAGACGAAGATAAGGGCTGAACGGTGGTCCTCAACAAGTCCGCCACAGATCTTAACATCGCGGCGGATTACGAGGCACGGCTCGCGGCGATCAAGCGAGCATTGCTGTCCAGGTATCCTGATACGGCGGCTGATCACGATATCGAGAGGGCGTTTCGGTTTGCCGCGGAATACCACAAGGGCCAAAAGCGAGCGTCGGGGGAGGATTTCATAAAGCACCCGCTCTCGGTGGCCGAGATCCTGACGAAATGGGAGCTTGCGCCGGAGCTCATCACGGCCGCGCTGCTACACGACGTGTTGGAGGACGCATCGCCTGCCGATGTGGTGGTGTCTGCTAGTCCAGAGATATCTGACGAGGCCCTCGCTAGACAGCGCTTTATCGAGACAAGAGAAAATCTAGGTAACGAGATAGCCGCCGAGTTCGGAAATGATGTGGCCGAGATCGTCCAGGGGCTGACCAAAGTCGACCGGCTTATGCTGGAGTCGAGGGAGGAAAGAACGGTGGAGAACCTCAAGCGGTTCTTCGCGGCGGTTGGCAAAGACCTGAGAGTGGTGCCGATAAAGCTAGCCGACCGGCTACACAACATGCGCACTCTGAAATCGCTGCCTGACTGGAAGCAGAAGAGGACGGCGAAGGAAACACTCACCCTGTATGCGCCTCTTGCGTACCGGTTTGGGATGGGCGAGGTTCAGTCGGAGCTGGAGGACTTGGCCTTCGAGTCGCTCTTGCCGGACATCTACAACAAGCTTGTTGAGAAGCTCAGGGCGACGGAGGACGAGCGCCTCGCCGCGTTGAAAGGTGCGGAGAAGGCTCTCCGTAAGCATCTAGTGGCCGCTGGCATCGATGCCAAAATCACCACACGGAGCAAGCATTACTACAGCATATATCGGAAGATGGTGCGTCAAGGACTGACGATCGATGAGGTCTTGGACATAGTCGGGATGAGGGTTATCGCCAAGACTGAGAGCGAGTGCTACCGGGTGTTTGGGGAGGTTCATTCCCTCTGGCGCCCCATCCCGGGCGCGTTCAAGGACTACATAGCTACACCCAAGCCCAATATGTATCAGTCACTGCACACGGTTGTTCTCGTCAGGCCCGGCTACCAGCTCGAAGTGCAGATACGAACCGAAAAAATGCATCTAGTCGCCGAGCGAGGCATAGCCGCACATTGGCGTTACAAGGCAATGGCGGACGAGAGGCTGCTCAAAAAGCTTTACAAGGAGAGCGACGTCAGCCAGTGGGTCGAGGAATTCATAACCAGCTACATAGAGAAGGACAGGGGCACAAAGCTGCTGGATGACATCAAGACGATGCTTCAGTCTGAGGACATCTACGTGATGACACCGAAGGGGGAGATAAGGAGCTTCCCGCAGGGCTCAACGATCATTGATTTCGCATACAGCATACACACCGCCATCGGGGACCATTTCGTCGCAGGGAAAGTCGGAGGCGTCCAAAAGCAGCCAGACCAAGAGTTGAAGACTGGGGACGTAGTCGAGATCATAACCGACAAGAGGGCAAGGCCGAAGAAAGAATGGTTGAAGTTCGCCAAAACGCCGTTCGCCCGCGCCGCGATACAGAAGTGGTTCAAGCTCGAAGAGCGGCATCTGATGGCCGAGATAGGGCGGTCGGTATTGGACGAGAAGTTAAGGATGGCTTGCGTTCCAAGCAAGGAGTTCTACAAGTCGCCCCGCCTTGCGTCGTTCATCGACCGAAGCGGGCTGTCGGACGTGCAGGACCTATTCGTCAAGGTCTCGCTAGGTAAGATAAAGGTGCTGCACGCGTTGGAGTTTGTTCTGCCCAAGAACCTCTACGAGAAGGTCCACACTCTCAAGGTAGCCAAAACGCCTCCTCAGGCCGACCTGCTCGCCCGCATCCGCGCCTACAAGAAGGGACTAGTAATCTCCGACCCGACAGCGTCGGAGGTCATTCTCGCCAAGTGCTGTCACCCTCTGCCAGGAGACCGCGTGGTGGGCTACATCAAACGAGGGAGCGGCGTTTCAATCCACAGGATCGAATGTTCGCGGGTCGAGGAGCTTTTGCCGGACAACATCAGGATAATAAGACATATCAGGTGGGACGTCCCGAAGTCATCTCTATTTGACACAAGATTGAGGCTCGTCTCGGTGGATAAGAAGGGCATTTTAGTCTATATCACCAAGGCGCTGTTGAACGCCAATGTTGACCTGCGGCAGACCAGGAGCGACAGGCTGCCGGACGGCTCGATTTTGTTCAAGATCGATGCCCAGTGCTCCTCAGCTAGGCAGATCGAGAAGGCGATGGATCATCTGAAGGATATTGAGGGTATTATTGAAATAGAAAGAAAATAGACAAATCGCGAATGAGAGTGAGAATGCCAAAAAAGATCATAGCAACCAACAAAGCACCGGCCGCGGTCGGCCCCTACTCGCAGGCCGTGCTCGCCGGCGGTTTTCTGTTCATCTCAGGCCAGATAGCGATTGACCCCAAGACAGGAGGCCTCACAGGCGGCTCTTCCGCCGAGCAGACCAAGCGCATAATGAGGAACATTGCCGCCATCCTTGACGAGGCTGGGGCCTCGGTCAGCGATCTGGTCAAGTGCGACATCTTCGTAACCGACCTGGGTCAGTTTAAGGCCATCAATGACGTGTATGCGCAGTTCTTCGACACGCAGCCGCCAGCAAGGGCGACGATACAGGTCTCAGCTCTCCCGCTCGGCGTTGACGTCGAGATCGCCGCAGTCGCTTACGTGGGGCACTAGCGCACTTTGTGGGAATGAGGGAGGGTTCGCGACGTGTTACCCGCAACTGATGCGAAAAGGTTCTCAGACTGTCCGCACCTCGCGAGCGCTCTCGGAATGAGTAATCCATGAGGACCGCAGTATGCTTTCCTGGGCAGGCCTTGTCTCCTGTCTCGGACTTGCTTGGACGCCTCAAGCAGCTTTCGGCAGCCGGGCCGACGGTTGAGGAGGGGGAGAAGTTCATCGAGCGAGTCGGGTCCCCACTATCGGAGCGAACCATTCAGCAGCTTAGGACGTTCATCGCAAGCGTCGCCTCGTTCAAGGTTCTGACGGAGGAGATGAATGGGCCGGTATCGCTGTTGGTGGAGCACGGGGTAGGCATTTACGCTGCGCTTGTTTCTGCCCGGTCCATGTCGTTCCACCAAGGGCTGGAGATTGTGCTGATGGCCGGCGACCTTCTTGACGAGGTTGCTGACGGGGGCGACTTCGAGATGGCCTCGATAGTTGGGCTAAACCGCGAGGAGCTCAACCTCGTGTGCTCGGTGGCGGCCGAGAGTGGCGAAGTCTATCTTGCAAACATCAACGGCCCAACGCACTTCGTGCTCTCGGGGCATAGAAAGGCCATGGCTGCCGCCTGCGATGGCGCAAATAGGCGAGGCGCAATCGAGGCGAAACTACTTGGGGTAGATGCGCCGATTCACACGAGTATCCTCGAATCTCGCGGCCGCAGGCTCGCAAAACAGTTGGCGACCGTACAATTTCAAAGCCCCGCAACGCCAATCATCGAACACATTTACGGCCAGCGCATTATCGAGTGCAACATCCTCGACCTGCTCTCGCAGCAGCTCTTCATGCCCGTCAAGTGGACACGGGTTATGGACGCCCTGTGTCGTGAAGGAATAGATACCCTCATCATCTTGCCACCGGAAACAGGGTTGGCCAAGAGCATCGAGGCGGACATGAACGATGCGACAATTATCTCACCCGGGGAGGGCAGCGACCTCAAGGCATGGTTTGAGCAGCTCGCTGGACTGAGTGAATGGAGCACGATGTAGCACACCCGTGCCCTCAGTAACGGGACGCAAGCGCTTGAAATGCGTCGTCAGCCGTAGCGCCGAACCAGCGCCCGCGAGGCGTCTGCCGGCGTCAGGTCGAAGAAAGAGCTGTCAATCCGCTCGGTGAACCAAACTACCCCTCAATCTGTTCTATTATTGCCGTATTATTGAACTTCGGGAATTAGGCAACTATCATCTCCGTAGCTTCTAGCTTTGCTTATCTACGTTGAGGGAGGATTCGATGACAGGTCAAAGGTTCATTGTTTGTTTGTTGGCTATGGTCGCTTTCATAGCGGCGTTTCCGGGCATCTTGCACGCTTTTGTTCAGCCGCAAAATGAGTCGGCAGTTCCAGAAGTGCCATTGGCACAGCACCAAGCAGGAGCGCCAACTCAGGCGCAGCTAGACTATCTCGATTCGCTGACTGCCCAGCGGCCAGTCGCTGTGCAATTCAGCGAGAAGACGGGCAGCCCTCGTTCCGTCTCAGGACGGCTTTACTGGGCCAAACGTGCGGACGAGTCGCTCGTGGCGAGGGAGGCTATCGACCGTTTTGGGCAGCTTTATTCAATCCGTCCTAGCGAGGATGCCCTGACCCTTGTCAAGACGTCGCGGTCCTACAGCTACTCTCACTACAGGTTTGAGCAGGAATACGAGGGCATCCCAGTCTGGCGGGCAGGTCTTTCCGTTCACATCGATGGCGCTGGCGTGGTACGCAGGCTCAACGGCGAGTTCTACCGTGGGATACACTGCGCAACGGAGCCTTTACTTACGGCCCAGGACGCGGAGGATGTTGCTCTTTCGTTTCTCTCGCCGAGCGAGGAGACCGACCTCTCGCAGCAGGCCAGGCTGGTCATCGCGCCGACGGAGCGCTTTCGTCTTGCCTATCAGGTGAAGGTGTTCTGTCGGAAGCCGCTGGGCCTTTTCGTCCTGCTGGTCGATGCGCAGAACGGAGACCTTCTATACCTTAAGAACGAGCTTCTTTTCAGCCGGGTCACCGGAAACGTCTATGACGTCAACCCGGGCGAGACGCCGCAAGCAGAGATGCCGATTCGGGACATGAAGGCCACCGCCGGCGTTAACGTCTATTACACCGATGCGGAGGGGTATTACGATGCGGAGGGCGAGGTCTCTGCCCATATAGAAGGGCCCTACTGCAAAGCGCTCAACGATGACTTCAGTCGGGCATCTTGGGATGGCGACGCTACCTTCGTGTGGGACTACGCTCCGACGAGCACGCACTTTGACGAGGTCTGTGCCTTCTATCACGTCAACCTGATACACGCTTGGCTCAAGGACCACCTCGAGTTCGACGGGATGGACTTACCGATAAGCGTAACCGTCCACTACAGTGAGGACATGAACAACGCGTTCTACAGCCCCACCTACAACAGTATCTCCTTGGGCGACGGCACGCTGCGAGACCCCGCCCACGATGCTGACATAGTGATGCACGAATATGGGCACGCAGTCGTTCACAACACTGCCTCGAGGGATTTCTCCGCTCAGTCGCTCGATGAGGGCTATGCGGACTATTTCACGTGCAGTCTGCACGATGACCCGCTGGTCGGCGAGTGGTGGATGCCCCCTTATCTTCGGAACCTGGATAACGACATGGTCTATCCATTCGACCTAGTCGGCGAGGGGCATCACGACGGCCAGATATGGTCTGGTGCGCTGTGGGACATCCGCAAGAAGTATGGGGCGGATGTGGCAGACAGGATCGCCCTGGGAACGCTCTACTATTATGGCAGCGAGACTCCATCTTTTCTGGACGCAAGAGACGCGGCACTCGACGCGGATGAGGAGTGCTTCGGTTCGGAGCACCGAAATAGCATCGTCGAGATTTTCTCCAAGAGAGGCATCTCAGACGTTTCCATCGCCAGCTGGTCAATCAGCGAGGTTGAGGGCAACGGCGACGGCGTAGCTGACCCGGGCGAGACGCTCGACCTCAGCGTGCAGGTGAGGAATCTGACTGGTAGTATGGTCTCCTCGTCGTTCATCGCGCTTCAGTCCGACTCGCCGTTTATCGAGGTAACTGATGGCCTCACGCAGCTTCCGATAGTTCAGGGGCATGAGAAAGTTCAGTGCGCCTCGCCTTTCCGCTTCAAGATCGCGACTGGCTGCCCGGCGGACGGCGTTTTGGAGTTCGGGGTGAAGATAGGATTTGATGTGGATGCTCTTATCTTCGCAGGCGCGATTAGGATGACGCTCGGGCGCAGTCCGGAGGTTGCGTTTCTGGAGCATCGGATATACGATTTTGTTGGGAACGGGGACCAGGAAGCCAACCCGGGCGAGCTGATCGTCATTTTGCCAACGCTATCCAATACCGGCAATGCTACCGCGTCAAACGTTCGAATAAGGACATTCGTGAGGAGTCCATACGTGAACGCCAGGGGCGGCTATCAAGGGCAGATCTCCACCAACACCGCATCGTACGGCGACATTGAGCCAGGTCAGACGATAGAGGCTTCTGAGAGTCAGAATAACATCATCGAGATACTGGAATCTGACACTCCGGACGGCTACGAATACGATGTGGATTACGACCTCTTGGAGCAGGGCGGCCGGAGATGGACTGGCAGCTTCCCCGTAACCGTTACCGGCAATGACCAGACGCCGCCCTGGGTCGCGTACTCCGAAGGGTCGCCAACTCAAGTCAATCAGGGGAGCTCGTTCTACGTCGTGGCGCTCGTGATCGAGCCGGGAAGGATCGCATCGATCGGCGGCGAGCTGCACAACAGGGCCGGCGATGGGCTGGGCAAGGTCCTGTTTACGCGCTACACGCAAGACCTGTACGTAGGCTTTGGGGCGATGCCGGCGAACGAGGATGTCTTCCTTGACATCACGGCCGAAGACGCCAACGGCAACGAGGGGACCAAGAGAAACGCCTGCGCGTTTGGCCCGACGACGTTCACGCAAGAGTCTAACGTCCTCTTCGTTGCGGACGACTTCGCTGACGCCGAGGGCATGAGGCACAAAACCCTCGAGGCGCTTGCACAAAAGGGCCTTTCGGCTGACGTGTGGGAGACCGAGATCAGGCAGCTTCCCGGCAAGTCAACGCTCAGCAAGTACGCCGGTGGCCTGGTTATTTTCGATGCTAAGTACAACCCATACTACATGTCCCACTATCCGTATTTGGCATATAGACCTGTCGCGGTGGCAGATGCGATGCAGCTCGGCGCGAACGTTCTCTTAACGGGCCAGTTGGTCGGGTCATACTACAACATGTATAATGAGGGCGGGACATTCTTCGAGGACACCTTCCACTGCGAGGTCGGCGGCACTAGATCGGGGGATGAGAGCCTTGCCATCGTTGGCAAGTCGGGGGACGTCATAGGCGATGCGCTCAGTTTTGGTCTGTCGGGCACCGAGGAGTTTCCCGCCACGCCTGACTACCTCACGCCGCTTGAAGGCTGCGATACGTTTCTGCATTTTGCTGATGACGAGAGTCAGAAGATGGGAGTCCGCGCTGAGAACCTGAACGCACGCGGAGTCTATCTTACGTTTGAGATCGGTGACGTCGATGACGCCGAACAGGGAGAGATGCTCTTTTCAAGGGCGGTTGACTGGCTCATGGGCTCAGCCGAGACACCGTCCGGAGTGCCGGTCTTTGCGGCCGGCTTTGTCAATACCGACCTGAACGCGGCTGGCGGGGAGTTCGAGATGCAGGCCTACGCTAACCCAGCGTTCCCCATAGAGAGCCTCGACCTCTATATTGGGGGCAGCCCACTAGGTATTTCGCTCGACGAGACGCTTCCCTATTTCTACACTCTTGATATGCACGTCGGGTCGCTCGTGCCGGGCTACTACACGCTTGAGCTTGTCGCCTCGCTCAGAAACGGGAGGCAGATCGTGGTCTGGCCATACCTGCCGGTAGGCGACTACGACGACTGGCAGGTTGATCAGCGGGCGGCGTTCACGGGCGGCGCTGGGCCGAAAAACCCCGACGCGCCAAGAGTGCTGCTGGCTGGGTTCTTCTCGTCCGAGCTCACGCCAGAATCGGGCGGCACGCTCAATCCGGTCGCTATGGTCGATGACCCAGATGGTCTCTCTGACATCGCATCAGTAGTTCTGTCGTTCGAGAACCATCCGGGCGTGGCTAAAGAGATCGAGCTTTTGGACGACGGACTAAGCGGGGATTTCGCGGCCGGAGACGGTATATATGGCATGATCATGACCAAGCCATACGAGCTCCCACGCGGGCTTCACCTGCTCCACATCACCGCCCGAGACGCAGACGGGAACACTGGCGAGTGGCCAGAACTGGTTGTGAACCAATAGACCAATGCAGAATATCGACGTCATCAGAGCGACTTCTCTGTTCGAGGGAGTTGGCGAGGAGGCCCTGGCGGTCTTCGCCAAGAACGCCATCGCCAGCTCCTACGGGGCCAAGTCCGTCATAGCCGCCGAAGGCAGCCTGGGCGATTGTCTGTTCATAATCAAGTCAGGCTCGGTTGATGTAATACTGAACCGCGATACAAAAGGTGCAGTTAAGATAGCAGAGCTTGCGGCCGGCGATTTTGCGGGCGAGATGTCTCTGATCGACAGCCAGCCCAGGTCTGCGTCTCTCATTGCGAGACAAGACACAAAGGTGCTGATTATCACGAGGGCGGCATTGCTCGATCTGCACTCGAAGGACTTCGATGCGTTTATGAGGATCATCGTGAACATCACTCGAAGAATCGGCAATCGGCTTCGTGAGACCGACAAAGTCCTGGCCAACATCGCCAGATGACGGCAGCTTTGTGCAGATATGAGCTCCGTGCTGGCCCGGCGGGGTCATCCTTATGAAGAGAAGACTGCGTGAAATCGTCCGGCGCTTCAAAGCCGCGACAGTTCTCGTAGTTGGCGATGTGATCGCAGACGTTTACGTGCTCGGCAACACGTCGCGAATCTCTCGCGAGGCGCCCGTGCTAATACTGGAGTTCGACTCGGAGCAGGTCTTTCTTGGAGGAGCTGGCAATGCTGCAAACAACGTTCGCGCCTGCGGAGCAAGGACGTTTCTGGCCGGCGTTTTAGGCACGGACGCCCACGGCGACGCCGTCTGGGCAGAGGCGCAGAGGCGAGGCATCGAGAGCGACGCTCTCTTGCGCCTCGAGGCCGTGAACACGTCGATCAAGACGAGGATACTCGCCGGGGGTCGGCACAGGGCGCGCCAGCAGATCGTCAGGATGGACAGATGCGCTGCGCCAAAGCTTGATGATGAGGCCCGCTCAAACCTACTTGCTCGAACCCAGAAGGCAGCTCAGGCTGCCGACGGCATCATCATCTCAGATTACGGCCACGGACTCGTCTCAGACGAGCTTTACCAGGCTGTTCGAGGCATCGCCGGGGAGCGGGACGTCCCGATCACGGTCGATACGCGATACGGCCTGCTGCGCTACTCAAGCGTAACCGCCCAAACACCGAACGAGACCGAGATCGAGGAGGTTCTTAAAGTCCCGCTTCAGACGGACGACGTCAGGCTTGCTCAGACCGCCGAGATGCTCCGTAAAAAACTCTCGCTCGAGGCGATTCTTGTTACACGCGGGAGCAAGGGGATGATGCTGCTGGACGAGAATGGCAGCGAGTCGATACCGATCTTCGGCGCCGATGAGGTCGCTGACGTGACCGGCGCGGGAGATACTGTCGTGGCCGTTTTCACAACGGCGCTTGCAGCTGGCGCGACGTTCAGCGAGGCAGCCCACCTCGCCAACATCGCCGGCGGGCTAGTCGTGATGAAGAGGGGGACGGCGACTGTCTCGGCGGAGGAGCTCCTTGCGGCGCTCGAGTCCTTCTCCTGAAAGCCTCCGCGAGGTCTGGCCTGGCTGGTTTTGTGTGTAGGCAAAACCTTGCAGAGTCGTTTCCGTTGGGTTAATAAACGGGCATATCTCCTTGCCTCGGTCTTAGCTGAGGCGATTTGGACAAGAGGTAACGTTATCGGAGAGAAGGTCTTTTATGAGAGTAACGGCCGCGTCGAGGGAAGGCGAGCAGCAGACGCTTGATGTCGAGCTCAGCCCGAAGGAGGTGGACGAGGAGTTCGGTAGAGCCTATAACCGCTACCGCAAGTCGGTAATCGCCCCTGGTTTCAGGCCCGGCAAGGCACTGAACAGCGCTGTTCAGCGCAAGTTCGGCAGCAAGGTCAAACAGGAGGTTCGCGAGTCGCTTTTGAAGGCGTATTCAATGCTGGCAACGCAGGAGCAGAATATCCCCCTGATAGACTCTCCCAAGGTAGAGTCGCTCGTGCCACTTGAGGAGAGCAAACCGTTTGCGTTCAGGCTGAATGTCCGCGCGAACTTCGTGCCCGAGGTACGTGGATATGATCGAATACATGTGAGGATTGCGCCTGCCAAACAGGTTACACCTGAACAGGTTGATGAGATGATAGAGCGGCTCCGGGAGAGTTTTGCGGTGCTTAGGCCGGTCGAGGGTCCCGACGTTGAGGTCAAAGTTGGGAACAGGATTACGGTGGATGCAGCGTTTTTAGGCCGCGAGAATGACGAGGTCATCGTCTCCGCACCGGGCGAGAGTGTGGAGGTTCTGTCTGCCGAGACAAGATTATATGGGCAGCACCTTGTCGGCAGGAGGTCTGAGGAGGAGGCAGTCGGCGACTACACAGTGCCGGACGATTTCCCCGACGAGGCCCTGCGCGGGAGGCAAGTTCGGGCGAGCGTCAAGGTCAAGGAGATTAAGAAGCTGAACCTGCCTCCGCTGGACGATTCTTTTGCCGAGATGGTTGGCGAGACCCAGACGCTCGAGGAACTGCGTAACCTGCTCGAGCATGGAGTTCAGGACAAATACGACCGTGAACATCAGCAGATGAAGGAGCAAGCGATGTTGGACAGGCTCCTTGAGTGCAATCCGCTCGAGGTTCATCCCAAGGTTCTTAAAAGCCGCACTGTTCGAATGATGATCGGGATGGTTGAAGAGGGGCTTTTGAACAAGGAGCACTCAGAGGATGAGTTCGAGGCGATAGCGCGCAAGCTCGAGCCAGTGGTCCTCGACACACTCAAACGCGAGCTGCTTGTTTCTCAGGTGGCTCTGCAAGAGGGTATCGATGCGACGCAGGATGAGATCGATGGTGTCGTCAAGCACAGCGGGCTGCGGCCCAGGGCTGAGCGCAACGCGAAGGACTACCTGATCGAGCGATTCAGGATAACGCTTATGGCGCGAGCAAAGGTGATCGACGTCAAAACAATAGAGTTTCTTCTGACGCGTCTTGAGTGTGAGCTGATCACCGATACTGCGGGTGAGCAGGCAAGATGCGACGAGACAGAAGGACCGCAACAGGCTCAATAGGGAGGAACAAAAATGGCACTTGTGCCGATGGTAGTTGAGGAGACTGGTAGGGGCGAACGGGCTTACGACATCTATTCTCGTCTTTTGAAGGACTGGATAATATTTCTGCACGGGCCGATCCACGACGAGCTGGCAAGCCTCATCGTTGCACAGCTGTTGTTCCTTGAGGCGGAAGACCCTGAGAAGGACATCAGCCTCTATATCAATAGCCCCGGCGGAAGCATCACGGCGGGCCTGGCGATATATGACACGATTCAGTACGTCAAGGCCGACGTCAGCACGATCTGCTTCGGACTGGCTGGAAGCATGGCGGCCTTGCTGCTTGCCGCCGGAGCCCCCAGCAAACGCTATTCGCTGCCGCACGGGACTATCATGCTGCACGAGCCGGCCGGCGGCTACGAGGGCAAGTTCACGGACTTGGACATCTATCGCAATGAGATGTCGAGAAAACGAGAGATAATGTATGAAATGCTGGTCAAGCACACAGGCCAACCACTGCGCAAGATAAAGCAAGACACCTCGAGAGACTTCTTCATGTCCGCATCCGAGGCGAAGAAGTATGGAATAATCGATGGGACATTCGATAGTAGGAAATGATAGCCGGCTGTCTCGTAAGGGTTAGAAAGATACAATGCCGACGATTAGCCACTTTTATGGCATAGTGATTCAGATGTTCTGGCGGGACCATGGTCCAGCCCATTTCCACGCGCTTTACGGAGGATACGAGGCGACTGTGGACATACGCGAGCTGCGTGTGCTGCGAGGATCGCTGCCGCGCCGGGCGTTGACGCTCGTGTTAGAATGGGCATCCGAACATAGGGATGAACTAATGGAGGACTGGAAGTTATGCGATCAGCTACGAACCCCGAAGCCCATAGAGCCACTCAGATAGCGCCGGCCATTCGGCCAGAAGCGCCGTGGCGGGTCGCCTCGGTCAACGCCTTGCCGGGCCTGCGCCTTCAGGTGACCTTCGTGGATGGCACGGTCGGCGAAGTGGACCTGAAGGCCTTTCTCAGCGATCACAAGGTGGAAGGCACGCTTTTTGAGCCACTGCGGAACTGGGAGGAATTCGCGAGGGTCCATGTTGAAATGGGTGCGGTTCGGTGGCCGAACGGCGCCGATCTCGCGCCGGATGCCATGTACGACGCGATCCGCCAGCGCGGCTGCTGGGTGCTTGGCTAAGTCATATAATGAACCACTTGACCCCGAACACAGTCCCTGCACAGCTGTGGATTCGAGGTAGCGTCCAAACCTGGCCGGAAACGCACTCAGGCGCGGAGCGACTCAAGCTCCAGAATCGCCGCCACAAGCTCGTCCTCTGATATTAAGGCGAGGCAGCCCTCACGGGTCCTGCGATGAGGGCATGATGGCGCGCATCTTATCTCCGTGCATGGCCTCAAAACGATGTGTGTCGATTGCCACGGATGCCAGAGGCGGAGCTCGGTCTTGCCAAACAGCGCCACGCAGGACGTGCCCAGCGCGTCGGCAATGTGCATTAGCCCGCTGTCAGGTCCCACGAAGACCGCTGCCCTTGCACAAAGCGCTTTAACCTCTGCGATGCTGATCTCGCCGACCATCGACACGACACGACCTCGCGCCTCATCCGAAAGCTGCTGCCTGATCAGGCTCCACCTTGCCAGATCATTCTTTGAACCGAGCGCTACGGGTCGCATCTGGCCCTCGCTAACGTAGGAACTCAGGACATGTCCAAACCGCTGGGCCGGATACTCCTTTCGCCCCTTGGTCGCGCCCACGTGAACAAGTAAGATACGCTCAGTGCCATCGAGACCCGCGGCTGCAAGCTTCGCATCCAGCGAGCGCCTCTCCTCCGTGCCAACGAAGAGCCTCGTCTCCGTCGATACAATCGGGACCCCAATCATCATAAGAGGAGCGAGGTTCTTGGCTACGGTGTGGATGACTGACTTCGTTCTGAGGACTTCCCTTGCTCTGGGCACGCGGATGTTATAGACGAACGAATGCCCGCCTTCCTCCCAGCCCACCCGGTATCTGGCTCCGGACAGGAAAGTCGCGATCGCGCCTCGTGGGCCGCAGTGAAAATCGATAGCGAGGTCAAACCGACTGCGTAATAGCTTCGTCAGAAACTTCAGGATGTGGTCTGGTCTGTTGTCGGTCGGCGAGACGATTGTCTCATCGATGTCGGGGTTGTTCTCGAGCACGCTCGCCGATGCCTCGTCAACGACGACGCTGAGCCTGCATCCTGGGCAGGCTCGCTTGAAGTTCGTAACAGCTGGCGTGAAAAGGACCGTGTCCCCAAGAGACCTGATCCTGACGAAAAGAGCGCTCTTAACTCTCGAGATCTCCAGAGCGCCCGGAGCTCTCACTGTATCGGTTCGGCCTCGTCGATCAGCATCACGGGAATGTCGTCTTCAATGCGATAGGCGAGTTTGCAGGCGCGGCAGATGAGCCTGTCCTCCTGTTCCTTGTAGTCAAGTTCGCCCTTGCACTGCGGGCAGACCAATATCTCCAAAAGCTCCTTGTCTAGCGCCATTTATGCTCCCTTCTGGCTCGCAAACGCTATAACCTGGGCACAACACCGTAGGTATCACAACCCTATGATAGACCGCTTTGCTCCGGCGTCAAGTTTGGCCGAGAACCCCAATAATCAGATTGGCGGTCCGGGAAGTTGTCTGTTGCAGCTGCTCGACACGTAGATAGAGGAGTTCATGTTGGAGTCCGAAGAGCTGCCTCCTTCACCTGCGGGGTGCAAATGAGGGACCCACGCTGCAATCCCCGACAGGGGATACCGTGGGTAGCCGTGCGTGCAACGCAACGGGAGGGTTATCATAGGGAGCTCCCCTCTTACCGTCAGGCTGCGCCTGCGGCTACCCGTGGTGTGCCCTGTCGGGCAGAATCTCATGCACCCCATCCCCGAGGGGGCCACGACATCCCCCTCTTCAATCTGATTATCGGGGAGAACCCCAACAATCAAGTTGAACCAAATCGAGCGAAATCAGTGCTGCTTGCTGCATGTAGGCCGGCAAAACTGACCTATTAAGACATTCTGTTAAGTTATAGGTCTGATCCTCGTGCCGGAGAATTACTCGACGAATGTTGAATTGGATTCTATAGTATGGGGTGTATAGTATATTGTAGATTGAACTTCATAATATGAATAAGCATTAAACGTTCGCAATAGTTTTAATAGCATTTAGTGAGGTTACTGCAAATGAGCGACATTCCCGAAACACACGAACTCTCTCGAAAGGAGAGGGAGGCCGTCTGGCGGAAATCGGAGGTAATCGAGGCGGCCGCGCGGCTGTTTGTCGAAAGAGGTTACGAGGCGACCTCGCTTCAAGAGATAGCCGAGGCGTCCGAGTTCTCTGTTGGCACTCTCTACAATTTTTTCGAGGGCAAGGAGGACATATATTTTGCGGTGATAGAGTCGCAGATGGCTGATTTCTACAACCGTGCCAAGCAAGCTCTGTCCTCAACTGAAGACCCAGTTGTGAAGCTAGAGAGGTTTGCAGGAGCGCATTTTGAGTATGCAATGGACGAGAAAGATACATTGAAGAGGTTTTGGCACGAGATGGCCGGCTTCGCCTGGGCGCTAAAGGAAAGACTGCGGGCCCGCCTGGAGAAAAGTGGGTACCTGCCTCATGCGTTGCTTGTTCCTGTTTTTGACCGGTTGAGGGCAGCGGGTTTTGTAGATGATGTGCAGTCCGAGGAACAAGCGATAGTCTTCGGCGGTATGTGTTTCTCGTATTTGTTGATGTGGTTACGGTCGGGCAAGGAGATGGACCTGCTGTCGCGTGCGCCAGTTGTTGTTAAGCGGTTTTTGGAGGGATTCGGGAGGCGTGGATGATTAGGATTGACGTTCGTTGTTTTCCTGTCGTTGGGATCTGGCTCTTGTCGTTTTGCTTAGTCTTTTCCTATGCAGCTCATGCGCAAGAGGCGCTGACGCTCAAGGACAGCATTAAGATTGCTCTTGAGAATCATTCTGCGATTAGTCAGGCGAAGGCTTCTCTTCTGGCGGCCGAGTCGCAGTCGAGGTCCTCAGCGACGGCTTTCTTTCCGACCGCCTCGTTAGGCGGCTATTACACTCGTCTGGACCATGATCGCTACCAAACGACGTCCATAGACCTCGGGACGGGGACGCAGACGATGGTCTCGCCGTATATGCGCAAGTATCAGTATTCAATGGGATTGCAGGTCGCTCAGCCGCTTTTTACTGGCGGGGCGATTTACTACTCGCGCAAGCTGTCGAAGACTGGAGTCGGGATCGCAAAGGAGCAGCTCGAGGGCACGGAGCAGGACGTCGAGCTTGGCGTGGCAGAGACGTATTACGCGGTGCTTCAGGCGCAGCATCTTCTCGGGGTCGCGAAGTTGACGGAGGAGTCGATGGAGGCACATCGCAAGACGGCAAAGGACTTTTATGAGGCGGGCGTCGTGGCGAAAGTCGATCTCTTGCAGGCAGAGGTTCGGCTTGCGGAATCCCAGCAGGGAGTGATCAAGGTCAAGAACGCAGTTGAGATCGCAAAGTCTGCCTTCAACAATTCGTTGGGCCGGGACATTTCAACGCCAGTCAATCTAGCCGAGTCGCACCTGCCGATGCCGTCTGAGACGTCGTTTTCGGAGTGCATGGAGACGGCGCTTACTCAGCGGCCCGAGCTCCTGGCGATGCGGGAGTCGGTCGATGTGGCGGCGCTTTCGGAGAAGGTGGCACGCAGCACGTTTTTCCCACAGATAAGCGGGGTCTATGAGAAGAACCTCACCAAGGAGCGCTTGAGCTGGGACCGGGACGAGGACTGGAGCGTCTCGCTGGTTGCGAGCTGGGACTTTTGGCAGTGGGGCAAGCAGAAGTTCGACCTGGACTACGCTCGGGCCAAGACGGACGAGGCGCGGCATCAGACGAGCCTCTTAGAGGACAACGTGCTGCTTGAGGTGAAGCAGTCGTTTCTTTTCGTCCAGCAGGCTAAAAAACTCATAGCGGTAACCAATCGCGCGATAGAGCAGGCCGAGGAGAACGTCCGGATGAGCAACGAGCGGTATGCGCAAAACATCGTAACGATCACTGATGTGTTGGATGCCGAAGTCCTTCTGGCCAATGCGCGGATGAACTATTACGTCGCGCTTTATGACTATGACGTCGCGGTCGCGCAGTTATCGCGGTCGATGGGCAAGCGGATCGAGGGCCAGACGCTCACTGAGACAGCTGGTGGGAGAGGGAGCTGATGGTCAAAGATGTCGCAAAGCAGATACATGGAGCAGGAATTCACCTATCAGATGGGAGAAACTCGGTGAAGAAGATAACTCGGTGTCTGGCGGCCTTGAGCGTCTCGACGGCCCTGATGCTCGGCCTGGGCTGCGGCGACAAGGAGGTAACCAACCAGGCCGGAAACAACGCTGTCGCGCGGGTCAAGGTGAAGGTTGAGGCGGCGAGATTAGGACCGATTCGGACGACGATTCATGTTACGGGGACTGTTAAGGCCGCTCAAGAGGCCAAGCTCGGGACTAAGGTGTCCGGGCGTGTGGAGAGAGTAGAGGTTGGCGAGGGCGACAAGGTGAAGCAAGGCGATGCGCTCGTTGTCCTTGAGCAGACCGATTTCGAGCTCTCGGTCAAAGAGGCTGAGGCGGCGGTCAAGAATGCCAAAGCCTCTGTCGCGGTGGCCGGCGTCTCCTTGGACAAAGCGAATCGTGACTTCGTGCGGTTCGCGAAGCTGCACAAGCAAAGCGTCATATCTGAGCAGAGCTACGAAGACGTTGACACAGCAAAGCATGTTGCAGAGGGGAGTTTGGAGCTTGCTCGCGCGGGTCTGGCGCAAGCTCGGGTGCGGCTGGAAGCGGCGAGACTGCAGCTCTCGGACAGCGTGGTTCGAGCCCCATTTGCTGGGGTCGTTGTCGGCAAGATGACGAACGAGGGCGAGTTCGTGGGCGCTGGTGGCTCGCCGCTTGTCTGGCTGATGGACCTAAGCTCGGTCAAGATCGACGTTGGCGTGCCCGAGGAACATTCAGGAAGGGTGAGCGTGGGACAGGGCGCGAATATCTCTGTGGATGCGTTCCCAAATGAGACATTCGCGGGGAAGGTCATCAGGGTCAATCCCCGCGTGGACGCCAAGAGCAGGTCCTTCAACGTCCAGCTCGAGATAAACAACTCCGACCCAGACCATTTCCTCAACTCCGGGATGTTCACCCGCATAGCGCTCGTCACGGGCAGCAAGCCCAATGCCGTTATCGTTCCTGACAAGGCGCTTGTTACCGTCGAGGGCAAGCGTCTGCTTTATGTTGTTGAGGGCTCTTTGGCCAGGTCAAGGCAGATCGAGGTCGGCGCGTCTGATGACGGCAACGTGGAGATAGTCTCCGGGGTGAAGCCTGGTGAGCTTGTGATCGTCGAGGGCAACTGGGCGCTCACAGACGGTCAGGAAGTGACCATCGTGCGCACGCGGGGTGAGGGCCAATGAAGCTCGCCAACTTCTCTGTTGACCGCCCCGTCGCCATCACGATGTTCATTCTTATCGTCGTGTTGTTCGGCGCGGTAGCCTTCTTCCAGATCGGGCTCGATCTGCTGCCGGACATAGCCTACCCGCTGGTTGCGGTCCTGACGACATACGAGGGCGTCGCCTCAGAAGACATTGAGGAGACTATTACCAAGCGCATCGAGGAGGCGGCCAGCCGGGCTGAGAACGTGAAACGAGTCTTCTCCAGCTCCAGTGAGGGCAAGTCCAGAGTCATGGTCGAGTTCAACTGGGACGCGAACCTGGACTTCGCTGCGCAGGATGTCCGGGACAGGGTGAGTATGATATCAGGGTTCCTGCCTGATGACGCCGATGATCCGCTCGTCTTGAAGTATGATCCCAACGACTCTCCCATTCTGGTCTTTGGAGTCACTGGAATGGAGAACACAATGGAGCTTCACAAGTATCTTGAGGATGTGCTTTCACCTTACCTGGAGCGGCTCGAGGGCGTTGCCATAGCGTTTGTGATGGGCGGCTTGCAGCGCGAGATCAACATCACCGTCGATGAGCGCAAGCTGAGGTCATACAACCTCTCGCTGGACGACGTGATCGCGACAGTCAGAAGAGAGAACATCAACATCTCCGGCGGGCACGTATCCCGCGACTTCACCGAGTATCTGATAAGGACGCTGGGCGAATACAAGACGATTGAACCAATCAGGAGCACGGTCATTGCGGTCAGGGACGGCGTGCCGATAAGGATAGCCGATGTGGCGACCGTGCAGGATGCACACAAGGAAGTCCGCAACTACACCAGGCTCAACGGCAAAGACTGTGTCATGGTGGCGATACTCAAGCAATCAGGCGTGAACACTTACTCAGTGATCAAGCGGGTCTATGGTGCGCTTTCCGAGATGAAGGACATCATGCCGAAGGACCTCAAGATGAAGGCCCTTATGGACCAAGGGGTCTTCATAGAGCAAACGGTCAATCGAACGCTTCGCGATGCGCTGTTCGGGGCAGCGTTAGCGATCATATTCTTGCTCATATTCCTGAGAAGATGGCGTCCCACGTTCACGGTCGCGCTGGCGATGCCTATCTCAATCACGACCGCCTTCATCGGGATGTATTGGCTGGACTACACGTTCAATCTAATGACTTTGGTTGGGTTCGGGCTTGGTGTTGGGATGCTGGTTGACAACGCCGTAGTTGTGATTGAGAACATCTTTAGATACATCGAGCAGAAGAAGGGACCCAAGGACGCAGCTAAGCAGGGCGCCTCGCAGGTCACGTTGGCGATCACAGCCTCGACGTTTACGACGGTTGCAGTTTTCCTTCCGATGGCGCTTATCAAGGGCGTGGCTGGCCAGTATTCGAGGCCGATGGCGCTTACGGTCTGTCTTGCGCTTCTCTCTTCGCTTATCGTCGCTACTACGATTGTGCCGATGATTGCCTCGCTTCTGTTCAAAAGAGGCATCTCGGGTTACTCGGCCGGGAGCTTCGAGAGGCCCAAAGCCATTTATGAGAGTCTGCTGAGAAAAGTACTTCACAATCGCAAGAAGGTCCTCCTGGGGCTCATCGCCGTCTTCGGGCTAGCGATTCTTGGCGCCTTTGCCCTTGGCTTTGAGTTCATGCCGCCAAGCGATTACCCGATGTTAATCCTGAACTTCAAGCTGCCCGTGGGGACCACTCTTGAGCAGACCGGCAGAGTCTCGGAAGGGGTAGAGACGAGCATACACAACACCGAAGGTGTAGATAGTGTTCTGGCGTTTATAGGGCCGAACGAGGGTGGCCACGGCCCCGGCGGCGAAGACGTCAGTACAGGCATGGTCTTCACAAGGTTGCTCGATACAGACAAGCGAACGAAGACCAGCGACGAGATCCAGGACGAAATCCGGAAGAGTCTGCCCAAGATCGAGGGCGCCTCGTTCAGTTTTGCAGGCTTTGGCGCGGGCTCGACTCCCGGCAGCGCTGACCAAACGGACGTCGCGATTCGCGTATTCGGCAAGGACCTGGAGGTTCTCAAGGCTTATGGCGAGCGTATTCTGAGGGTCGTTGAACGTGTGTCCGGGACACGGGACGCTGACATCAGCCTTAAGGAGGGGAAGCCGGAGCTTGTCATAGAGCTCGACCGGGACAAGGCGTCTCAGCACGGACTTTCCGTCAGGCAGGTCGCCGACTATGTGAAGAACGCGGCCTTGGGCTACGTCGCGACGCAGTTCAGGGTTGGCGGAGACGAATACGACGTGCGCGTCCGATTCGCCGAGAGTGATAGGAATACGATCGAGAAGATTCTCAACATCGATATTCCCACGCCAGCCGGGGCTCATATCCCGCTCTACCAACTGGCTAAGACGGAGCTTGGCGCAGGCCCGATTGAGATAACGAGGGAGAATCAGGAGCGGAAGGTAACTGTAACTGCGGACGTGTCTGGTCGGGACCTCGGAAGCGTGCTGGCGGACATCAGGAAGGGGCTGGCCGACATGCAGCTGCCGAGGGGATACTTCATCGATTACGGCGGCGGCGCCGAGGACATGCGCGAGACCTTCACCGCGCTGCTCTACGCGTTTGCTGCGGCCATTCTTATCGTCTATATGATAATGGCAGCCCTGTTCGAGTCGTTTAGACAGCCGTTCGTCATCATATTCACCGTCCCGTTCGGACTGATCGGCGTCGTCATTGGGCTGACGGTGTTCGGCAAGACTGTCTCCACACCGGCCCTTATGGGCCTCATCATCCTTGTCGGAATCGCCGTCAATAACGCCATCGTGATGATCGACTACGTCAACCAGCTGAGAAGGCGAGGCGTGGATAAGGCCGAGGCGCTGATAAGGGGCGCTGTAACGCGGCTTCGGCCAATCCTGATAACCTCGCTCACAACGATAATGGCCATTCTGCCGATGGCCGTATCCACGTCCGAAGGCTCCGAGATGCGCTCACCGATGGCCGTCGCAATCGCGTTCGGACTCGGCGCTGCAATGCTGATGACCCTCTTCGTCATCCCCGTCATCTACAGCATAGTCGAACGCATCCGCTTCAAGCCCGAAAAAAGCACCGGGCACCAAAGGTCAACGTAAGGACGGCCGCTTTCAACCATTCCTGCGAAACCTAGCGCGATCTCGAATAGTGTGCGGAGGCGATCGCCTCTGCTCGAATCAGAGCTCGCTGGAGGTAGCTCAGGGAGGAGACTATTCGTCCATAAGCCTTAGGGCCGCCTTCATTAGCTCTGGCTTTATTCTGAAACCAAATCGTACCATCTGATCGAGGATCGTCGCAATCTGGGACAATCGCCCGTCTTTTTTGGCCAGCAAGATGATGCCGAGAGTCCCACGGACAGCGATACCCAAAGATAAGGCACATCTTCTGGCAGACCGATCGTCAATCACAGCCTCGTAGCCGGGTTTATTATGCGCAAATGAGAGGACTTGTGTTTCTCCTGATCCCAGGCTTTCACCACAGGTTCTACCAGGCCTGGGCATACAACAAATCTTTGCCCCTCTTCTCTTAACCACTTTCTGGCCGGATCATCCTTTGGGCCGCAATCGATTTCCTGAGCAACCCCATCGGGGATGACGATCTCACTGCACATATCGGTAATCAGGTGGAGGTGAGAGATTCTAGCAAGAACGATCAATGGAGATGAGTTAACAACCCACCTCCTATCCACGGGCAGATTCCTCTGCCAGCTCCTCATCAGTCGTCTGAAACGGAGAAACTCGGAAACGATTAAGCGCCGAAAGGAACTCCTGCCGACTGACGCCAGCCAGTTCCGCGGCTTTGGACTGTGAGACCATCTCCATCTCATACCATTTCACAGCAGCCGCCAGTCGCATCTCCTTCACAAACTCAGCTGGGCTTGCCCGCAACGCTGAAAAAACATCCTCGGGAAGCTCGATCGTTAATTGCACAGAAATGTCGATACCCTCCAAACAAGCGCTTCGTAGCGGTCTTATCTCCAACCATAAATCAGCACTTTGTGGCTGTGTGCAGACCTTACCTGATACACGCAATTATGCAAATAAAGATGGCACAGCGGCCGGCGTGTGAAGGACAAGCAGGCTGGCTCTACCCTAGCGCCGACAGGTCGATCGTCTTTCCGACGCCGGCCCGGATGTAACGGTCGCCAAACGCCTCCTCAAAGAGCTCCCTCGCCCGGTCGCCCGAGCAGTGCGTTGGGGCGGCCCACTCAACACCTAGACTCTTGAGGCGCTCGATCACCTCTCTTATGCTCTCGTCTCCCGACATGAAGAAATGGAAGCCCCCGATGGCGAGAAACCGCGTTCCGCCCGTCGTATCACGTGCCTTTGCGACCATCCTCTCGATGCCAGGGTGCGCGCAGCCGCTGATGACGACGCCTATGTCGTGCACCATCGCCACAAGCGACTGTTCCACCTTGAGGCGGCCCAGTTCGCCGGTCGTGAAGACGTTGTCGAAGAGCATCTGTGGCTGGCGCATCTCGACAACCTCGGCGCCGGCCTGCTCGATTCGGGACCTGAACTCTCCGGGAAAGGACGCCGGCAGATAGACCGTAACGTTCGCGTTGGCGGCCAGGAAGGCGGACAGCCCGCCTGTGTGGTCGCCGTCGATGTGAGAGAGAAAAACAACGTCGATGTCGGCCGGGTCAATCCGAAGGTCGCCGAGGTTTCCAAGCAGCGTCTTGCCGTCGCCGCCTGTGTCGAAGAGGATGGTTCTGTCAAGGCCCCGAACGACGCAGGAGAACCCCCAGCCGGTCTTGAGTCCCTGCCGGTGCTGATAGTTGTCATATACGATTGTCATCGTCACGCTGTCTGAGGGATTGTTCTTGCTCATACCTATCTCCTTCATTATGCTTTACATGCCCCAAACCAAGCGGCTACCTTTGTTATGCGCCAACGTGCCAACTCCCGCAGTCAGGAACCTGCCGGCTGCTCCGCCATCCTTGTCTTGAACTTTGATGGGCAATCTATCACTATTAGGGCACTTCACTATGACAGATGTTTCGGCGTACGAGGAAGGAATGACATAGGAGGCGGCATGATGGGCAAGATGTCAGTTACTGAAGCCCTGAGAAAGGTTATAGAGGATGAGCATTGGACACGGAAGACGCTTTTAGGCGGCCTTTTCTTGGGCATACCGGTTCTTTTCTTCTTCTCTAAGGGCTACTTGATGCAGCTGCTCAGAGCAGCTATTCGGCGGGAGACGGACAAGGGTCTGCCCACGTGGCGCGCCGGAGAGTCCTTCGTCCTCGGGGCAAAGGCCTTCGCGGTGTGGGTCCTTTATTATATCTTGCCGGCGCTTTTCTTATGGTTGGCAAGCATCAATCGCGGGAATCCTGCATATAGCACACTCCTCACGATAGGAATAGTGCTTGGGATCATCTCAACGCTGCTTATGCCATGGGCTGCAGCGGTCTGGCTGAGCACTGGCTCCGTGAGAAGCGCCTTCGATATTCGGCGGCTTCTCAAGGTGTTCGGCTTCTTTGGTGAATACCTTGACGTGTTTGTTCGCTGCCTTCTGCTTGTCGTGTTTTCGGCGGGCATGCCATTTGCTGGGTTCTTCGCTGCGATGGCCTGTATGCAGTTGCTCGGCGAGGTTACAGGGAAGTACGTCGAGCACCCGGCAGGCGAGAGGCCGGAGGTTTCACAGCGAGGATGAGTAACCTGACGAGGACCTGTGGCGATGCTCTGGCCGAGACGCAGGGCAGCCAACGTCGCCGCGTTCGTCGAATGTGTAGGACCTGTTTGAGATTGAATAGAGGTATTAAAAATGGGTGAAGAGAGACAGGCAGCGCTCGTTACCGGGGCTGCTAGGGGGATCGGGAAGGCGATCGCTGAGCGCCTGGCGAGAGATGGACTGAACGTCGTGTTATGCGACCTGCTGGAGGATGAGATGGCCGAGACCAAGCGCGAGCTGGAGTCGCTTGGCTCGGACACGCTGACGTTCAACTGCGACGTAACCGATTCTGCGAGGGTGGACGCGATGGTCAAGGAGACGGAACAGCACTACGGGCGGCTTGACGTTCTGGTCAACAACGCTGGTATAACGCGCGATAATCTGTTGATGCGGATGTCGGACGAGGACTGGGAGAGAGTTCTCGCGGTCAATCTGAGGAGCGTCTTTAATTGCACTAGGAGCGTTATACGGGGCATGGTCTCGCGCCGAAGAGGGCGGGTAATCAGCATCAGTTCCGTGATAGGGATAATGGGCAATGCTGGTCAGGCCAACTACGGCGCCTCGAAAGCGGGGATTATAGGATTTAGCAGGAGCGTTGCGAGGGAGGTCGCATCTCGCGGTGTAACGGTCAATGTTATCGCGCCGGGCTACATCGACACGCCAATGACGCAGGACGTGCCAGAGAAGGCGAAGGAGCAGATGTTCAACATGATCCCTATGAAGCGACTCGGCCAGCCGGAAGATATTGCCAATGTGGTTGCATTCTTGGCCTCTGATGATGCAGGATACATCACGGGGCAAGTGATTAACGTAAATGGCGGAATATATATGTAGCGGCCTTTGGTGGCCGGCGCAGTTTCGGTAGTTTAACTCTGGTAACAGGAGGTATTGCTGGGATGGCTTTCGATAAGAGTGTTGTTCTGGACACCATTGTAAGCAAGCTGAACGTCAAGAAGGATCGGCTGTCCAACGATGCGTCTTTCAAGGACGATCTCGGAGCGGATTCGCTTGAGTTGGCGGACCTGATAATGGAATTTGAGGATAAGTTCGACATTAAGATCTCCGAGGAGGACGGCGAGAAGCTGTTGACCGTCGGGGATGCCCTAAACTACATCAAGCAGAAGGTTGAGACCGACAACTAGATATCCTTACTATCGAGTTCTTGACTTCCTCGAGACAGCAGCATGTCAGTGGGCTTTCGCGACTGTTCACGTGTGGAGGTGGGCTGGCGCATTGTAGTCTTATCTCTGGGCAAAGCGCGGGCACTTGCCATCGCGAGTCCCCGGACAGGCTGTCCGTCTGGTCAGGGATTGTACTTTTCTTGTCTCGAGGCTTGTTCCAAAAATGAGGCATCATGTTTTGCACAGACGAGTAGTGATAACGGGCCTGGGGGTGGTTACTCCTGTCGGGATCTGCGTTGATGCGTTTTGGGAGTCGCTGGTCTCGGGTCGGTCCGGCATAGGGCCTATAACTAAATTCGATGCGTCGGAGTTTACTTCGCGGATAGCCGGCGAGGTCAAAGGGTTTGACCCACTCGACTATCTAGATGCCAAGGAGGTTCGCAAGCTCGGGACCTTTATTCAGTTTGCGGTGGCCGCAGCTATGGAGGCGAAATCAGACGCCGGGCTTGAGATCAATGGCTCCAACGAAGAACGAGTTGGGGTTCACATAGGCGCTGGAATAGGCTGTCTGCCGACTATCGAGGAGCAGCATAAGAGGCTACTTGAGAAGGGTCCGAGGCGGATTTCGCCGTTTTTTATCCCGAAGCTGATCATAAACATGGCGTCGGGTTACGTTTCCATCATATTTGGGGCGAAAGGCCCCAACTCCGCCTCTGTTACCGCTTGCGCAACCGGCCTGCACTCTATCTCGGAGGCGTTCTTCTGCGTTCGTGATGGGCGGGCTGACGTGATGTTTGCCGGAGGGGCAGAGTCGGTGATTACGCCGCTTGCGGTTGGCGGTTTCTGTGCGATGCGAGCTCTTTCGACGCGTAATGACGAGCCCGAGAGGGCGAGTCGTCCATTTGAGGCTGAGCGAGATGGTTTCGTTATGGCGGAGGGCGCGGGCATCGTGGTTTTGGAGAGCCTTGCGCATGCGACGGCGCGTGGGGTGAGGATATATGCCGAGTTGCTTGGCGCTGGCATGAGCGCGGATGCCTATCACCTTGTGGCACCTGATCCGACTGCGAGCGGCGCGGTGCGCGCGATGAAGGCAGCGTTGGAGGATGCGGGGGTTGTCCCGGATGAGATTGAGCACATCAACGCTCACGGGACCTCGACTCAGTTGAATGACAAGGTCGAGACAATGGCCATTAAGTCCTTGTTCAAGGATCGTGCCCGCAAGATTCCCGTCACGGCCAACAAATCAATGGTGGGGCATTTGCTTGGCGGTGCTGGAGGCGTAGAGACGGTCGCAGCTGTTCTAACAATGGATAGAGGTGTGATACCGCCGACGATCAACTACGAACATCCTGACGAGGAGTGTGATCTCGACTACGTGCCTAACGTTGCCAGACGAACGCAGATTCGGATGACTTTGAGTAATTCGTTTGGCTTTGGTGGGACGAACGTCTCTATTGTGTTGAGGAAATTTGAGGAGTAGGCAGATGCGAGCGAATGTCCGGCCGCGGGGCGGATGGGCGTTCGCGCCGTCTGTGGGGAAATGACTTCCGACGCCCAGCGGGACATAATTGACGCCAAGGTATTTGCTCTGCAGAAGAAGCTGGGCGTAAAATTCAACGACCCGGCGATTCTAGAGCGAGCGATCACTCACACATCGTATTCGAATGAGATAAATGCCTCGGCGTGCGCTAACAACGAGCGGATGGAGTTTCTCGGGGACGCCGTGCTCAAGCTCGTTATCTGCGACTACCTTTACCGGCGATACCCCAATGTTCGCGAGGGGGACCTGACCAAGGTTCTGTCATACGTCGTCAGCGACGCTGTTCTGGCCGAGCACGCCTCGGAGGAGTGCTTGGGCGAGGCGGTCCTTCTAGGCAAGGGAGAGGAGATAACGGGTGGCCGAGAAAAGACGTCCATTCTGGCCGCAACGTTTGAGTCGCTGATCGCCGCGATATATTCTGATCAGGGTCTGCCGGAGGCGGCTCGGTTCATCATTGGCAAGCTCGGCAGCCAGATCACGTTCGCCGTGAGCCACAAGGACAAGCTGAACTACAAATCGCTTGTTCAGGAGTACTGCGTCCACAAGTTTAGTGTCAGCCCGACATATCGAGTTACCGCTGAAATCGGGCCACCGCACGACCGGACATTCGAGGTTGAGATACTCATCGAGGACAATGTGTGGGGCAAAGGCTCAGGCCGGTCGAAGCGGGACGCGGAGCAGCGGGCGGCCAAGGAAGCGGTTGATGCGCTAGAGAAGTCGGAGAGTAAGAAGTAGCGATGTTCGAAAGCCTGACGCTTAGGCTCCAGTCAGTTTTTCAGAAGCTCAGGGGCAGGGGGACACTCTCGAAGCAGGATGTCTCCCTGGCCATGCGCGAGATTCGGCGTGCGCTGCTTCAGGCCGACGTCAATTTCAAGGTGGTGAAGGATTTCGTCGCCCAGGTAGAGCAGGCTGCGATTGGGTCAGACATTCTGTCCGGCCTCGATCCGGGGCAACAGGTGGTGAAGCTCGTCCACCAGAACCTGATAAGTCTTCTGGGCGAGAAGGTTGCCAAACTCAAGGTCGCCAGCAAGCCGCCGACCATCATAATGCTTGTGGGGCTGCAAGGTTCCGGCAAGACGACTGCGTGTGCCAAGCTTGCAAGGCTGATCAAGCAGGCGCACAGATTCCCGCTCTTGGTTGCCGCGGACATTTATCGTCCTGCCGCGATAGACCAGCTGGAGAAGCTAGGCCAGCAGTTAGAGATCGAGGTCTTCTCTCGTGGCAAACAGGACCCGGTCAAGACCGCGCAGGAGGCGGTGCATTACGCTCAGTTGAAGGGCTGGGACACAATCATCATCGACACGGCAGGCCGGCTGCACATCAACAAGGAGCTGATGAGAGAGCTCAAGCAGATGAAGAAGAAAGTTCAGCCAACCGAGATACTGCTTATCGCAGATGCTATGACTGGGCAGGACGCCGTCAATATCGCCTCGTCATTTGACGAGCAGCTTGGCATCGACGGGGTGGTTCTGACAAAGATGGACGGCGACGCAAGAGGTGGGGCGGCGCTCTCGATACGGGCGGTAACGGGCAAGCCGATCAAGTTCGTTGGTCTGGGTGAGAAGCTGGAGATGATCGAGCAGTTTCATCCAGACCGCGTGGCGTCCCGGATACTCGGGATGGGGGACGTTCTGACGTTCATCGAAAAGGCCGAGCAGGCGATGTCGAAAAAGGAGGCGGAGGAGCTTGAACGGAAACTCAGGCGGGATGACTTCACGCTAGAGGACTTCATGGGTTCGCTCAAACAGCTGAAGAAGATGGGGCCGCTTGAGCAGCTGCTGGACATGATCCCGGGCATGGGCCGGCTGAAGGCCCTGAAGAACTTCGAGTTCGACGAGAGCGAGATAGTAAAAGTCGAGGCGATCATAAGCTCGATGACCACGGAGGAAAGGGTCAACAGCTCGATCCTAAACGGCAGCCGGCGCAGGCGGATCGCACTTGGTAGCGGCACGCTGATTCAGGACGTCAATGCGCTGTTGAAGCAGTTTGCCCAAGTGAGGAAAATGATGAAGCAGATGAAAGGGAGAAAAGGGAGCTTGCCCGCCGGCTTGAGGTTTCTTGGAGGTTGACTTTGCTCGGTTGTTGCTGTATTGTGTTATGTTTAGGGGCGAGTTTTAGTATTTTGTGAAGTTATTCAAGATTGGAGATCGAGGGAGTTCCCATTTTGGAGGATTTGGATGGCAGTTAAGATGCGGCTTACTCGTGTGGGTAAGAAAAAGAAGCCGTTCTACAGAGTGGTGGTTTGCGATTCTCGGGTGCCTCGGCAAGGCCGGTATCTCGATTTGGTGGGGACGTATGACCCTCTCAAGGAGCCTTCGGAGATAAAGCTGGACCACGACAAGATTCGCACTTGGCTATCTAAGGGCGTTCAGCCGACAGTTACTGTCAAGAGACTACTCAGGATTACTGGTTTTTACTCGGAGCCCAAGGAAGATTCAGTTAATGCGCAAAGTGAGGTTTGAGGGTTCGACCTTTTGAGTGATGTGTGCTTGCATCGATTGGGAGGAAGGCGAAGCCTCTTCAGAACCTAAGAGCGGAGGAGGCCAGATGAAGGAGCTAATAGAGCAGATAGCCAGAGCTCTGGTTGATGAGCCGGAGCAGGTTCAGGTAACCGAAATGGGTAGTGATAAGACTTTGGTTCTTGAGCTCCATGTGGCACAGAACGACCTGGGTAAGGTAATCGGAAGACAGGGGCGGACCGCCAGAGCGATGCGAACTATTCTGGACGCCGCATCCAAAAAAATGAGAAAAAGAGCAGTTCTGGAGATCGTAGAGTAGCGCACCCAAAACCAGGCACTAAAACAGGCCTCAACTCCATTATCGAACGTTAACCTTATCGTTCGGGAGTGGGTTTTTGCGCCTCTTTGTTACTCGATCGAGCAGATGGCGCTAGGACCAATGAACCCAAACTACTGCACAGTAGGAAAGATAGTGAAGCCTCACGGGCTCCGGGGAGAGGTCAAGGTTATCCCAATGACCGATTTCCCCGAGCGATTTGGATTGAGGCGGGAGGTTTTTCTTGAGCCGCCCGATGAGCCGACTCTGATGGTAGTAGAGTCGACAAGACCTCACAAGAACGCTTTTCTGGTGAAGTTCAAGGGGGTTGACACGATTTCCGATGCCGAGTCGCTGGTTGACAGGTTTGTCCGGGTCCCGGATGAGTGGCTTCCTGCACTGGAGGAGGGGACTTACTATTGGCACCAGCTCGAAGGACTCTCGGTTATAGATGACGGCGAGGGCGACATTGGCAAGGTTGATCATATCTTCCGGGCGGGGGAGTTTGGCAACGATGTGTTGGTCGTGGTCGGCGATGCGGGCGAGCGGCTGGTCCCTATGATCGATGAGGTCATTCTCAAGGTCGATCTTGACGGGGGAGTGATTCGCGTGCGCTTGCAGGAGGGGACGTAGGATGCTAACTGCGCACGTCATTACGCTATTCCCCGGCGCATTTGATTCATTTCTTGCTCATTCACTTGTGGCAAGAGCCCAAGAGTTCAACGCCATTTCAATTCATGTTCACGACTTGCGGGATTTCGCCCATGACAATCACCGGTCAGTTGATGATATGCCGTTCGGAGGCGGCCCGGGGATGGTTTTGATGCCCGGTCCGCTCTTCGAGGCGGTGGAGAGCATCAAACAAGAGGCGGACATTGACAGGGTGATACTGATGACCCCTCAAGGCCGGCTGATGAGGCAAAAGACGGTTTCGGAGCTGTCCAAGATGCGAGGCATAGTGGTCATCTGCGGACGTTATGAGGGCGTGGATGAGCGAGTCAGGGAGCATCTGGTAACGGATGAGCTGTCGGTTGGCGATTATGTCCTCGCAGGCGGAGAACTGCCTGCCATGGTGGTTCTTGAGGCGATAGCGAGATTGCTTCCGGGCGTTGTGGGGTGTTCCGAATCTACATTTGACGAATCGCACAGTTTTGCTATGCTCGAATATCCTCAATACACGAGGCCGTCCAAGTTTAGGGGCTGGAAGGTGCCCAAGGCCCTTCTTTCTGGCGATCACCAGAGGATTGAGCGGTGGCGGGCGCGGCAGTCACTTTTGCGGACGCTTTTGAGGCGGCCAGACCTGGTGGCCGGGTGGTGGAACGACCAGGGGGGAAGGGACGAGACCCAGAAGAGGCTCTTGGCTGCGCTGAACGATGACTAGAATTGATATGCGTGTTCATATTTTTAGGTTTGCGGGGGTGATTTGACTTGCAGAAAACAGACTTTGCGGAAGAAGCGTATCTAAAGAAAGATATACCGGAGTTTGCCGTCGGGGATACACTCCGGGTCTATGTGAAGGTCAGGGAGGGCGACAAGGAGCGACTCCAGCCGTTCGAGGGGCTCGTAATCAAGCGTCGGGGGTCCCGCCTGGGAGAAACCTTCACCGTCCGACGCGTTACGCACGGCGTCGGCGTGGAGCGGGTCTTTCCGCTCAACAGCCCGAACATCGGCCGGATCGATGTCAAGCGCATGGGCCATGTCCGGCGGGCGAAGCTCTACTACGTTAGGAAACTTCGAGGTAAGGCAGCCAGAGTCAAAGAGAAAAAAAGAACTCAAGCGACGAGTAAGCTCCAATAACAGCGCCTCAACATGACTACGCTCGCGCTGTATCCTGGAACATTCGACCCGATCACGCTCGGGCATCTTGATGTTGTTCGTCGCACGCTCGGCATATTCGATGAGGTCGTTGTGGGCATCGCACGAAACATGAGCAAGACAACGACATTCTCGGGGGAAGAGCGTCTAGCGATGGTGCAGGGGTCGCTTGCGGAGCTTGGTCTTGAGCCGGGCTCGCGGGCGCAGATGTTTGCTGGCCTGACGGTTGAATTCGCCGCGAGGGTGGGCGCGACCTCGATCATCCGAGGCATCAGGGCAATAGCGGATTTCGAGACGGAGTTCCAGATGACGCTGATGAACCGCAATCTTAGGCACAAGATTGAGACCGTATTCTTGATGCCGAGCGAGCGTTATTCTTACGTGAGTTCAAGCCTAGTCAAGGAGATATGCTCCCTGGGGGGGGACGTGAGTAACCTCGTGACCGGGTGTGTGCTTCGCGCGCTGGATGCGAAGCTTTCGAGGGACTGAAGATCGGATCATCATGCACACATATAATCGCTCTGATCGTATCGAGCACCAGGTCCAGAAAGAGGTCTGTGAGCTGTTGCTCAGGAAGGTTAAAGACCCCCGCATCAACTGCATCACGGTTACGGGAGTGAAGGTAACGCACGACTTGAGGCAGGCACGAATCTACTACACGCTGCCTCGGCGAGATAAGGAGCGTTCGGATGAGGTGGAAGAAGGGCTAAAGAGCGCAACCAGCTTCGTGCGGGCCGAGCTCGGCAAGAGACTGCGGCTAAGGAGGGTGCCGGAGATATGCTTCATTAAGGACGAGTTTTACGAGCAGGCGCTGCGTGTGTCCGAATCGATCGCTAGGCTTGAGAGAGAGGGTGAAAAAGGCTCTGACGATGAGCGATGATGCGCTTCAGCAGGCAGTGTCAGTCATTCGCAATGGCCGGACGTTCGGGGTAGTCTCCCACGTTGACCCGGATGGCGATGCGGTCGGAAGCATCATTGCGGCAATGCTGATGCTTCGCAGGCTGGGCAAGGAAGTCCGCTCGCTTCAGAATGACACGATCCCCGACATCTATAACTTTCTGCCCGGATACCCGCTTGCTGCAAAGGTTGATGCCGCGCCTCGCCGGCTGGGACCGGGCGAACTGGACTGTGTGATGATCTTTGACAGTTCCTCGTTCTCCCGTGTCGCGTGGGACTACGACGATAGAAGTGTCCCGGCCAAGAAAGTGATCAACACCGATCACCACAAGGACAATGCACTCTTCGGAGATGTGAACATTGTTGACGGCAAAGCCTCGAGCGCATCAGAGTTACTCTTTGGCATTATCGATGCGTTTGGCATGGGTGATGACGTCCAGATCGCCACGAACCTATTCACCGGTATCTCGACAGACACGGGCTCCTTCTCGTACTCGAACACGACTCCGGCGGCGCTTGTGATCACGTCGCGGCTGGTCGAAACGGGCATAGATGTGGCGGGCATAACGAAA
>Ga0307378_10001569_pt1 | contig 36835 bp, 27 predicted proteins | sample UN1MG_FD_202238 | JGI IMG/M metagenome (GOLD analysis project Ga0307378, IMG submission 202238) | Soil microbial communities from Risofladan, Vaasa, Finland - UN-1 | ecosystem: Environmental > Terrestrial > Soil > Coastal area > Acid sulfate soil | place: Finland: Risofladan, Vaasa | collected...
CGCATCCTGATCACCGATCGTCAGCATGGAGAATCCTTTCGTGTGGAGGCATGTTACACGAAAGATCCTCCCACAAAACCCCTTACCGCGCTAGCCCATCTTACCCAGAGTGCGCGCTGGCCCTGGTGTTCTGGTACACCTGGGGCGACGGCACGGTTCCCGATCAGTTTGACGAGGACACGTACGTCCACACGGGACTCCGCTACGCGTCGACGGGTCACCAGTGGCACGGCATCGTCAGCTCCACGGACGAAGTGCTGCTGGCCGGCATGCGGCTGGCGGGCACGATGTTCCGAACCTTCGCGATACCCGCCGCGCCCGACCCCGTGGTGGTGACGATCGGCTCGGAGGATCTCCTGGGACCGGGGCTATGGGTCGGCAACATTGGCGTCCCGTATCCGGAAGCCGCGCCGGGGCCTTACCAGCTTGCCAGCGCCCTTTCGGCGACGGATCTCGCGCATACCGTTCGGTACGCCTTCGACCCGCAGCGCGAGAAGAGCTCGCTCTCCCGCCCCCTGATTCCGAAAATTCCCCCCCGTTGCTCCCCGGTAGACGGCCTGACGTACGATTGCGAGCGAGGCGTGCTGACGGTCGACACGCCGAGCGCGAAGGCGATCGCCGGTTTTTGGGGAAACGAGGCGACCTTCGCCGATGGCGTGAGCGTGCAGCTTCGCGGCGCGCCGGCGCCCCCGTTCGCGTGTTTTGGGATCGCCTCGGCCGACGGGACGACGCTTGCCGAATCGAATCGGGCAGTGCTCGTGCTCACGACCTATGGCGAGAACCGCGGCCGCGTTCTCCGGGACGATCCGGAGTCGGTTCCGGGGGATGCGCCTCTTTTTGCCAAACAGGTGAAGTCGTGGGGGTATGGACCGCCCGACGTTGCCCGGCCCGGCGCACAGATCCGATTGGGTGCCGAGTGGCGCTGGAGGCTCGTCGACTTTGGGCTCCACGCGATCGCAGAAGGCAGGGGGGAGACCCTCGAAATTCCAGCCGGGACGCCGGTGTTCATGGCCGAGCTGGAGCGGTAGGATTCGCATTCCGCGCGGAGCACCCGTGCCGAGGCAACGTCGGCCGCACGCTACCCGCGCGGGCGGTGCCGCCTGCCGATTCCGTGCTTCCCCGGCTTGATCCTGGGGGAAGCCCACGCCAAAATGGCAACGGCTCGAGACACCCAGGTGCCGGCACAGGAGCAACGGCAGTGGACGACCGCATCAGCCGCCGGACGCTTATCGGCAGCCTGGCACTCGGGGCCGTGGGGTTGCCCTTCTGCCGGTCCGCTCACCCTGCCCCAAGGTCAGGGCGCGAAGGCGCGACGAGGACCGTGGACTTCCTCGATGAGCGATGGATTAGCCACACGCATGCCCTGACGCGCCAGGTCGCTCGGCCCGAGCGCGTGTCCGACGAGCCGGTCATCGCACCTGCGGGCGCGCACGGCACGACGCTGCCGAACGGCGACGGGCTCTGCATGTGGTACAGCACCGTGCGGTGGGTGGAGATCGGCGGCCAGAAGACCCACGAGACGTGGATCCACTACGCGACGTCGGAAGACGGCGTCACCTTCGAGAAGCCGGACCTCGGCCTGCACGAAGGGAACGTGATTATCAAGGCGGACGACACGGGGGCGGACGGCAAGCCCCTGACCGGCGTGCGGGGTTGCTCGGGGTTCTGCGTGCTGGACGCCCAGCAGCAGCCGGTCCCCCACGCGCGCGGTCGCTACACGGCCATGTTCCGGGCTTGGGTCCCCGGCCGCCACGGCGGGCTCTCCTTGGCCTACTCCGACGACGGCCTGCGCTGGACGGCTTACGAGGAGAACCCGGTCCGCGTGGGCTCGTCGGACACGTTCAACATCTTCTGCTACGACGATCGCATCGAGCGCTACGTGGCGTACGTGCGGCCGCTGATCCACGCGGGGCCCCCACGCGTGAATCGGCTCGTGGCGCGGATTGAGAGTGAGGATCTGGTGCACTGGGAGAACGAGCAGATCGTGCTCGACACCGATGATCGGGACGCGCCGGCCTTGGGCACCGTGAACGAGGCGACGCATCCCGACGGGACCGGCTATCCCCGCGGGCGCGACAAGCAGTTCTACGGCCTCACGGTCACGCCCCACCAAGAGGTCTACCTCGGCTTTGCGTCCCTCTACGACGTCGTGCCGGGGACGATGTGGGTCGAGTTGATGCACAGTTACGACGGGATCCAGTGGCGGCGCGAGCCCCAACGCGGGCCGCTCATCGGGCTCGGCGGCGACGACGCCTGGGATTCCGGCCTGGTCTACTTTCCCAACGCGGGATGCCCCGTGGCCGTCGGCGACGACTGGCTCATCTACTACGCAGGCACGAACTTCGATCATCATCACCGCACTCGATCGCGGGGGGATCTCGGTGAGTTTCGGGCGACGGGCGCCGTGCGTCTCAAGCGTGGCCGGCTGGTGGGCTACGAAGCCGGCGACGTGCCCGGCGACCTGCTCACCAGAACCTTCCCATGGAACGGCAACGAGTTGTTCCTCAACGCCGATGCGCACGGCGGCAGCATCGCCGTGGAGATCTGTGCCGCCAACGGTCAGAGTATCCGGGGCTTCTCCCGCAAGGAAACGGCGTCTGTCACGGAGGACGGCGTCCGCGTGCCGGTCGCATTCGAAGCAGGCGGTTCTCTCGCGTCGCTCCAAGGCCGCCAGGTGCGGCTGCGGATGTATCTGAAGCGGGCGAGCGTGTTCGGCATCTCGCTCGGCTGACGGGCTCCCGCCGCGGCCACCTTGGCGTTGGCAAGAATGATGCCGCAGGGGGACGGTGGCGAGCTGCCATGATGAGAGGATGCCGGCTGCCTGGCCGTCCGGCAGGGCGGCGATGTCCTTCGTAGGACGAAGTGGCTCACAGTAGGATATCGAGAGCTCGCTCCGACGGGTTGCCCTGCACGTAGGACTCGTGGGTAGGATGCCCGGAATCCGTGTAATCGACCTCGTATCGGGGACGGCCGTGGATGTTCGTGTCGGGGGTCAACGGATAGCGCTGGAGAAGACGCTGGAACACGCTCCAGCCCATAGTACGCTTGCGGTTGCGGCGATTGAGCCACTTCTGCCAGCATTCTCGGACTTCACGATGGAAGCGCGTTAGCGCCCGCGAGTTGCCCGTGATACCGTAGTACGCGTAGTGACCGCGCAACGTTTCATTCACAGCTTGCGCTGCGGAAAGCCGATCGGTTGGCGTCGGTTGTGCCGACACCACAGAGCAATGCTCCGCACGGCTCTGCGGAAACGACTGGGTGCCGTCTTGCGATTGACCACCCAATGACCTTTCCGAGATCGACTCCAAACATGAGTGAAGCCCAGAAGGTCAAACGCCCCAGGACGCTGACGCGGTTCGTCGCCTCGCTCCGCTACCGTCGAAGACGGCGGCCGGAAAGGAACAAGCCGCGTTTTGTCGGGATGGACCGTCAAGCCGTACTTGCCAAATCCCTTCGGAAGAACTTCCGTCACGCGATGGGCGTCGCGGTGGTCGCGAAACCCCATGGCAAAGTCATCCGCAAAGCGGATCAAGAAGGCTCGATGACGAAGGCGAGGTGCGACCTCGTCTGAAGGGTCGCGCGTATGTGGTCCGCTACACCGACGACTTCGTGATCGGGTTCACCGAAGACGAGGACGCCCGGCGGGTGATGGCCGTGCTGCCGAAGCGTTTCGGCAAGCAAAGTAGGGTGCGTGAAACGCACCATATTGGGCTCGGGCGAGACGCACGTGCGTGAGCTGGCCGGCGTACGGTTCGAGTGGTAGACGAGATGGTGCGTTTCACGCACCCTACGGGTGTTTCTACGCCCCGCTCAGCCGCTCGTGCAGCTCGGCGAGGCAGTCTTCTTTTTTCACGCGCCACTGGTCGAGGGTGTCGCGGTTGCGGAGGGTGACGGTGTCGTCTTGGAGGGTCTGGCCGTCGACGGTGATGCAGAAGGGGGTGCCGATCTCGTCCTGGCGGCGGTAGCGCTTGCCCACCGAGGCCTTCTCGTCGTAGAAGACGTTGAGGTGCGGCTTCAGGTGGGTGTAGATCTCCCGGGCTATTTCGGGCATCCCTTCCTTGCGCACCAGCGGGAAGACGGCCGCCTTGATGGGGGCCAAGCGGGGGTGGAAGCGGAGGTACTCGCGTTCGGTGAGATTGCCTTTCTCGTTGGGCACCCGGTCGATCGTGTAGGCCTCGCAGAGGAAGGCCAGCGTCGCCCGATCGGCGCCCGCCGAGGGCTCGATCACGTGGGGGACGTAGGTCTCGCGGGTCTGGTCGTCGAAGTAGCGGAGGTCCTTGCCGCTCCCGCGATACTTGGGTTGGCCTTCCGCGTTGAGCTCGACCACGAACGGCCCGTCCGGCTCGTGCTCGCGCACGAGCTTGCCCTCCATGTGGCTGCGGAGATCGAAATCGCCGCGATGGGCCACGCCCTCCAGCTCGCCGAACTCCCCTTGGGCCAGGAACGGGAAGGCGTATTCGATGTCGGCCGTGCCGCACGAGTAGTGGCTCAGCTCGGCGGCGTCATGGTCGCGCAGCCGGAGGCGGTCGCCGGCCAGGCCCAGGTCGACGTACCACCGGTAGCGGCGGTCGCGCCAGTAGGTGTACCAGCCGGGCGAGCTCTCGGGGTGGCAGAAGAACTCGATCTCCATCTGCTCGAACTCGCGGGAGCGGAACGTGAAGTTCCGCGGCGTGATCTCGTTGCGGAAGCTCTTGCCGATCTGCGCGATGCCGAAGGGGAGCCGCACCCGCGTGCTGTCGAGCACGTTCTTGAAGTTGACGAAGATGCCCTGGGCCGTTTCCGGGCGGAGGAACGTCTTGCTGGACTCGTTGCGGACCGCGCCGGTGTGGGTCTCGAACATCAGGTTGAACTCGCGGGGCTCGGTGAGGGTGCCCAGCGTCTTGGCGTCGGGGGCCAGGACCCGGCTTGGGTCGTCCACGGTGGTGAGCGACACCACCGGTCCGTCCCACATCAGGTCGCCTTTGTGCTTGGAGCGGAGATTGAAGAACTTGAGCGCCTTCTGCTCGATCTCCGCCACGGCCTCGTCGCCCGACTGATAGCTCGTCACGAACACCCGCTTCCCGTCGTGCTCGACCCAGCGGCCTTCGACCTGGTCGTGGCGGTATCGCTTCTTCGATTCCTGGCAATCGACCATGTGGTCGCAAAACAGGTCGTAGTGTCCGGAGCACTTCCAGACCTGCGGGTGCATGATGATCGTGCAGTCGAGGCCGGTCATCTGATAGGTGGAAGGGGCGCCGGGCGGGACCTCGAGCTCGTTGTGGGCGGAGACCATGTCGCGCCACCAGGCGTCGCGGACGTTCCGCTTCAGCTCGACGCCCATCGGGCCGTAGTCCCAGAAGCCGTTCAGTCCGCCGTAGATCTCGCTCGACTGGAACAAGAACCCACGCCGCTTGCACAAGGCGACCAGTTGCTCCATTTCCATAACCGAAGTCCGCTCCCGTGGTTCAGGGGACACTTGGAAGGGGGGGGGACGCGAAACGTGAAACATATAAGTGTACTACGATCGGGCCGGATCGGTCTACGGGGTGGCGGCGCGGGGAGTGTCCGGATTTGGCTGCGAGCCGGGACCCTACGGCGGGTGCGTACCGGCGCGCGTACCCGCCCTGCCCCCCCGATCTGGTGAAGATGGAGCCGTCGCTGGGAACCCCGCTGCCGGACGCCTCGTCGAGGTTGACGACAACCGCGCGGGTCGTGTTTTCCAGCTTCCATCCGCGTCAAGAGGTGCCACTACCCATGATCGACCGGACCATGAGAGAAAGGCGACAGCACGGGCGACAGGACCAGGTATCCCGTCTCTCTATCCTCCGTGACTTCGAGGGAACCGCGGATGTCCAGGCCGTAGTGTTTGAGGAAGTCCTCGGCGGGAATCGCCAAGTACTTATCTGAGACCGTGGCGGGTCGGGCGCCATGAAGCTCTTCTGCTTTCGCGCCGTCGCCCCTTGGGAACAGCTTGACGCCGATGCGTTTGCCCCGGGCAGCAAAAGCAAGGACTGCCAGAATCTCTTCGTCGGCCTTCAGTTTCGGGAAGTAACCTACAGGCACCGTGAGTCTGCCGTCCTTGCCGAGGAAAGCGGATGGCCGGAACACGCGAAACTCGTCCCCGGGCCGGCGAACCCGGTCCCGCCCGATGTATCTCAGCACGTCTACCGACGTTACCAGCCCGACGAGATGGTTGTGGTTTCCAACCACCGGGAGGCAGCCGAGCTTCTTCGATGCCAAAACGGCTGCTGCCGCACGGATCGACGTATCGATGGTGGCCGTAATCGGCGGTGTGGCCATGATCTCTTGGACCTCACACCGAGGGGGTGCCGTTCGGGGCCGCTCTCCTTCGGGCATCTCCCCCAACCAGCGCGAGAAGTGCTTCAGTATTTGACGCTCCGAAAGCACTCCTACGACCTCTTCGTGATTCTCCGCCACGATCAAGTGCCTGACCCTCGACTGGACCATGATCTGGGCCGCCCGAACGGCCGGCGACTGCGGCAGAACCGTGCGAGGATTCCCAATCATGATTGCCCGGACCGTCGGATCGTCCTCTGCCATCGCGCAAACCTCTTTCTTCCCGTCCGATTCAGGTTGGTGACCGCTGCCCGTCAATAGTAGCATGCGCATCGCGCAGCTTGTGCTGCGGACAGACGGGAACGCCGTGCTGCCAGGGCCCCCGAAAGACTTGCCCCACCCGCGGAGAAGACCCGGGCGCGCACGAGGTGGCAGGCAGCTTCAGGGCAGCCGGATGCAGAACGTGCCGGGGTCCAACTCCGGGACGCTCGCGAAGCGGTCGACGTGGGCCGCCGTGAGGACGTCGTCGTCCATCCCAATCTCCGCAAGACGCCGGGCCGCCACACTCTTTCGGAGCTGCTCGGCCAGGCGCTCGGGCGCGAGAGGCTCGGCCCCGAGTGCCAGCGGCAGGGCGAACGCCGATCGCCAGTTTTCCCGGGCGGTGAGGGCTTGGGCGTTGAGCTGATAGGCGGTGCCGCTCTGCTGGAGGACTCGCTCGATCAGGAGCCCGGCCAGGAGCGTATCGTCGCGGCTGTACTCGCCCCGACTTCCGGCGCACAGAAGATGGATTTGCTCCACGCCGACGAGGCGCCGGCACACGGCCGAGGCGTTCGGGAAGGCCCCGATCAGCACGCGGTCGGCCAAGCGGCATCGCCACATCGCCCGCGTGCCGTTGCTGGTGGTGAAGACGACAACCCGCCCTCCCACCCGTTCGGGGGTGTAGTCCGCGGGGGAGTTGCCGAGGTCGAACCCGTCGATCGGCAGCCCGGCTCGCTCGCCGCCGAGGACGACGCTCCCCTCGGGCAACTCGGCGGCGGCCGCTCGGGCATCCTCCACTTCCAGGCACGGGATCACCTCGGTGGCCCCGGCCTCCAAGGCATGGACGATCGTGGTCGACGCCCTGAGCACGTCGATCAGCACGACGGTCCCGCCAGCCAGGTCTTCGGGCTCGACAAGCGAGGGCAGGGCGTAGGCATTCAGCGTGGGGTTCATGATTCGGCGCCCGAGTCGTTCGAGCTGGCCAGGGGGGCAGCCGGAAGCGTTCCCTTCTGAAGTGGGGTCCGAAGCCGCCGCTGGTCCTGCGGTTGGCCATGACATCGCGCGGAAGCGGCCATTGTATCCCAGGGGCACGGCAAGGCACAATGAGACAAAGACGTCGCACCGACGTGGCCCGTCCGGCCTTGCCTCTCTCGCGAAAGCTCCGCCAACGACCCGTGACCGCCAAACACTTCCCGGCCCCCGCGCGTTGCTCGCCCGAGCACTATCCAACGCCCGTCGACAAGTCCGGCTCGCGGGTCCGCCGGATGTTCGGCGAGATCGCCGGGCGGTACGACCTGTTGAATCGCCTGCTCTCGCTCTCGCTCGACCGGCGTTGGCGGCGCCGGACGGTCCGGCTGGTGCCTCCGTCGGGCGAGGGGCCGGTGCTCGACGTCTGCACCGGCACGGCCGACCTGGCGTTGGCGTACTGCCGTGCCGGCGGGCGGGGTGTCCGGGTGGTGGGGGCCGACTTCTGCCGGCCGATGCTGGCCATCGCCCGGCGCAAGGCACGCCGGGCAAAGGGGGATCATCACCTGGCGCTGGTGGAGGCCGACGCGGAGCGTCTGCCTTTTCCGGACGAGGCGTTCGAGATCGTCAGCGTGGCGTTCGGCCTCAGAAACGTCAGCGATACCGATCGGGGGCTGCGGGAGATGGTCCGCGTGTGCCGGCCGGGCGGGCGAGTGGCCGTGCTGGAGTTCTCGCTGCCCGAAGCCTGGCCGCTCAGGACGCTTTACGGCTGGTACTTCCGCCACGTGCTGCCGGCGGTGGGCCAGGGCTTGGCCCGGAATCGCCAGGCGGCCTACAATTACCTCCCGCAGAGCGTCGACGAGTTCCCGCAGCGTGAAGACCTCGTTCGGCGGATGCGAAGTGCGGGCTTGTCGGAGGTCCGATTCCACCCGTTCACGTTCGGCGTGGCCCTGTTGTATGTGGGGGTAAAATGACTCGAAACTACGTCCTCGCGATGACCGGCGCGAGCGGGGTCACCTACGCAGTTCGCCTGTTGGAGGTGCTCTCGGCGGCCGGATGCGACGTGTATCTGTCGATCAGCTCGGCCGCCCGATCGGTGCTCAAGCACGAGCTCGACCTGGCCGTCGACCTGGACGACTTCGCCCCGTCGATGCTGATGCTCGATCGCAGTCGCCGGCAGGAAGACGAGAAGCTCAAAGAGATTCGCACGCTGGCCGGCATCTCGACCGAAGAGAGCAGCGTGCTCTCGGTGCCCTCGGGCGAGCCGGGCCAGATCCACTACTGCCATCATGAGAATCTGGAATCTCCGATCGCCAGCGGCTCGTTTCTCACCGCCGGGATGGTCGTCTGCCCCTGTTCCATGGGCACGCTGGGCGCGATCGTGCACGCGGCGGGCAGGAACCTGATCCACCGGGCGGCCGAAGTGCACCTGAAGGAGCGCCGCAAGCTGATCCTGGTGCCCCGGGAGACGCCGCTGTCGGTGCTCCAGCTCGAGAACATGAAGCGCGCCGCCGAAGCCGGGGCAATCGTCCTGCCGGCCATGCCCGGGTTCTACCAGGGAGTGACGGCCGTCTCCGATCTGGTCGACTTCGTGGTGGCGCGGATCTGCGACCAGTTGGGGATCCAGAACGCGCTGGTCCAGCGTTGGGGGGGCTGATCGACCGTGCTCGGCCGCCTGCGCAAGCTCTTGGAGATGATCCGCTTCAGCCACACGCTGTTTGCGCTGCCGTTTGCCCTGCTGGCGGCCGTGATGGCCTGGGCGGCCAACGCGCGGGGCGATCCGCCGATCGCGTTCCGCGGGCGGGACCTGGCGGGGATCGTCGCGTGCATGGTGTGTGCCCGAAGTGCCGCCATGGCGTTCAACCGGCTGGCCGACCGGCGGCTCGACGCGCTCAACCCGCGGACGGCCAATCGCCACTTGCCGACCGGGACGCTGAGCGTGGCCGGCGTGGTCCTGTTCACCGCGGTCTCGTCGCTGGGGTTCGTGGCGGGGACGCTGTTGTTTCTGCCCAACCGCGTGCCGCTTTATGCCTCGGTGCCGGTGCTGTTGTTTCTGTTCGCCTACAGCTTGACGAAGCGGTTTACGGTGTTATCGCACCTGTGGCTGGGGACGGCGCTCGCGCTGGCCCCGGTGGCCGCGTGGGTTGCGCTGCGGCCGGAGCTCCACTGGGCTCCGGTGCTCCTGGGCTCGGCGGTGATGCTCTGGGTGGCCGGCTTCGACGTGATCTACGCCTGCCAGGACACGGAGTTCGACGTCCGGATGCGCCTCTACAGCGTCCCGGCGCGGTTCGGCGTGGCCGGCGCCTTGCGGCTGGCGGCGGTTTGCCACCTGGGGATGGTCGTCTTGCTCTCGACGGTGCCGGTCGTCTACGACGAATTCGGCTGGGTCTACCTGGCCGGCGTGGCGTCGATCGGCGTGCTGCTCGTCTACGAGCACGCCCTGGTCCGCCCCGACGACTTGACCCGCGTCAACCGGGCCTTCTTCCACGTCAACGCCGTGGTGAGCATCGGGTTGCTGTTGATCGGAACGCTCGACCTCCTGATATGAACCCCTGGACGCCGCTTGCGGCTTCGCCCTGGCAGTGAGTTCCACGCATGAGTGAACCGTCACGTTCCACTGAGCTAGTCCGCATCCGCGAGAAGGTCGCATCGGGCAAACGGCTCACGGCCGGCGACGGTGAGCTCCTCTTCCACCCCGAAGTCGACCTACACACCGTCGGCGAGCTGGCCAACCTTGTGCGCGAGCGCAAGAACGGCGACGTCGCGTACTACAACATCAACGCCCATCTGAATCCGACGAACGTCTGCATCTACCGCTGCCCGCTCTGCGCGTACAGTTGCGACGCCGACGATCCCAAGGCGTACGTGATGACCGACGACGAGGTGCTCGCCCGGGGGGAGGAGGCGGCCCGCAGCGGCTGCACCGAGCTGCACATCGTCGGCGGCGTGCACCCGGAGAAGAAGCTCGACTGGTACCTAAACATCATACGCACCCTGCACGAGGCGTACCCGCGGCTGCACCTGAAGGCGTGGACCGCCGTGGAGATCGCCTGGTTCGCGGAGCGGTCGGGCGGCAGCGTCGAGGGGGTGTTGGGCGCGCTCGTCGAGGCCGGCCTGGGCAGCCTCCCCGGCGGCGGGGCCGAGATCTTCCAACCCGAGGTCCGGCAGCAGATCTCCCCGCGCAAGATCGATGCCGACACGTGGCTCGACGTCCACCGCACGGCCCACCGGCTGGGCCTCCGGTCCAACGCCACGATGCTCTACGGCCACGTCGAGAGCGCCGCCCATCGGGTCGATCACCTGATCCGCTTGCGCGAGCTTCAAGACGAGACCGGCGGCTTCCAGGCGTTCATCCCGCTGTCGTTCCACCCGGAGGGCACGCAGTTCGCCGACTTGCCCGGGCCGAGCGGATTGGACGATCTCCGCACCATGGCCGCCGGCCGCCTGATCCTGGACAACTTCGACCACGTCAAGGCCTACTGGATCTCGCTGGGCATCGGCACGGCCCAGACCGCCCTGGCCTACGGCGCCGACGACCTGGACGGCACGGTCCGCCACGAGAAGATCCACCACGACGCCGGCTCGACGACGCCGGAGCTCCTCTCGGTCGACGACCTGCGGGCCCTGATTGCCGAGGCGGGCCGCCGGCCGGTCGAGCGCGACACGCTCTACCGTCGCGTCGAGCGGAGCGGGGCCGAGTGGCAGGCTTCGTCGTGAGGGCATCCATGCGGTCTGAAGCCCGATGGCGGTCCCCGTCGTGCCCTGCTATGATGGGTGCCGGCCGGGAGATGCCTCTCGTGGTCTGTCCAAGTTGAATTTGCGGGTGCCACGGTTGGCTTGCCCAACCGTGCTTCCGGCACTGCTGGGCAAGCCAGCAGTGGCACCCAACGTGCAAAGTCGAGGTGGACAGACCACTCGTTTCATGTCGGGCGTAGAGCGGGGCATCTTGCTGCCTTCCCGGCCCGGTGCTGTCGAGTGAGAGAACACGAGGTCACGTTGGAGGAGCTTCTCATGGTCAATCGCCGAACACGTGTTCGACTCGTCGCCCTGCTGCTTGCCTTGACCTGCGCGGCGGCTTGCGTCGCGGTTGCGGGCGCGCAGGAGTTGGTTGCGCCCGGGGCCAAGGTCGAGCGGCTCGCCGACGGCTTCCTGTTCACCGAAGGGCCGGCCCGCGACGCTGAGGGGAACGTCTACTTCTCCGATGTCCCCAACAACCGCATCCACGTCTGGTCGCTCGACGGCAAGCTCACCACGTTCCGCGAAGACTCGGGCGGGGCGAACGGGCTCCACTTCGACCGCCGGGGAAACCTCGTGGCCTGCGAGGGCGGCAACCGCCGGCTCACGTCCATCTGGCCGGACGGGAAAGCGACCGTCCTGGCCGATCGCTTCGACGGCAAGAAGCTCAACAGCCCCAACGACCTCTGGATCGACCCGCGCGGCGGCGTCTACTTCACCGACCCCCGCTACGGCAAACAAGAAGGGGTGGAGCAGGACGGCTTCCACGTCTACTATCTCCCCCCGGATCGCAAGCAACTGGTCCGCGCCCTGGACGACCTGGTCAAGCCCAACGGCGTGGTCGGCACCGCGGACGGCAAGCTGTTCTACGTGACCGACGCGGGCGACGCCAAGACCTACGTCTACCGCATCCAGCCCGACGGCTCGCTGGCCGACCGCAAGCTGCTTGCGCCGGTCGGCGCCGACGGCATGACGCTCGACGAGCGGGGGAACCTGTACCTCGCGCGCAACGTGGTTCACGTCTATAGCCCCAAGGGCAAGAACCTCGCCACGATCGAAGTCCCGGAATCCCCCTCGAACGTCTGCTTCGGCGGCAAGGACCGGCGCACGCTCTTCATCACCGCGCGCAAGGGCCTGTACGCGATTCGCATGAGCGTGCGGGGACAGTAGCGTCCGACGGAACCGCAAACAGGCAACTGAAATCGAGCAACCGCTATGTCCAGATCGTGGGGTTCGACGTCAAGTAGCGTCCGCCGAGGAAGACGACGCCGGTGGATTCCCGGCTTGCTCGCGGCCATGGCTTTGGCAGCCGGCTCGGTCTCCTCCGCCCGTCCTGCGGACGTGGATTCGCTGGGGAACCGGCAACTCGCCGCGATCGGTTTCGTGGACGTCACCGCCGCCCCGTTCCACGCCGACGCCACCGGCAAGCGCGACGGCACCGACGCCCTCCAGCGGGCCATCGACTTCGCCCGGGACCACCAGATGGTGACCTTCTTCCCGCCGGGCACGTACACGGTGAGCGACACGCTGCGGTGCATCCACGGGCGCCACGATCCGGTGACGCTCGAAGTCCGCACGAAGAGCCGGGACGTGCCCTGTGTGCTCGTCGGATCGCGGATCGGCAACTCACGCCCGCGTATCGTGCTCGCGCCCGGCTCGCCCGGATTCAACGATCCGGCACGTCCGAAGTACGTGATCCACTTCTGGGCCCGCGGCCTCAGCGAAGCCCCGCCCGAGGAGCCGCAGCCGAACATCAGCATGAACCAGATGCTCCTCGGCATCGACGTGACGATCGGTCCGGACAACGCCGGCGCGGTCGGCATCCGGCACCGCGCCGCCCAGGGGTCGGGCGTTCAGGACTCGACGATCGACGCGACCCACGGCTACTGCGGGCTGGAAGGCGGGGCGGGCTCGGGCGGCAGCCACGCCAACGTGACGGTGATCGGCGGCCGGATCGGCGTCGATCTGCGCCAGACGCAGCCGGCGTCGACCATCACCGGATTCACCCTGATCGGCCAGACGGAGACGGCCCTGCTCTGCGCCGGGCGCCAGGCGGTCTGTGCCGTGGGTCTGCGGATCGAGACGGAAAGCGCGGGCCCGGCGATCGTCACCCGGCCGGGATGGGCCGCACACCACGGACAGCTCTGCCTGGTGGATAGCTCGATCGACTTCACCCGACCGGGCGACAACACGGCCATCGACGCCGAATCGAGTCTCCATTTGGAGAACGTGTACGTCCGCGGCGCCGGGACGTTGATCCGCCAGACCGGCAAGCCCGAGACGACGGCCGAAGCGGAGGGCTGGACGCGCGTCTCGCAGTACGCCGCAGGCGTGGCGTCGAAGTACCGTGCCCGAAAGTATGACGACCGCGTGTTCGAGTATCCGGCGCCGATCTTCGTCGACGGCAAGCGTTGGGAGGAGCCGGTGCTTGCGCAGGTGAAGCCGGGCGTCGCGCCGCCGTCCGATCTCCAGTCGCGGCACCTCTGGGAAGACGACTTCCCCGGCTGGGAATCGCCGGGCGCCGTCAACGTGAAGAGCCCTCCCTACTCCGCCGCGGGCGACGGGGCCACCGACGACGCGGCGGCGATTCAACGGGCGGTCGACGAGCACGAGATCGTCTTTCTGCCCAAGGGGCGGTACGCGGTGAGCCGTACGATCCGCCTGCGGCCCGACACGAAGCTCATCGGGGCTTTCCGTTGTTTCACGTGGCTGGTGCCGCTCGGCACGGAGGACGGCGACTTCCCGGACGGCGCCGCCCCGCGTCCCGTGTTGGACACGGCCGATGATCCCGACGCCCGGACGATCGTCGCCCTGCTGGGCATCGAGGTGTCGCACGAAACGCCCGGGGCGTATTGCCTGCGATGGCGGTGCGGCCGGCGCTCGATCTTTCGGGCGACGAACACCGTGCTGAACACGCCTTGGGGACGACGGGGGGAGTCGGCCCCGCCGGTCAACCAGCCGCTCGTGCTGGTGACGGGCCACGGGGGCGGCCAGTGGTACAACTTCCACCAGGAAAGCTACCGGCGCCAGGGACCCGACTATCGCCACCTGCTCGTCGAAGGGACCGCCGAGCCGCTCCACTTCTACCAGTGCAACCCCGAGCATGCGCGAAGCGACTCGAACATGGAGCTGCGCCGGGCGCGCTTCGTCTCCATCTACGGCCTGAAGGGCGAATACAACCGGCCCATCCTGACGATTCGCGACTGCGACCACGTCCGCCTGTTCGGCTACGGCGGCAATGCAGCCGCGAGCGAGGGGCACGCCCTGTTCGTCGTCGAGCGCACGCCCAACTTCCTCCTGGCCAACCTCGTCGACTCGCCGCGGATGCCGCAGGGGATTCCCGACACGTTTTTCGCCGGCGACGGCGTGGACCCGCGCCGCTGGCACATGGTCGAGGAGCACACGGCCGAAGGCCCGATCGTACGCACCGAGCCCTTGGACCGGCCCGTGCTCTACCAGCGCGGCCGGCCGCAAGCGGGGTGGGAGCCTTCGCCGTGACCCGATTCATCGGCGGCTGGCGGGAAGTTCTCTCGCTCCTCCCACGGTCGGGACGGCGTGTGAATGCGGTCACCGCGAACGGGTGACGTGCAATGGCCGCCAAAGCGTCTTCGAGCGGATGCGACGCTAGCGCCACTCCAGCCGGATCTCGCTGACCTCGGGCGTCACGTAGCCGTCGTCGGTGTCCAGTCTCACTTCGACTTGGGCCTCATCCCCAGCCGGTAGGTCGGCCCGTTGCGACTCGGGCCGCCACGGGCTCCACGGCCCCGGCGAGCGGCGCGTGCGGACCTGCGTGGCGAGCGATGTCCCCTCCGGGACCGATCCCGTCGCGCTCACTTGTGCGACCGCCCGAGGCTCGCTTCCCGCGTGAAAGGTCTTGACGACCCGCCCGCTGCGAACATAGAGCACGCGGCTTCGCTTTTCAAGCCACGGCCGAAACCCGAGAAACCCCGCGGGCACGTCCCCGGCCGGGGCCGTCGCGTTCGCGCCAAGCGTGAACGCCTCGACGATGCGATGTTCCGTGTCCAGCGGCTGGAAGTCGGGCGGATAGAGCTCGACGTAGGCCGCGTCATACTCCTCGGCCAGCTCGACCAACCGGATCCAGTCGCCCTGAGGCCGCCAGCCGCCGCCCGCGTTGGTGCCCAGCGCCTGAAGCGCCAGGTTCACCCGGCCGAAGGCGTCGGCCACGTCGCGCTCGTGTCCCCAGGAGACGGTCTGCACGCCCTGGGTGGTCATGCCCCAGCCGTTCGACTGGATATAGAGGAACGGGCTTCGCTTTCCGAGCCGCTCGACGATTCGGGCGTTCAACGGGCCCGTGATGTCGATCAACCGCTTGGTCGGATACTTGCCGGAATAGGGCAGCTCGGCGACCTTCCCCTTGAGGCAGAACTCGTCGACGAGCACGTCGAGCTGCTCGATCATCCCTTGGACGAACTTCTCCGGCGTGTAGCCCGGCGGCAGCGGGGCACTGTCCTGGGGGTGAAAGATCTCGTCCCACGGCCCGGCCGACCAGGTGCCGTGATACACCGTCACCAGCGGCTCGTCGCCGTAGCGATCGTACATCGCCCGATAGACCTCCCGGAGCTGCTTCAAGAACTCGGGATTGTCGTAGGGGACGGGGATTCGCAGGGGGGCGGTCGGGGACTTGCGCGTTCGATGGGTCGTGTCGTAGAATTGCACGCCGGCCTTCTCGAACCACCGGGGCGCGTGCACGCCGCCCATCACGCGGACGTGCAGCGTCCGCCGCGCGTCGGGGTGAGCCGCGTTGTACGTTCGCACTTCGCGGAGGACCTTGTCGAACGGCTTCCAGTCGAATCGTTGATCCTCCGGCTCCAGCTCGGCCCAACGGAGGCGGATCGAGGCGGCGTCGAGCCAGGGGGTTTTGTGAAAGGTGCGGATCACCTCCGGCGGCCAGTCGCCCTGCTGCACGAGGACGACCCCTTCGACGCTCGGCCCCGGGGCGAGCGTGTACGTGCCGTCGTGCTGGCGGACGTTCTCCAGAAGCGGGGCACCTGAAGCCCAACTCAGGCAGACGATGAGGTATACCAACTGATCGTCCTTTCCCTGCTCGGGTCCGTTGCACAGTTTCCCAAGAAGGCACGGGCCGAAACGCCACTTGACGCAGCCGTCCGTGACACCGAGGACTTGGCTCGGCAGATGGATCGGCCCGGTCCATGTCGCTCAAACCTATTCCGACGTGGTCGCCGCCGTGTTGGCAGACGACCGGCGGTGCGGACCGGCGCGCGAGTCGGCTGGAGGGCGAGCCTGAAGCGGCACGGAGGGCCGCGTCACCGGTGGATCAAGTCCGGGCCCGAGCCGCAGGTTTTCTCGTAGTAGCCGTCGCCGGCCTTTTTGTACTGAGTGAAGCCTTTTTCGCCCAGGTTCTTCGGGCTGAGCATCGCCTTGGTGCCCTTGATCGGGGCGAACGAGGAGAAGACGCGGTGGCACTTCCCGCCGCACTGGGGGCACTTCTTCAGCGGCGGGTCGGCCACTTTCTGCATCACCTCGAAACGGCCCTGGCAGTACTCGCAGGCCTCGCCGTCCGGCTCGTATTCATAGAGAGGCATCACTCGCTCCTCAGACGCTTCCGTCTCAGACGGTTCCGTTTTGCCGGAAGGTTTCCACGGAACCTGATACGTGTCTCGACCTTCCCTTGGCTAACCAACCAAGTATAACGCGCCGGCCCCCAATTCAGTACGTCCCATTCCTTTCGGGGGTTCCACGCGTTCCAGGGGCTCGCAGACCATCCCTCCCACGGGTCGTCAGACGACACCCGGCACAGCCCTCATAATCGCTGGAATCTGACAGCCCGGCTGCCGATGAAGAAGAAAAGCCATTGTCATCCACGTATCCTGGTTAAAATCGGTCAACTCGGGTGTTTGGGAAGACTCTCCGAGAGCACAGCTTCACGCTCGGGGTGGCCTCGCTGGCTATGCTGGCCACGACGCTCGCCGGCTGCGCGGGGACGAGGCTGCATTACGGGCGCCACTCGGTGGGCTCGGACATCGAGTCGCGAACCTGCTACGCGCTCGGCCCGGCCCCCCGTCCGTGTGAGGCGTGCATCCCGCCCGGGGTGGATTGGGACGACGGCCTCCTGGAGGACGAAGCCGTGGCCATCGCCCTGTGGAACAACGCCGCGTACCAGGAGCTGTTGGCCGAGCTGGGGCTGACGCGGGCCGACGTGATCGAGGCCGCTCAGCTCACCAATCCGAGTTTCTCGACGATGTTCCCCGTGGGGGTCAAGCAGTGGGAGTTCACCCTGACCGTTCCTCTGGAGGCGCTCTGGCTGCGTCCGCTCCGTCTGGCGGCTGCCCAGCGGCGGTCGCAAGAGACCGCCAACCGGCTGGTCCAGGACGGGCTGGACCTGATTCGTGACGTTCGGGTGGCGTATGCCGACCTCGTCTTGGCCCAAGATCTGCTGCAAATTGCCGTGGAGGGCGCTGAGCTGCGCGGGCGGATCGCCGGGCTGGCCGACGCCCGCGTGCGGGCCGGGAGCGCCAGCGGCCTGGACGCCTCCACTTCGCGGATCGACCACATGGTCGAAGAGCAGCGGGCGGCCCAGTTGGAGCACGAGGTCGAGCTGGCCCGGCAGCGGTTGCGGCGCTTGTTGGGAATGGAGTTCACCGAGATCGCGATGGAACCGGTACCGCCGACGATCCCCGATCCGGCTTGCGACCTCGATGCGCTGTTGGGCGAAGCCCTGCTGGGGCGCCCCGATCTGTGGGCGGCCGAGCTGGCCCACGAGGCGGCCCGGCATCGCGCCAAGCTCACCCGGCGCGACTACTTCCACGTCGCCGCGATGCTGCCCGACGCGAACGGCGCGGGCAAGAAGGGTTTTGAGGCGGGGCCGGGCCTGCAGTTCACGGTCCCCATCTTCAACCAGAACCAAGGGGCGATCGCCCGGGCCGATGCGGAAGTCGAGCGCGCCCGAAGGCACGTCGTCACCGTCCGCGACACGATCGCGCTGGAGGTGCAGCAGGCGTACACGCGCTGCGTCCAGGCCCGGGAAGCCCTGCAAACCTGGGATGACCGGATCGTGCCCGCCGTGGAGGACGCGGTCGCCAAGGCGGAAAAGGCGTACCAGGCCGGCGGGACTTCGCTTCTGTTGATGCTGGAGACGAGTCGCCGGCTGCTCGATTCGCAGGTGGAACGGGCCCAGGCAGCCGCCGAGCTCCGCCGTGCCGCCGCGGAGCTGGAGCGGAGCGTGGGTGGACGGGTGTTCGACAAGAGAGACGCGGCCCTGGCCGCCGTGGAGGAGTCGCCATGAGTCTTTCGGCGAGGATCACGACGGTGAGCTGCGGCGCCCGGGCAATCTGGGTGTGCCTGGCCGTCCTGGCCGCGCCCGGATGTGGCTCGCACGAGCCCTCCCACGCGGAGAAGACGCCGCCGGCCAAGGTGGCCCGGCCTGCCGACGAGCAGGACCTTGCCACGATCACGCTCACCGAGAAGGCCGAGAAGCGGCTGGGCATCTTCACCGTCGAGGTCGAGAAGAAGCCGGTGCCGCGGAGGCGGACGCTGGGCGGCGAGGTGATCTCCCCGCCGGGTCAGACGGTCGCCGTGTCGGCCCCGGTGAGCGGGACGCTCGCCGGGCCGAACGGGAACGGCGTCCCTCCTCCCGGCGCGCGGGTCACGCGCGGAGCGCCGATCTTCACCCTCCTGCCGTTGGCGGCCTCCGAACGATCGGTGCTGACGTCGGCCGAGCTGGTGCAAATGGCTCAGTCCCTGGCGAACCTGGAGACCCTCCGCACGGAAGCCAAGCAGCAGGCGGCCTTGGGCGAGATCCAAGTCGAGGCGGCCAAGATCGCGTTGGATCGGGCAGAGCAGCTGCTGCGCGATCAAGCCGGGAGCCGGCAGGCCGTCGACGAAGCCAAGGCCCAATCCGACCTGACCAAAAATGCCCTGGAGACCGCGCGCGAGCGGCTGGCCCTGCTGGAAAAGACCAAGCTCGACGCCGACACGGGCAACCTCCGCCCGCTGACCATCTCCGCCCCCGTGACCGGCGTCTTGAGCAGCTTCGGCGCGGTTTCCGGCGAGCTGGTCGTGGCGGGCAAAATTCTGTTCGAGGTGATCAGCCAGGATCGCGTCTGGGTTCGGGTGCCCGTCTACGTGGGCCAGTGGGCCGACGTCGACGCGGAGAAGATGGCGCTGGTCACCGAGCTCGGCCGGCCGTCCGACGCCCCGCCGCGCACTTGGACGGCGACGCCGATCGCCGCCCCACCGTCGGCGAACCCGGCCGCGGCCACGGTCGACCTGTTCTACGAGCTGGGCAACGAGGGCGGGCATTTTCGCCCCGGGCACAAGGTGGCCGTGACGTTACCTCTTGAGGGCGAAGTGAAGAGCCTCGTCGTGCCTTGGTCGGCGGTGCTCCACGATTTCCACGGGGGCACCTGGGTCTATGAGGAGATCGCGCCGCAGACGTTCGTTCGCCGCCGAGTCCACGTGCGGTTCGTCAGCGGAGCGGAAGCGGTCCTGGCAGACGGCCTCGAGCCGGGCACGCTGATCGTTACCGACGGGGCGGCGGAACTGTTCGGCACGGAGTTCGGGTTCGGCAAATGATGCGCTGGCTGGTAACGACGTCCATTCGGCAACCGGTGCTCATCCTGGCACTGGCCTGTGCGCTATTGGTGATCGGCTACCGCACGCTCGGCACCATGCCGATGGACGTCTTCCCCGAGTTCGCCCCGCCCCTGGTCGAGATCCAGACCGAGGCCCCCGGGCTCTCGGCCGAGGAAGTCGAAAGCCTGGTCACCGTGCCGTTGGAAAACGCGCTGAACGGGACCTCCTGGCTGGAGACGATCCGGTCGAAGTCGGTGCAGGGGCTGTCGTCGGTGAAGCTGATCTTCGAGAGCGGCTGCGACCTGATGCGGGCCCGGCAACTGGTCCAGGAGCGGCTGGCGGTCGAAGCGCCGCACTTGCCGGCCGTCGCCCGGGCACCGGTGATCCTTTCGCCCCTTTCGTCGACCAGCCGGGTGCTGAAGATCGGCGTCTGGTCGCCGGTGGCGTCGGCCGAGTCCCACGTCGAGGGGGCCGAGGTCGAGCTAACCCGGGCCGAGGGGCGATTGGCCCGCGGCGTCGGCGGCAAGGAGGAGGTCGAGGAGGCCAAAACGCATCTTGCGGAGCTGCGCGAGAAGCTCGCCGAAGTGCAGGGGCGCCACGAGCGCCTGGACATGATGGACCTCACGGAGCTGGCCCGGTGGACCATCCGGCCCCGCCTGATGGCCGTCCCCGGCGTGGCCAACGTGGCCATCTGGGGCCAGCGCGACCGGCAGTTCCAGGTGCTCGTCGATCCGGAGCGGCTTCGGGCCAACGGGGTGACGCTCGACGCCGTGCTGCGTGCCGCCGGCGACGCGGCCGTGGTCTCCACCGGCGGATTCGTGGATACGCCCAACCAGCGGCTCGCCGTGCGGCACCTCCCCGCGGTCCGGGGGCCCGAGGATCTGGCGCTCACCATGGTCGCGATGCGCGGCGGCGCATCCATCCGGCTGGGCGACGTGGCCGACGTGGTCGAGGGCTTCCCCCCGCCCATCGGCGACGGCGTGATCAACGGCGGCCCCGGACTGCTGTTGATCGTCGAGAAGCAGCCGTGGGGCAACACGCTTCAAGTTACCCAGAAGGTCGAAGCCGCCTTGGAGGCCCTCCGCCCCGGCCTTCCCGACGTGGAGATCGACTCCACCATCTTCCGCCCCGCCACCTTCATCGAGCGCGCCCTGAAGAACCTCGGCTGGGCGATGCTCTGGGGCTGCGGGCTGGTGATCGTCGTCCTGTGCGTCTTCCTGTTCGACTGGCGGACCGCGCTGATAAGCTGCACGGCGATTCCCCTGTCGCTGGTCGCGGCCGCCTTGGTGCTGCGACTGGCCGGCGCGACGATGAACACGATGGTCCTGGCCGGGCTGGTCATCGCCCTGGGCGAAGTGGTCGACGACGCGATCATCGACGTGGAGAACATCATCCGGCGCCTCCGCCTCAATCGCCACGCGGAAGTGCCCCGCTCGGCTTTTCGCGTGGTGCTCGACGCTTCCCTGGAAGTCCGAAGCGCCGTGGTCTACGCCAGCTTGATCGTGATGCTCGTCTTCCTGCCGGTGTTCTTCCTCGAAGGGCTGGCCGGCTCGTTCTTCCGGCCCCTGGCCGCTTCCTACGTGCTGGCCATCTCCTCGTCGCTGGTGGTCGCCCTCACGGTGACGCCCGCCATGTCGATGCTCCTCCTCCCCGGCGCCGTCGACCGACGCCGAAGGCACTCTCCGCTGGTCGCCCTGCTGGCGATTCCGTATCGGCGCGTGCTTCCCGCGTTCGTCGCCCGGCCGAAGAGCGTCCTCGCCTGCCTGCTCGTGGCGCTCGTGCTGCCCGTGGCCGCGATCCCCATGCTCGGGGAGGAGTTCCTGCCCAAGTTCCAGGAGACCGATTTCCTGATGCACTGGGTGGAAAAACCCGGCTGCTCGCTGGGGGCGATGGTGCGGATCAGCCAGCGCGCGGGCCGGGAGCTGCTCTCGATCCGGGGCGTGCGCAATTTCGGCGCCCACATCGGCCGCGCGGAGGTGGCCGACGAGGTGGTCGGCCCCAATTTCACCGAGCTCTGGATCAGCCTCGACGAGAACGTGGACTACCAGAGCACGGTGGCCAAGGTCCAGGAGGTGGTGGACGGCTACCCCGGGCTCTATCGCGATCTGCTCACGTACCTCACCGAGCGGATCAAGGAGGTATTGACCGGCGCCTATGGAAGCATCGTGGTGCGGATCTACGGGCCCGAACTGGCCGTGCTGCGCGAGACGGCCCACGAGGTGGAGCGGGCGATGGCCGAGGTCCCCGGCGTAGTCAATCTCCACGTCGAGCAGCAGGTGCTGGTACCCCAATTGGAGGTCCGCCTTCGCCCCGAAGCGGCCGAGCAGTTCGGGCTCACCCCGGGCCAGGTCCGCCGGGCGGCCACCACGCTCATCAAGGGGACCAAGGTCGGCGAGGTCTACCAGCAGCAGAAGATCTACGACGTGGCCGTCTGGGGCCGGCCCGAGCTCCGCGGTGATCCGGTCGCCCTCGGAGAGCTGCTGATCGAGACTCCCACCGGGGCAAGCGTGCCGCTCGGCGACGTGGCTGACGTGGATCTGGTGGCCACCCCCAACACGGTCCAGCGCGAAGGGGCCTCGCGACGCATCGACGTCACCTGCAACGTCGAGGGACGCGACCTGGGAAGCGTCGCCCGGGAAATCGAAGGGCGCGTCCGCAGCCTGCCGTTCGAGCGCGGCTACCACCCGGAGTTCCTGGGCGAATACGCCGCCCAGATCCAGTCGCGCAACCGGCTCCTCGCCGTAGGCGTTTTAGCCCTTGTCGGGATCGTCGTCTTGCTTCACACCGACTTCCGCTCGCCCCGGCTGGTCTTCCTGGTCTTGCTCAGCGCCCCGTTTGCACTGGTCGGCGGCGTGGCCGGCGCGTGGCTGGGCGGCGGCGCGATCTCGCTCGGCTCGCTGGTCGGGTTCGTCACGGTCCTGGGCATCTCCACCCGCAACGGGATCATGCTCATCAGCCACTACCGGCACCTGGAGGAGAAAGAGGGCATGCCGTTCGGCGCGTCCCTCGTCCTCCGCGGGGCCGAGGAGCGCCTGGCCCCCATCCTGATGACCGCGCTGACCACGGCCCTGGCCCTTCTCCCCCTGATCATCGCCGGCAACCGCCCCGGCCACGAGATCGAGTACCCCATGGCCTGGGTGATCGTCGGCGGCCTGGGCAGCTCGACGCTCCTCAACCTGCTCCTCATGCCCGCCCTCTACCGCGCGTTCGCCAAGCGGCGGACGAGGATGGTGTGAAGACGGACACGGCGACATGGGGTCAGGCCGGGATTCGGGACTAGCGACGCTTCGTTTGAAACGCCGTGCTCTCCGTGGAGAAGCCTGATCCCCAATCCCGGCCTGCCCCCCGACGCTCCCCTGGTCGCTGAAGACGTTTCCCTCCCTGATCGCGGCCTTCCACACACCTTCGACGCTCTCGCCGATCGGCGTGGCTTGACGCACCGGTCGACCACCCGATCCATCAGGGCCGCGTCTTCGCTCGGGCGACGGATGTCGGCAAAACCAGCCAATCGGTGTGGGATTTGGCGTTACACCGCGGGCCTTCCGATCGACAATGGTGTTGAACCGCGGTTATTGGCAGGTGTCTGAAGATGACGGATTGGGAAGCGGTCGTCGGCCAACACGTCCAGATCGTGCGGCGTACGGTCTACCGCCTCGTCGGCAACCATGCGGACGCATGGGACTGCGTCCAGGAGACGTTCCTGGAGGCGGTGAAGATCGACCGGCGCGAGCCCGTCCGCAACTGGCCGGCACTGCTTCGGCGCCTGGCGACCGTCCGGGCGTTGGACCTGCTCCGGGCGCGATATCGCCGGCGCAGCCGACGCAGCCCGGACGTGGACCCAGGGCAAGCGATAAGCCGGGAACCGAATCCGTCGTGTCAGGCCGAAGCGAGTGAGCTTGCCGACCGTTTGCGTGTTGCCGTGGGCCAGCTCCCCCGCCGGCAAGCCGAGGTCTTCTGCTTGAGCTGCTTCGAGCAGATGACCTCCGAGGAGGTTGCCGAGCAGTTGGGGATCAGCCCGACTGCGGCGCGAGTGCAACTGAGTCGTGCGCGCCGGCGTCTGGAACGGCTCCTGAAGCTTTCCCGCGGCGCGCGACGAGAAGACGTTTGAGGACGTGAAGGATGGAAGATCGCAGAGACTCTGGTCCCGACCACTTGCTGGACCGTGCGGTGGACGCGGTACGGCGTGATCCGATCCCCGACGACGTGCCGCCGGACCGGGTCGCCCAGTTGGCTGCCGCCGTGCGGCAGACCGCCGATCAACCATGCCCTGTTTCGCTCATCAGGAGGATCACGAATATGAAACTGACGACGAGAATCGCCGTGGCCGCCGCCGTGTTGGTTGCCGCCGTTGGGCTGATGTCTTGGCTGGTGCCCGGCCGCGGGGCTGCGCTGGCGTTCGTCAATGTGGCCGAAGCACTGAGCAATGTGCAAAGCGCTCGATGGAAGAGCACGACGGTCACCAAGCAGCCCCAAGCTGAACCCGTGACCGAGCACAAGATCGGGATGTTTCTCGCGCCGTCCCGTGAACGGATCGAGACGGCCGTACCCGGTGTGCCCGGCGCGAAATCCATTGCCATCCTCGAAGGCCGGAAGGCGCTTTTCTTGAATCCCATGTTGAAGCAAGCCACGGTGGTGAACGTGAAGATCAACATCGAGGGCTTCCCGCGGGAGGCGGGTCCATGGGGCAGGACGTTCCTGGACTTGCGAGAAACGGCTGTGGCCGCCCAGAGTGGCAAGCTGGGAGAAGCGAAGCCTCTTGGCACCCAAGTCGTCGACGGCCGCCGCGCCGTGGGCTTTCGCATGCAGCACGACCGCGCGCAAACCACGATCTGGGCCGATCCGAAAACGTCGCTGCCCATCCGCGTCGAGTATGCGATCTCCGGCGACACCGAGATCCACACGGTCATGACGGACTTCGAAATTGACCCGGACTTGGACGAATCCCTCTTCAGCTTGGAGGTGCCGGAAGGGTATACCCTTCTAGATACTTTGCGGCTAGACATTCCCAAGACGCCCCTCATCTCCCTGGCCAGGACGTTGGGTATGGCGGCCGAGCTCAACGACGGGGTGTTTCCATCGGCATTGCTGGGAGAGCAAGGACACTACCGAACCTTGCCGCGTCTTGGGCAGGCATACATAGAGAAGAAGTACGGCAAGGACTTCGCCGCATTCGTGGAGAAGAAGGTTGCCAAAGCCTCCGCTGGAATGTCGCAAGCTGAGGGCGACAGATCCGACCTCCAGAAAGAACTGGCCGACATGCGGAGAGAAGCTCTCGTGATTCCTGCAACGATCGCCTCGACCCACGCCCTCTTGCGGAACCTTTCGCCGAAACACGACTGGCACTACGCCGGCAAGGACGTCAAGCTCAACACTCCGAACCGGCCGATCTTCTGGATGAAGGACTGGCTGAATCGCCCCACGAAGGGCGGCAAGTATGAGGTGATTTACGCCGACTTGAGCGTCAAGGAGGTCGGGCCGGAAGACGTGCCGAAGGTGCCCGCGTCGGAAGGCAGCCCCAAGCAATGAGGCCGCCAGGGACGGGGGCTGGCCGGGATTTGGGATTCGCGACGCTCCGTCCGAAGCGCTGTGCTCCCGTGCAAAACCCTGATCCCTAATCCCGGCCCGGACTCTCCGCCTGATCGCCGAACACGTTCCCCTCTCTCATCCCCGCCGGCAAGATGCCTTCGACGCTTTCGCCGATCGGCGTGGTGCAGCGGTCGAACAGGTTGTTACGACAGAGGAAGGGCGACGAGCGGCCCAGGGGGTCGGGGTGCAAGAGCAGGGCAACCGACTCGGGCTCGTCGAAGCCGGCGAACACGTTGTCGGCGATCTTCAGGCGCCCGCGTATCTCCACGGCCACCTTCACGCCTGCCGTCTCGCCGCGCGACAGCAGGTTGTCGGCGAACACGGCGGTGGGGCCGCCGAACACGTCGAGACGCACGAGCTGGGTGCAGTTGTTGATCACGTTGTGATGGATGCTCCAACTCAGTCCCTGCGGCGCGAAGATCGCGAACCGGGCTCCCTGCTTCAGGTCGCAATCGTCGGTCAGCCGGAACACGCCTTCGTCCGGGTCGAACGTCTCGATTTCCGGGCCGACGACGAACGGGGCGTCGCCGGCCGGAAGCCACGCAATGCGGCAGCCGCGGTAGCAGTGCGTGCGCCGCCGGGGCCACGGCATCATGTTGCGGGGAACGTTGCCCGACCGGAACGTACGCGCGTCGATCACCTCGGCGACGCTCCCCAGGTTCCTGGTGCCCACGAGGCCGACCGCACAGCCGCGCACCACGTTGTCGTGCACCACGACGTTGCGGGCCGGCTCCTCCAGCTCGATGCCCGTCGCGTTCGGATCGACGTCGCCGCGCACGTAGATCTGGTTGTCGCTGACCGTGGCGTCGTCGGCCGACACGCTGATGCCGAAACGCGGGCGGGACTCGTCTCGGACGCACGTCAGGTCGATCGCGTTCCCGGTGATGATCGTGTTGCCGGCGGGCAGGTTTCGATAGTCGCTGAACCCGGTGGCCTCGATCGCCGAGGTGTTGAAATTGACGAAGACGTTGTTGGCGATGATTACCGGCGTGGACCCGGCGGAAGACCGGATCGCGCAGGCGCCGTAGACCATCTGCTCCTCGAACGTGTTGTGCGCCACGATGTGCTGCCCGGAGGGAAGCACGTCGAGGTTTTCGGCCCGGGAGCGGATGTTCCCCATCGCCACGGTGCCGCCGTTCCGGACGTAGTTGCCCACGAACTTCACGAACCGCGACGCGCCTTCCCAGGAGCAGCCGCCCACGTCCTGGATGCGGCAGTAGAGAACGGCCGTGTTTTCCGCGAAGTCGTTGTTGTTGAACGCGTTTCGGGCGCAGTCGGCAACCGTGCAGTGCCGGTAGACGATGGACTTGGTGTACGCGGCGGGCTCGTCGTTTCCCGACCGGCCTCTGCTGCTCGAATAGAAGCACTCGGCCGACATGCCCGAGGCGTGGCAGTTCTCGACCAGCACCCGTTCGGGGCTCCGGATGCCGACGGCGTTGCAGTGTTTGACGTAGAACCCCCACATGTGGGCGTAGCCCTGCACGCGCATCGAGCCCATCTGCTTACGCTCGGCGAAGCCGCTGAAGCCGCGGAACCGCAGGTTGCGGAGGGTGATCGACGTTCCGCCTTCGATCGAGAGGCACGTCCCCTGGCCGTTGCTGATGTCGAGGACGGTCTGCTCCTCGTTCTCTCCCTCCACGGCGATGCCGTCGGCCCCGCTCAGGCTGAGGCCGCGGGTGAGGCGATAACAGCCGGACGGGATGAAGACGTTGCGCCCCTCGGCCACCGCGCGGTCGAGCGCCCGCTGCAACGGGCCGCTGTCGGTGTGCTGAACCACGCATCCCTCGGCACCGACCGGCGCGGGGTCGGCGAGCGTCACCGCCGTCTCGTCGACCCGCATGATCGTGCTCACCAACTGGTCGCGCCCGCTCAGCGAGACCACGCACGGGGCGGTCCAGAGGTCCGCGTTGGCGAACTTCACTTCAACCCCACCGCTCAGCGTCTGCCAATCGCCGGTGACGGGCACGGGCTCGCTCCAGGTGAGGGCCAGGTCGTCGGTCCAGCGGAAGGTGGGCGGACTGGTGCCGGGGAAATCGAGGACGTACACGGTCCAGTTGCCCAGGCTGCCGTCGTAGCCGCGGGCCTCGAGCTGCTCTTCCAGGGCGTCGAACTTGCCGCCGTAGGCGTTTCCCGTCTTGGTCGTTGGTGCACCCCAAATGCGCATATCGCACACCCGCGGATTGCACTTCGACACGGCCACCTCCTGGCCCGGCTGGAAGTCGCCGAGGTCCTCAAGCGTGACGACGTTCGAGCCGGCGGTCGTGCCGGCCGTGGTCTCGAACTGGGAGCCGCTGGCGCCGAAGTCGCGGACGTTCAGCGGCGTTGCGGAACGTTGGAAAGGGCCGACGCGCACGTCGTCCAGGTCCGCCTCGCCACCCACCGGTACCGACAGGGCGAACGTGGCGCGGCTAATGCCGTTGGGGATCATGTACACGCCGGAAAGCGTGCCCCAGGGGCCGTCGCGCAAGGGCGTGGGCATGCCACGGGCGAACGCGCGGTCGGCCTTGAGTCTCCCATCGCCGTCATACTCGTACACCTTGAGTTCGACCGGCCCGCCCCGGTAGCGGAGCGACACCTCGTAGGTCAGCCCTGGGCGCAGCCCGGGACACGGCTGCATCAAATGGGCGGCGCGCTCCGGGGGGGCAGCCAAACGCAGGAATCGCCGCCCCTCGGCCGCATCGCCCTCGACCACCTCCAACTCGCCCGGGAAGGCCGACGACAACCCCCATTCCGCCGGCGCCTGAAGCCCGCTCTTCAACACCCACTGCCCCCGATCGTTCGCCTCAGGGGCAGCCTCAAGAGGTGCGGCCGTCTCGAAGCTGGGGTTCTTCAGAAAAGCCTTCTCCGCGTCGGCCGCCGCGGCGACGAGCGACGTGCCCACCCACACCGTGCAGACGGCAATCGCGGCGATCATTCGACGGGTCGTTCTTGCGTGCTTGGCCATTGTGCTTGTCCCTTCGCTGGCAGAATGGGGTCAGGCCGGGATTTCACGCAACCTCCCACCCCTTGCGATACTGCTCCTTGAGGATCGCGTCGGCCTCGTCTAGCCCGCGGGCTTTCATGTTGGCCGAGTCCCAGAAGAGCTTCTTGCCGGTGCGCAGGGAGACGATGGCCAGCAGGACCAGCTCGGCCAGCTTGGCGCCGTAGCTGAAGTTCGAGCCGGCGGGCGGCCCGCCCTTGCAGGCGTCGATCCAGTCGCGATGGTGGCCCTTGGAGCGGGGAATCGTCTCGGCCGGGCGCTTGTACTCGCTCGTCTTCTCGTAGGGCAGAAGCCGGGGCATGCCGCCGGCGCCGTCGCAGAGCATCTTGCCCTTCTCGCCGATGAAGAGCACCCCGCGCCCGGGCAGGGCCGCCGCTTCCGGAAGCTCCTCGGGGCAAGGCGGGCGCAGGCCGCCATCGTACCACGTGACCTTGACCGGCGGCTTGTCGCCGCGGGGCCCGAACTCGTAGTAGCACATCTCGCCGTGCGGCCCGATGTCGGCGTTCATGTTGCCCGCGGGACGGGCCTCGATCGTCTGCGGCTCGGCCAGGTCAAGCGCCCACATGGCAGCGTCCAGGTCGTGGCAGCCGAAGTCGCCGATCGCGCCGGAGCCGAACGCCCAGAAGTCGCGCCAGGTGACCGGCGTGTAGGCCGGGTTGTACGGGACCGGCTCGCGAGGCCCGATCCACAAGTCCCAGTTGACGCCGGCGGGCACGGGGGGCGTGTCGGTGGGCAGGCCCGTGAGCTGCTTGTTCCACCGAGTTGCGCCGACCCAAGCGTGGGCTTCGCGCACCGGGCCGATCGCTCCGTCCCAGATCCACTCGCACGTCTGCCGAATGCCCTCCTTGGAATGCCCCTGGTTGCCCATCTGCGTGGCCACGCCGGTCTCTTGGGCCACCTTGGCCACGTGGCGAGCTTCCCAGACGTTGTGCGTCAGCGGTTTCTCGCAGTAGACGTGCTTGCCCGCCCGCATGGCCCTGACCGAGACGTACGCGTGCAGGTGGTCGGGCGTGCCGCAGAGGACCGCGTCGATGGCCTTCTCCTTCTCGAGCATGACGCGGAAGTCCTCGTAGTCGGCGCAGGCGAAGTTGGGCGTCTTCTCGCCGTAGTGCTTCTCAATCTCGGCCTTCACCGGGAGTCGCCCACCGGCTCCCCGGTAGTAGAAGCTTTCCAGGCTGTGCTGCTCGATCGGATCGGCCACCGCGACCACCTGCACGTCGGCCTCCCGAAGCAGGATGCGGATGTTGCTGCGTCCCTGGCCGCCGGCGCCCACCAGGGCGACGTTGACCTTTTCGCTGGGGGGAACGAACGCCGGCCCGCCGAGGACGTGGCGAGGAACGATCGTGGCCGCTGCGACGGATGCCGCGGCCGAGCCCAAGAACTTACGTCGCGTGGTTTTCATGGTCTCTGCATCTCCTGAGGTTGGCAGGCCGTCGTCGGGATCAGCTCGTGACACTTGACACGCGGGTCGGCGGTTTCTCCGCATGGCGCGACCGCATCGAGTCGAACGTGCGGGCGCCGTGTATCATGGTACGATCTGGGGCACGGAACGCAAGGCGATCTATCGCGCTGCTCATCCGCAATCTCGATATCGTCGATCCAGAACTGGACGTCGGCGTCTGCTTCGCTGACGAATCCGAGCCAGCGGAGTCAAGTGTAGCCGCCCGGGCTGCCGACGGCCAGGCGGAGCCGTAAGCAAGGGTTCGGGGGTCAGGGTTCGGGACTTCGAGGCAACGGTCTCAGGTGGAATTCTGCCGACCGTCACGGTCTTTGGAGAGGGTGATTGGGCAATCCCCACCGGGCTTGGCCCCTGGGGAATGGAGCACGCACCACCATCGCAAGCCCCGGAGGGGCGCAATACAAAACGCGCCGGTAGTCCACACGGCAACGGCACAGGGAGACTCGCCATGCCGCAATCGCTCCCCAACGTCCTCCTCCATCCGGTGTTCAGCACGAAAGACTGCCGGCCGTGGATCCACGCGGACGTCGAGGACGAGCTGTCCGCTTACCCGGCCACGGTGTGCCGCGGTTGGGTGTGCCGGCCACAAGATCGGCGGCACGGACGACCACGTGCACGTGGCCTGCTCGGCCGCCCGCACGATCAGCGTGAGCGAGTTGCTGGAGGAGATCGAGAAACGGTCGTCGAAATGGATCAAGGCCCAAGGGTGCCGGTTGGACGAGTTCTCGCGGCAGAACGGCTACGGGGCGTTCTCGATCGGACAATCGCAACCGGCAAGCCTGAAGCGCTACATCGCCCGACAGAGGGAACACCACGGCCGGGGCAGGAATTCCGCGAATTCGTGGATCGGTACGAGATCGAATACGACGAGCGGTACGCGTGGGATCGATGCGGGCCGGCCCATCGCATACATGCTCAAGCACGGGGAGAAGCTGACGCTGTTCCTGCGCCAGCCCGGGACGCCGCTGGACAACAATATCTGCGAGCGTGCCCTGAAGAAGGCCATCCTGCACCGAAAGAACGCGTTGTACAAGACGGCCAACGGTGCCCGTGTCGGCGACGTCTTCATCAGCCTGATCTACACCTGCGAGCTCTGCGGGGCCGCTCCGCGCCACCGCCACCCCTTCGCGCCGCCTTTGGCTCATCGGATCACCTCAAGTTTCGGCAACGAGCGCATCAGGGCCGAGGCTGCCGCCGGGCTATTGCCGCTTGAATCCTGGTCTTGGGCCCGGTAAACTCACTCGCGCTTATTTACTATCTTAAACGCTTGCGTCAACGGCGGGGGGCGCCGTGAGCGACGCAGCAGTGGTTCTGTACTACGGTGCGCTCTGCGTGTTGCTCTCGGCGATATTCATCGCCTAGGGCGCCGTCGCGGTTCGCAAACGGCGTCTGAGGAGACAGAAGCATGACGGCTACCGAGCACTCCGCGAGGTGGCAGGCCGAATCGGCGATCATCGCGACGACGCGTCTCCACCATCCGACCCAACCGGCCACCCGTAGCTCTCGGTTCCGCTCGCTCGCCTTCGGCAATCACTCCGTCGCCCCCCGCGGGTAGTGTGGCGCGCGGCGCGAGGCGGCGATTCTCACGTTGGCCGCGCGTGCCACCTGCGGACGTGGCCGACGCCGGGCCCGACCACAACTTGTGACCCGTATGCGAAACGGGTACAATCCCGCCCTCCGTCGCCCCGAGGTGGCTTACCTCTCCGGGAGAGCGATCCGATTGACTCGTTCCCCGAGGCAGTCCACCGAGAGAGGCGTGAAGGACGCCGAGAGAGGCGTGAAGGACGCCGAGAGAGGCGTGAAGGACGCCGAGAGAGGCGTGAAGGACGCCGAGGCGGGCGTGAAGCAGCCCCAACGCCAAGGAGGGACGACGTCATGGCAGGGATCACGTGGCCGGACGGCAAGCAGTTCGCGTTTTCGGTCTTCGACGACACCGATCGGGCCACTTTGGACAACGTGCCGCCGGTCTATGCGTTGTTGGCCGACCTCGGGCTGCGAACCACCAAGTCGGTCTGGCCGATCCAGGGCAGCGGCGTGCCCGCCATTGGAGGCGCGACCTGCGAAGACCCGGGCTACTTGCGGTGGGTCCTCGATCTCGCGGAGCAGGGCTTCGAGATCGGCCTGCACAATGCGACCTACCACACCAGCTCCCGCGAGGAGACCCTGCGCGGGTTGGACGTGTTCCGGGAGCTGTTCGGAGCCGATCCTCGTTCCTTGGCCAACCATGCCGGCGTGCGGGAGGGCATCTACTGGGGGGCCAACCGCGTCAGCGGGTGGCGTGCCCTGGCGTACCACGCAATGACGCGATTTCGCAGGGTGAAGTGGTCTCGCGGCCACGTGGAGGGCGATCCGCTCTTCTGGGGCGACCTCTGTCGGGATAGGGTGAAGTACGTGCGCAACTTCGTGTTCCGGGAGGTCGACACGCTGGAGGCCTGTCCGCAGATGCCCTACCGTGATCCGGCTCGGCCCTACGTGAACTACTGGTTCGCTTCCTCCGAGGGCGCCAACGTCGACTCATTCAACCGGACCCTTTGCGAAGAACACCAGGACCGGCTCCAGCGCCGCGGCGGCGCCTGCGTCATGTACACGCACTTCGCCAACGGATTCTACGAAGACGGCCGTCTGAACCGCCGGTTCCGGGAGCTGATGGAGCGTCTGGCGGCCAAGAACGGCTGGTTTGTCCCGGTTTCGCGCCTGCTCGACCACATTCTCCAGACACGCGGCCCCCACGAGCTGACGCCCCGAGAGAGGGCGAGGCTGGAGCGGAAATGGCTCCTTCACAAGCTGCTCGTGGGCACGACGTAGTGCCTTGTCCAATCTCGTTCGCTCAGCTTTCATCCCTGCCGGACGCCTCGTTCGGTGCCGGACGAGCCGTGCTTGTCGGGTTGTCGAAGAACGCGCGGGGCACCGTTCTGCCGTTCTGTCCGACGACTGCCACGTCGTCCGGGACGTCCCGGGTCACCAGCGCGCCGATGCCCACCAGGGCGCGCCGACCGATCGTGACTTTCTGGATGATCGAGCAGTTCGGCCCCAGCCAGGCGGACTCACCGACCCGGACGCTGCCGCCGACTATCGCGCCGGCGACAATAATCGTGTTGGCGTCGATCCGGCAATTGTGGCCGACGTGGACGTGGTCATCGATTTTGACGTGATCCCCTATGATCGTTGCGCCCCAAGTAGCGCGGCAGACGGTGACGCCGTTCCCGATTTCCACGTCGTTTCCAATGACCGTCCGGCCGATATGCGGAATCCGCACGGGACGCCCGTCGGGCTCAAAATCGAACCCGAATCCCTGCTCGCCGATGACTGCGTGGGACTTGATGACGCAGCGCTCGCCGATGGTCGTGTTTTCCGCGACGACGGCGTGATGGCCAACCCGGGTGCCGGCTCCAATGACGACGTGGTCGCCGATAACCGAGTACTCGCCGACCGTCACACCGCTTCCGATGCGCACGTTCTCGCCGATGATCGCCGTGTCAGCGATGCGCGGCTCTGGGCGAGGGGCGAAGAACTCCGCCGCGACTTTGGCGCACGCGAGGCGCGGATTGGCGACGGGGATGAACGAGCAGGCGGCGTCTTCGGGGAGAACGCGGTCGTCGCGTACGAGATACAACGCAGCGATCTCCTCGTTGAGTCGCAGGGTGTTCTGTTTGGCAAACGCCAGCATGTTCGGCGCGGCCGCGCCGGCCGGCGCCACCCCGCGGATCGGGACGTCCCTGCCGACGAGCGGCGCCCCCAGAAACGCGGCGATCGTGCTGGCCCGGACGTCGGGGCTGCTCATGCTGCGTCCTTCGATACCCAGTCCCCCCAGTGTGTTCGACGATCGCGGTCCGGGTCGTCCGGTTTCGCCGTGCCTTCCCCCATCACTCGGCAGTTGTCTGCGAACGAGCGTTCCAGGAACTTCGCCTTGGCCGAGAGAATGCTCAAGAGCGCTTGGTAAGGACGTTGCGGCGCCTCGGCGTACCAGACCGGATGCGTGAGAAGCTGCACCGGAAGGCCGCTCGCAAGCGCCTCGCTCTCCGGAGGATACTCATCTCGCCACCGGCCGGTGGAATCGGAGAGGTACTTGATCGTCTTGGAGAAGAGGGGCATGTACGTGTGCGGCAGCGGCGCGGACAATCCCGGGTGGCCGGAGAGCACCAGTTCGTTGGGGCGGTGGTAGCTGACGACGGTGACGGGCGCGTGGAACCACGCTTCCAGCGTGCCGGCTTCCCGCGAGCAGCCTGTTTTGAGCCCGGCGACGTCGGCACCGGGATACGTCGCGCAGTCGAAGTGCAGCCCGAGGTAGTGCCCCAGCCCAAGGATCTCGCGGACGCTCTCCGTGCCGAAACCGGAGAAGACGTTGTAGTGATCGGTGCGGACCAGGAAGAAGTAGGTGGCGGCGATGCCCGCGTCGGCTTCCCGCCGCGCCATCCGGCGTGCCTTTTCCAGATCCATGTCGACGTCGTGCCGCAGAAGCACGAACCGGCGGTTTTCGGCCAGTAGCCGCTCCGCCTGGGGAAACGCCTCGAACCGATAGCCGGCGTCGCGGAAACGCGACAGCATCTCCACGTACGCGTCGTAGGAAAATCGATGGAGAACCGGTTCGGCACGCATGGCTTCGTCCTCGAGCGCCGAGAGGCCGGCGACGGCAAGTGAGCGAGGGTCTCGGCCGGCGCTCGAACCACGTCGACCGCGTCGGGGGCGCTTCATCGAGGTCTCTTCCGTTGGGTCACGCCGCCCCGCGCTTTCGGGGAAACGAGGGTCGCGTCGCGGCGGCCTGCTCGGGCGCCGCGGATCCCTCGTCGTCTGGGCCCCTGCTCGGCCGGAGCCGACGACGCCCCGGGACCGCGTGACCAGTGAGTCGATCGTACAATTCCAGCAGGACCTGGAACTCCCTTTCCCAGTTGAGCTCGTTCACCACGGCGGCTCGACCGCGTCGGCCCATTTCTTCGGCCTCTTCCGGATGCTCCAAGAGCCACTGGGTGGCGTCGGCGATCGCTTGGGGGTCGTACGGATCGACGCACAAGCCGCAGCCGACTCCGTCGACGATCTTGCGCGTAACCGGCAGATCGCAAGCCACCGCGGGGATCCCGGCCGACATGTACTCCAGGAGTTTTGTCGGCATGGCCTCGACGTAGCTCCGGATGGGCAGCGACGTGACCATCCCGACCGAGGCCTTGGCCAACACGGCCGCAACCTCCTTGCGATCGCACAATCCGCGGATCTCGATCTGCTCCGGCCCGGCGATGCCTCGCAGCTCGTCCTCCAAGCCGGGCGGGCGGCAGTCTCCCAGCATCGTCAGACGGGCGCGGAGCGTTTTGGGCAAGAGCGTCATCGCCTTGGCCATTTGACAAACCCCGCGAGCCTGGGAGATCACCCCGACGTAGGCGACCAGGGGAGGTCGCTTGGCGATCGGCAGGCGTTCCGCCAGTCTCAGCTCGTCGAGGATCGGCAGATTCTGTACGAGCACGCAATTTGGATGCGAGGCGAACCGCTTGGCAATCGACGGGGTTGCCGCCACCACGCCGGCAAGGCGGGAAGCGACGTAGTCCTCGAGTCGGCCGACTGCCAGGCTTGCCATCGCCCGGCCCCACGACGGTATCCAGGTCTTGTCGTAGACCTGGAGACGGACGTCCTCGTGAACGTCGTACACGACCGGCCGACCCACGCGCCTCTGAAACGTCTTGGCGTGCCACAGCAATTCCGGATCATGGATATGATAGACGTCGGCGGGAATACCGGCCGCGCGCCGAAGCACCTGGCCGGCCGTCCCGGTCGCGCGCTCTAGTCGGTCGCGGGGACGGGGAATCCCGTGGATGGTCACACCGTCTCGCTTTTCGACCGCGGGAGAGCCCGAACGCGGCACCACGAAATGCACCGTATGGCCCACGTCCGCCAGGGATCGACACATCTTGTGGAGAATCCGCGTGTCACACCAGGAGTGAACCGACGAGATGTGAACGATTTCCACGGTCCTGTTGCTCCGGTACGTAGGACGAGGTGCCGCGAAGGCTCTCGGGGGAGCCCGTTTGCCTGGTGTCATGAAGAGGGAGCCCACGAGGACACCGACGTCCTCAACCGACGCCGCCTTCATCTCGTGCATCGGAAGAGAGACGCCGACTGCGTGGAGGAACCAAGTCGACGGGGTCTCGTTCCGTGAGAGGGGCCGGGAACCTGCCGGATGGCCCCACCCCCTGCTTGTCCATATCCTTTGGCCCCGTTCGCAGACTCACGATCCGGACATTTCGGCGTCCCGAGCGTTCCAGGAGCCCGTCCATGTGCCGGCAACGCTAGCTTACCCAACGGGTTTGACAGACGTCTCCGGAAGGGCCCGTCGCGGTCCAACGTCCGGTTGGGGCCCGAGGGGGGGATCTTACTTGCTTTTGCACGATAGCGTCAACGTCGTTTGCCGATTGGGGCCGGCGACACGGGGTCGTCCTCACTTGTCCCGTGCGCAGAGGTAGCGGTACTCAGCGTAGGCGCTCCCCGGAAGCTGCCTTGTTCGCGGTCCGGCAATCCGATACAATCCCGCCCGATGCGCGTACCGTCCTGGTGGTCTGTCAATCCTTCCGTTGTGAGGGGGGTGCCACTGGCGTCTCGCCAGTGCGGCCACGAAAGCACGGGCAAGATGCCCGCGCCTCCCACAGGCTAGCGGTTGACATGCCAAGAGGATGGGCTGCGCTCTTGTGACGCGTCGAGCGGGATCTGGATCGCTTGCCGACGGATGCGCTGGAAGTTCATGGATGACAACCACTTATTGCATGAAGACGCTGGTCATCTACGGTGCCGGCGGGTTGGGCCGGGAGATTCTGGACATCGTCCAGTCGCGTCCTGACGGCCATGCCGAAATCCTCTTTGCCGACGATGGCCTGGATCCTGGAACGGTCGTCGCCGGACGTCGGGTGATCGGCGGCTTCGACCATCTTTGCGAGATGAGCCGGGGGGCCACGTCCGTGGTGATCGGCGTGGGCAAACCGGCGATTCGGGCCCAAATCTGGCAGCGCTTGGGGGATGCCGGGTTCTTGCCGGCAACGGTAATC
>Ga0307378_10001570_pt1 | contig 36830 bp, 21 predicted proteins | sample UN1MG_FD_202238 | JGI IMG/M metagenome (GOLD analysis project Ga0307378, IMG submission 202238) | Soil microbial communities from Risofladan, Vaasa, Finland - UN-1 | ecosystem: Environmental > Terrestrial > Soil > Coastal area > Acid sulfate soil | place: Finland: Risofladan, Vaasa | collected...
TGGATGAAAGATTGAAGTGTACTGTAATTGGTCTTGCCGGCGGCAGCATTGCAGACATAAATCTTCTTTCCGACAAAAAAGAAATCAGGGAATACATGGAAGAGCTGATCGAAATGGGCATCAGTTCGGAAATAATATATGCCGAATTATCCGATAAAGTTATAACGGATCCTCTCAGGTTGGCGCAGTATGCCGATGCCAGAGATGTCTTGATGTTTACTGCAATGTTCGATCGAGTTGTTCCAAGAAAATGCTGCGACCAGCTACGGAAGGCCATGGGTAAGCCGGAGACGGTTTATCTTTTGTCGGGCCATTATGGCTCATTTTTGTATTTACCGTATGCCGAATGGAAATCTCTGAGTTTCTTCAAAGAGAAATTTGAAATTAGATAGCCCTCCATCGGCGCACCGATAGAATAAAAATGCGATGCTTAATATTAATCTTACTTCCTGTTTTACTTTTTGCCGGTTGCAGAGCGGGCACCGTAGGTGGTATTAGTTTGTCCGTAGGCTCCTTCGAACGCGGCTTGTGGTTCGACCATGATAAAAAAGGGTATCAGGCCGGGGGAGTCGGCATGAAGTTTGACATTGTCGCCGGGCACATGATTCGTCCCGTCCCAAAATTCTGGAAGCCAAATCAAAATCCATGGAAAGGGGATGAGCCATGGTTCGTTATCAGGTGCCCTATGATAGGGCCGTTTATATCTTTGGCACTTGGCAAAACGGGAGTGTACTTCGGTTTCAAAACCTTCGAGGTAAGTGACAATCACCACTCTTTAGAAAGATACGGCAAGTGGATGCATGAGAACGAATTTCCGCAGTCCAAAGCTCCGAATGTTTTTATGCAGCCGAGTGCGACTATAAGAAGAACGAGATGGAAATAATAAATGCCGGCGGAAATCAATACACCAATAGATTCCGATAGAGTTACGGTTTTGTTTTGTTGAGGTATTCTTCCAGGTTCGTGTAACCGTCGGCGTCCGAGTCTCCATTTCCATCGGCGGGATCATCGGGATCAAAATTGTGCTGTTTTTCCCAGGCATCGGGCATGCCGTCTTTGTCGGAATCATCAGTCGGTTCGGCGGATTTCAGCTCGGGCCAGCCGCCGACCTGCTCCTCATCATCAATGATTTTCCCGGTGCCGTTTCTTACTTCGCCGACAATTCGTGTGTCCACGGTGTCCCGTTTGGCAAGCACGGCTCCGGCTTCCGCCAGAACACGCTTGTATGCGGTCATCGCGTCATCCGTCTTTACTGCCGGGACCGGTATCGGATTTGATTGTTTATAAGCTTTTAAGTCTTCGTCTGAAAACTTGCTGAAGCTCACAAGCGACCACTGGTCGTCGGGATAGCTGCCGTTCATGCAGTTGCCGCTGAACCAGGCCCTGGCGGAGGTAGTGCTTTCCGAAAATGCAAGGCCGCCCGTTGAGTTTATGCCGGCTTTATAATAGTTGCCGGCGAAGTTCATTTTCGTGATGCTGTTAGTGCCGTTTGAGCCGTCGGCGTTATAGCCCGCGGCACGGCCCGCCCAGTTGTAAATCACGTTATTTCTGAAATCGAGAATGAATCCTTCCGGGTCCCTGCTGCGATCGATGTAATTGCCGGGACGGGGCAGCCGGGCATGATGATGGGCGTAGAGATTATGATGGTAGGTGTACCCGTTGCCGAAACTTCCGCGTATTAGCGAGCCGTAGCCGTGGGGGCCCTTATGATGAATCGAATCGTGCAGGCTTTCCGAAATAATGCACCACTGGACGGTGACATTGCCGAGCCGGCCCCTTGAGGAGGCCGATAGCGTTTCATCCACGGACCAGCTTGCCGAACAATGATCGACGATAATGTCGCGACCTGATGAGACCGACAGAGAATCGCTCTCGGCCCTGGCATTGTCTCCGGGGCGGCACCGGATATGCCGGACAATGACATGGTCGGCTGCGATAGCCAGGGAGTGATTCTTCAAACAGATGCCGTCGCCGGGGGCGGTCTGGCCCGCTATGGTGATATAGGGTTTTTTAATATCTATTGCCGATTTCAAAGCCACAGTGCCGGATACGCGAAAGATTACCGTTCTGGGGCCGTCAGTTTCCGCCGCTTCGCGCAAACTGCCGGGCCCGCTGTCATTGAGATTTGTCACGAAAAGGACCTTGCCGCGCCGGCCTCCGATCGACTGGGCGCCAAATCCCTCGGCCCCGGGAAAAGCAGGCACAGATACCGCAGTTTCAGGAATCAACAGAGTTGCGCATACAGCAAATAATATAACTAAAGAGCGATGCATAATATACTTTCTCAGTCAGTTTGAATTTCAAATTTTGAATAACCGAAACACATTGCTCCGTTTTAACCCAGACTAAGATAACGAATTTAGAAGTGAAATACAAATAATAACGGCCGGTAAATTTGGGTGCGACCAGATATTCTGGCAGGCGATTTTTCGTTCTTAAATGCTTGCTCTCAAAGCTGGAAATTTCCCCTATCGTCATTGCGAGGCCACAGCATGTGGCCGTGGCAATCTCTATCCTGCGAACGGTCGAGATTGCTTCGCTTCGCTCGCAATGACAAAGAACACAATCCTTTACACAAGACAAGCTTATGTAGTGCCAGAAAAATTAGCCACACCCGTAAATTTGCCGGCCCCGCACCAATCGAACTTATGCTTATGCCAAATCGATGCGGGGCCGAACAAATAACATTATTCTTTTCGCAGCGTTTTCTTTCAGGTCACTCGACGCTGTTTGTCTCTGGTGGTGGTTGGTTTTCCTCAGTTTCCATTGAGCTGTTACGCTCCACTTCCTCTCTTAATTGCTCAATGGCTGTGGGCAGCTCATTGCTCATGATCGCAGCATTATTTTCTACTTCCTGGATCTGGTTTTGTAATTTTTTCTGGCTTTGCTTGATGAAACTTATGGAACTTTCAAAAGCCAGGAGACCTTTTTGAATCTTTTCCTGAAACTTAAGCTGCTCTTGACCGCTCAGATTCATCATACTGACTAATTCCCGGATGTTGCTTTGAAGAACTTCCTGCAATTTCAATAGATCATCTCCAAGAGCACTTATTTTGACAGTCACTTCCTGAATATTTTCCTGTATATCTTCTATCTTACCTTGCCACTGCTGCTGGTTTTGCTCAATCACAGCCACATTGTTCGTAAACTGCCGGCTATTGCTTTGTACCGTTTCGTACAGCCTTGTCTGCTCATCCTTGACATTAGTTATATCAGCCGTCATATCCGCAGCGACGTTCTGAGTGCTGTCCCGCACTTCTTCAATTCCAGCCTGCAGCTCGTTCCGGTTCTGCTCAAGCAGAGCTATTTTGTTAGTTGTCTGCCGATTACCATTTTGCACGGCCTCTTGCAACTTCACCTGCTCTTTACTAACGGCAGCGGTATTGGCAGCAACGTTCCGGATATCGCTCTGCACCTCTTCAAGTCCGGCACGCAGTTCTTGCTGGTTCTGTTCGATAGATGCCCCTATAACAGCTATTTGTCGAGCATTAGCCTCTGCCATTGCCTGCAAATTGAGCTGCTTTTCTTCAATTTTAGCCATTTCCTCGCCGCATCCGGCTAAACCAAAACCGATTGCTGTTATTACCATAACCAAAATGGTTCTTACAACCGGCCCTTTCACATCAAATCCTTTTTCCATTTTCGATTCCTTTCTTTGTTAAACGCTTCCCGTATTAGTTAAAATAGACCTATCAGTCATTAAGCCTATCGGCATAATCAGTCTGATATCTTTAGTTTTTATAGGACGGATTGAAACGTCCGCTGGAAGCAACAATTTGGGCGGTTGGCCGATAGCTTTGCTATTCATTTATCATCTCATCAAGGATTTCAGCGGCGTCCCTCACCAGTTCAGGACAGACAGAAGTGAATAAGCCGTTTTCTTTTGCGGCCATAGCTCCTTCCGGCTTGCTTATGTCGCAACCGAGCAGTTCTCGGCAAACAATAGAGCTATTGCGGCTTTCGAACCGGCGAACAAATTCTCTAACGAGTCCGTAAATTTTCTCTCTTGCCTCTTTGTCATGTATGTCGGCGTTTCCATATTTCAGGCCAAGAACCATAAACGCACCGGTAACCGCCCCGCACGTCTGAGCCATTCGCCCCATTCCACCGCCGAATCCGCGCGCAATCTTCAAAGCCGTCTTTCGAGAAAGACCTGACTCTTCGGCGTAAACCGAAAGCACCGCCTGCGAGCAGTTCGAGCCTTCCTTGAAATTATTAACTGCCTGTTCAGGTTTTGTATTCATAGTATTACTCCGGATGATTTCAATTTATATTTACAGTTTTCTCATTCGAGATTATGTGTGATAAGCTTTACAAAATCAAATACGATTGGAAAAGATGTGCAAATATACTTTCTGCCCGGCAGAATATCCCCATAGTCTTCTGACGGCCCTACCCGCCTGACAGCCCCGGATGGACTTTTAAATAACGGTTAGTTGCCGGCAGTAAATTTCTTCGATTGAATCAGCGTTTAGTCACGCCGGCTTAGGCTCGCAGCCGCCGGGTAGTGAGTCGGAAATCCGGACTAATAACGACCCCGACCACCACCGCCCATTTCCTCCATCATCTGCTGCTCATAGATCATTTCGTCATATAATCCCATGTCATCATAATCGCCTTGCCCGGGACGAGCGCCTCGACGTCTGCCTGAGCCAAAGTCCTTGAAAGGCTCCTGCGGCTCTCTCTCCAATTTTGCAATGTAGTTAAACACAGTCTGCATATCTTTGGACCAGTACGTTGTACCGACGGGCATGTGCTCGATGTTGATCCCGTCAAAACTGAAGAGCATATCATAATAATGCCTGGTGCGACGAGTACTGTCACCCCACCAATCATTTATCGACATGGCATCCACCATTACAGCTCCGGTACTATAATCAATGGACTCCGGCACATTTGTCTTCTCCTCGGGCCTGGCAAGAGCGGAAAACCGGTCTCCTAAGTAATCTGCGCTGCGGCCGCCTGCGCCGCGGCCGCGCTGAGGTTTTTCCTTTTCGATCTCGGTTTCAATAACATCCCCTATGGCTTCTCCCTTGCTTACCTTGAAATCCTCGCTGTACCAATGGCCCAATACATACCGGGAGACTGTAACGGTTATGGTCTTGGCGGCCTCCTGTATATCCCGTGCAAAGAAGTACGACCTTCCGGGAATCTCCACCGGCTCGGTGACATCGGAAAAATCGCTCCATAAAACGACTTTATTCTTTTGTGATATGTCCTGCTCACTTAGTTGATTCGTCCCGGCCACGGGATTAAAAACGCCTAACCGGATTCTGTATCTGTAGGTTTTTTTCGGTTCAACAGTATCGTCATGATGCCAGAACAACATAGGTTCTCGTAACTTCGAGAAATCCGTTAGCCTGTTAAATGCGACTTCGTCGAACTCATAATAAACGTCATTTATCGACGGGGCTCTCCTAAGAGTCCCTCCTCTAACGTCCCCTAAGCGTTCGTTTCCATAGATGCCGGGTGTGTCCATCATCGGGTCAGTTGTTCCTGTTCGGTTTCTCGAAGAACGCCTTCTTTCGGTCGTCGAACGTCCCCCTTCGGTCAAGCGCCCTGTAGTTGTGCTCTGGCTACTACGGCTCCGGTCTCTGCTCCGCGTGTTAGTACCTCCGCCTCCATACATATCCCCCACGCCGCCTGACGATGACAAGCCCGAACCGGTGCGAGATGTTCGTCCCGTGGTGCCTGTCCTTGAGTCGGCGCGCCTGCTGCGTTTATCCTCAAGCTCCTTCTCACGTTTCTCTCGTTCTGTTTCTTTGGCATCACGTCTCTCTTCCAGCGTCTCTTTCTTCTGCAAATCCAAAAACCTGCGGTGCAGAACCGGAGGAAACCACTCTTCTTTGGCGGATGCGATCTGATAAGCCTGAGGCTGCAGCAAATCTATCTGTACCTGTTTATCATCAAATTGGAGCATCTGCACCTTTAATCCGCCCGGCGGTAAGTCTTGAATATCTTCTATAATTTGAAACAGTTTTTGATAATGATCAGTCTTAGTTCGGGGAACATTCTGCCAATCACTCCAGGTACCATCGCTGTTCAATTCCTGTCTTTGTAAGTTTACGGCTGCAAAAATCGGCTTGGCAAGGCATGGATCAGCCCTTTCTTCCTCGACGTCTTCGATAAAACTTTCATTGAACTTATCATATAATTCCGATATATCTAACTTGGCTTCCACTGTTATAAGATCGATATCATTCGGCTCGTTTCCGGCTTTGTCATAAGGAGTCTCCGGGGTCACTTCATCGATCGGCACATAAGCCACCGCTCTAATATGCTCGACTGCCACATCGTTAACTTCACCAATACGAGGAAGGCTATAGATACCTGCAACGTCTGCGCCGGCTACAAGTTCATAAGGAACCACCGGCCACAGCGTCGTGTCTACGTTATTGACCGACGAATTCAGCAGGGCGAGGAATTCACCGACTTTTGGCTTATACGGATCCAGTTGATCGGGTGGCTCGTTCAGCTTTTGCCTCAGACGCTGGGCCTCCCCGTACACGTAATCATCAATCGCGCTGGGGCTGAAGTTCCGGTCATCCCAGGATACCGTATTGGGGCTCAAAATCACACGCGTGATCAGAAGCCAGGCGCAAACAAGGCCCACAATCACCAGAATGATCTTCTCGACATGTTCTTCGAAAAAACTGCCTATACTGCTTATCTTAATCATATCTAATATCCTACTTTGCCTTTATTCCTGGCCGGCTCACTATTTTTTATCTTCATCTAAACCGTCAATAGTTTTCTTGACCGGTAACGGCATCATGCTGTCGTAACCCCCTATATCGAAGATGTATTCGCAGATCAAATCCAACGATACCACACTTTCGTCTCCGTACCGGTAATATCTGTGCGTTGGATCATTCGGATTAATCGAACCGATCTTACTTTCCAGTACCGTGATTTGATTATGCTTAAAAGTCTGGACCGGCTGGAAAGTCTGGGGCGGCTGGTTTGGGTCCGGATATCCACGGAACTGATGCTCCTTGGCACTGCAGAGCTCCTTCATAAGCGGTAAAACCGCTTTTGTGCTGGCTATAATACTGAAATTAAAGTGTGTGACATCAATGCCTTTGTCTTCGCTACAGTATCTTCCCGTACACGATTCCGACAGCCCGTCTTTTTCGGTGCGAACATAAGCGGGCCTGTCAGCCTCCTCCTTCTGTACCTTCATTCTCGAGCCCCTGCCCCTGCCCCCCCTGAATGCGCCGCCGCCGCCGCTTCGCGCTCTCTTGAGGCCCATTGTGAAAGATATGCCCATAAACCGTTTGACCGGAGCTTCCAGAACAGTTTCGGAACCTGAGTTCATCGCTTCGATGGTTGCGAAGATATCTTCGATGATCCAGTAAGCCAACTGGTGATACCAGCAATCCTTGATAGCTTCTTCCTGCTTGACATCGTACTTGTAATCTTTCCAGTATTCGTAGCCGCTGATATCAACCGGGTTGATATAGACGGAAATAGATCTTGCTCTGTCCTTGCACATCTCATCGACGATCATCCGATCAATGCTGCCGAACCTCATCGAGCCTCCTGGGTAGCGACCCGTAGTTTGAGCTCTCGATGAGAATGCTCCCCCCCTTCTTGTACGGCTGGACGATGATGAATTCTCCAGACCTCTTTCGATTTCGGCATCTGTCGGACAATCCCGGCCGTTGACACGCACGGTTAGCTTGTCGATCCCGCTGCGAAACCGCTGGCCGAATTCCTGAAAGATCAATCCGGAGAAACCGTTCGGATCAGGCGCAGGAAAAATAACATAGCTCAGCAGCTCTCGCTGAGTGCTTTGTATGGCCAGTTTTGCTATCTCGTTGGCGTCTGTTGCATGAGCCTTCTGGCGCTCGGCCTCCATTTCGTATTGCTGACGTGAAACAGCGCTTGTTTCCAGATTCTTAATTTTCCTGCCACCCTTATTGATGCTTTCCTGTTCCACGTCCTTCTTGAGCTTACTGCTCATCAACTGCGTGGGTACAAAAAGAAGCACACTCACCAGAGTGATAATTACCGGCACCAACAGCGATAAGTTATTCTTGAAAACGCTTAATTTCTGCAGGATATCTTTAAAGTTCGGCATATTCATTTTTGGCTCACATATCTAAGTCGTCAGGTAATTTACTTTTACCGGAAGGTCTGGAACTCGTAGAAGGCGGACTCGTAGTTGGCCGCGGCGTTGACATCATTGCTCCGTACGGAGAAGTCACAGGCTTCGCGGGCGGCTCCGGCGCGTCTTTCCAGATAAACTTGGCATTTAGTACAAACCAATGATCATTGACCTTGTAACGCGGCTGGCCCCGGTAGAGTATCGGTTTCCCGTCCTCGTCCAGCACACTCTCCTTAGTAATGGTCTCCCTGGTCATCGGGTCAATCAAAATCAAATTTCGTGCTAAACCACCCGAACGCGATCCGGTCTGGGTTGTTTCGTCTATTAGGTCTTCCCATATACCTATTCCTCCAGGCATTTCGCCATCGACAGTGACTTCCTTTATTTCCAGACTAAACTGCTCGGGAACCTCATCCTTTTTGTACAGCTCAAAGGGACTATTGCCGTCTTCAACAAAGTCATCGAGGTGCGCCAACCGTGTAATAAATCCCCATTTATCTGGCTTCTCTTCGACGCTGTGAGGGTCTATCAATTCGCCCAATTCAGTTACTGTCTGCCCGTAGGGACTGTAACAGAGGACCTGGACGACAAATCCGGAATTCTTCTCCTCTTTTGTGCCGGTACCTGCCATGGGTCCCATAGGACCATATTCATACATTCCTCTGCCCATTCCCATCTCAGCCTCCATCATCATGGCGTACTCATATTCTGCTTCCATACCTCCGTCTTCAACCCCGATTTCGGTCCCACGGGTTCTTCTCCATACGTCGGCTCCGCCAAACTTCGCCCCTTCCAGATTATTTGTGAAGTAAACAGTCATTCCCGTGATAAAGATCTGCTTGCGCTGCTTTCTGGGAATCTCCTTAATCTTTTTCACATCGCCGCTGGCAAAAGCCTTGTACAGATCGGCTTGATCCGGATTGTTCTGCTCGTTTGGCAGGGCTGAGAGGATGGTCTCGTGCAAAAGCGGAACGATTTCACGATAGTCGAAAGGTTCAAACTCCTTATCGATCGTTGCATCGAACTTGGTGCCTTGAGATTTTTCAGCTTCATACTTCTGCTTGGCATCTTCGACATTACTGAGAGCCATCAGAGTTTTCTGCCGGACCTGACTGTTCTTTGTGTAATTCATTTTATCCAGGCCCGTTCGCGCAAAGCACAAAAGTGAGACTGCAAGCAGCATACACGCCGCGGCAATAAAATACCTGCCCTTGCTCGCCCATGCCATTGACCGGGCAATATTGCGGGGCAGTAGATTGCTCTCTATCCTGGCCAGGCCCAGGCCCTGCAGGGCAAGACCGTAAACGATGCCGAAGTCGCTGACATTTTCGTGGAACTTCGCCGGCGAAACTCCCGGACCCATCCCGAGTCTTTTGAACGAATCGGGCCTCTCAACAGGCATCTGAAGTGTCTGCTGTAGATATTTGAGAATGCCTCGCAGTCTCGTTCCGCCTCCCATGGCCACGATCCTGACGATTTTTGTATTGGGATTGGAGCTGTTGTAAAAGCCCAATGACCGCTGAACTTCGGATGCCAGATCCGTAAAGACGGGCCTCATCGCCTGGAGTATCTGCCGGGAATACTTGCTCACCGGAGCCGTGCGTTTGAGTTTTTCAGCCTTTTCAAAGTTCAGCCTGAATGTATCCGCTATCGCCTTGGTAAATGCGTTGCCCCCGATCAGGATACATCTTTGCCAGACGGCTGATTTTGTACAGACAACCAAATCGGTATTTTCCGCCCCGATGTTGAGAATGACGGTTGCCTGGCTGTCGGAAGTCACCAGGTCGGGACGGTCGTTCAGCAGGTAGTTGTAAAGAGCCATCGGCGCCATCTGCACGTAGCTGACCTGTACATCTTCCCTGTTAAAGTGCTCCAGTGCCGAGTTGACAACTTCATTTTTGATCGCAAAAATGCCAACCTTGATTTCAGGGCTGTCCGGCTCCGTCATCAACTGCCAGTCCCACTGGACATCGTTGATACCGAAAGGAATTTGCTGAACCGCTTCGAACTTCACCATTTCGGGAATGCGCTTCTCCTCGACGGGAGGCAGGTTCACGAACCGTGCAAAGCTATTCTGGCTCGGCACAGAAACTGCTATCTCGTCCATGCTCAAGTCGTATTTATTGACGAACTGGCGCAAACTTAATGCGATTAGCTCTTCTCTTTCAGCCTCCGTCACGTCACTTCCGCTGAGGATTTTGCCGTGCCGGATGTTATCGAAGCCGATTACTTCTACAACCCCGCGCTCTGTACTCAGGTTCAATGCTTTAAGGGAACTATTGCCTATGTCGATTGCCCAGACTGTGCCGGTTTCCGCAGCCATAACACTCCTCTCGCATAGTTTTCATTTAGCCTTGTAAATCCATTCCAACAAATATACATTATATCATACTATGAAGACTTTTTCCATAAATTCTCTTGGCTGCAAAGTCAATCAATACGAAAGCCAGCAAATTCGAGAGTTACTCGAAAATTTCGGGCTCCATAAAGTCGAACCGTCCAAAAAGCCCGACCTGGTCGTTATTAATTCCTGCTGCGTAACACATACAGCATCGGCCAAGAGCCGGCAATGCATTCGAAAAATCCGAAAGCAAAGTCCAAACGCCGTTATCATTGTCTCCGGATGCCTGCCGACCGTACAAATCGGCGAATTGAGCACTATGGCTGAAGATGTCCATCTTATCAGAAATCGAAGCGATCTTGCCGATACGCTAAGCTGCATAATCGACAACAAAGCTGCCACCCTAACTTCCCAAAGAACTCAATCCTGTCCGGACACTACCATTAAAGCAAAAAACAGCTACAAAATCAAGTATAAAAACGAGTTAAACAATCACATGAATCTGCCGCCGCTAACTTCATTCGATGGCCAAACCAGAGCCTTTCTAAAGATTCAAGATGGCTGTGATGGATACTGTACATATTGTATTGTACCGAAAACCCGGCCATTTGTTCGCAGCAAACCCGCCGATGAGGTTCTGCACGAGGCGCAAGCTCTTGTGGAATACGGACATAGGGAAATCGTTGTAACCGGAATATTTCTCGGGGCTTACGGCCGTCAAAGCGTCAGGCGAAAAAATTGGCCCAATCAGCAAAACAATCACCTGGCCGACCTGCTCGATAAGATGGCGGAAATACCTAATTTAGAAAGGATAAGATTAAGCTCTCTGGAGCCCGCCGATCTTACGCCGCGACTGCTCGATACTTTCTGCCAACACCCTAACATTATGCCCCATCTACACTTGTCGCTGCAATCGGGCTCCGACAATATCCTGAGAAAAATGTGCCGGCAATACAGAATCGAAGAATTCAGAGAAAAAGTCGAGTCCGCCAAATCCCGGCTCGACAGGCCCGCCATAACGACCGATATCATCGTTGGTTTTCCCGGCGAAACGAATGCCGACTTTGAGCAGACTGTTAATATGGCTAAGATTGTTGGTTTTGCAAAAATGCATGTTTTCAGTTTCTCGCCGCGCAGGGGCACTGCCGCTGCCGATATGCAAGAGTCTATCGATAATAAAGTTATAAAAGAAAGGTCACAGATATTACGCGAGCTGGATATTGAACTCGGGCTAAAATATCGCCGGCAATTTATTGGCGAAACTGCCCGGATTTTGATCGAGAACAATAACGGGCAACTCTCCGGACGAAGCGAAAGATACTTTACAGTCTATCTTAAAAAAACAGAGAAAAAGCAAAAAACAAACAGCATTGTGGGAGTAAAACTCATTGAAAATAGAGAATATGGGATGGTTGGGGTAATTGCCCGCTAAAAGATTCAATAAATCAGACAAGCATTATGGTCCATCCGGTTAATGAGTAGGTGCTCCTATTGATTTTTCTCTTTTTCCCGCTCATTTTGGCAATGCATGAGCGTGAGATTGGCTTTGATCAGTCCGGCAATTCCACACCGACATCAAGTGGCCTGACGGATTGGCTTTGTTTTCATAGGCTCCGCCGGCCGGTTTATTGTCATAATCTCCTTTCAAATAAGACGTTGCGCCCATTTGTGCCGGCGCAAATTGGGTTTGTTTTTTCAAATCACCTTTTTTCTCTGCCGGCAGGCGCCGGGTGGCAGCCTCATCCCTTAGGGATGGAATGGCCTGGTCCCGTGGCATGGCCATCTTGGCCATGTGTTCCACGGGCTGGAAGCCCGTGCCACGCTTGGGAATGGCCGGGGCAGGTTCCGGCTTGCAGGTTTCGGCCTCTTGTATTACCCGCATCGATTGGTACGTTTTAAGCTTGTTTATCGTCTTGTGCATGCTGTTTTCGATTCGCCGTTCGTACATAAACAGTCGATCCAGTACCTTGCAATTCGACCAATCCCTCGTAGCGATTCGGCCAAGCGGCAAATTATCCAGGTCGAATCTCGGATCGCCCGCCCGTATTCCCTGGTTGTCGTAATAACATTCTCGTTTACGTCTGGCTGGGTTATTGGTAACTATACGTCCTATCATATCGTCGATGACCTGATTTTGCATGCGTTCGGCACGTTGCAGCCGCCATGCCAGGCTGACAACCCTCGCGGCTAACATGGATTCCACCATCCCGACCGGCACCAGTTCGACGAGGAATTGGTCGTGATAAGCTTCATAAACCGCCGGATTTTCACCCGTTATGACCGCTTCAGCGGCAAAAAGCCCATGTTTGACCGCATTCTGCGAGACGACGGCCTTGCCCTGGGCCGTCTGCGGCCCGGTCGATTTTTGTGCGTTTTGTTGATTAGCTTTGACTTGTGCTTTAGTTGACATGAGAATTCCCCTTTCCTAAATGATTATTGATAATTGATTAATGATTAATGATTAATGTTTATATTTATAACAACCTCAATATATGTGTTGTATTGTTATCATACATAGAGACGAATTGGCCGTCAAGTGAAAAATATAAAAAAATCTCCTTGAGACGGCGTCCTTTATTCGTAGTGCGTCGTATGTAGTATGTATTAAATGCTGGAGATGAGCATTATCAGTAAAAAACGGGATTTTTAAGTAAAATCTCCGTAGGGAGTCCCAAGTAATTGCTTTTTTACTTCGAAAATAACCTTTTTCGTGGCTTAATATGAGAAAAAGAAGGAAAATTTGAAAAAAAGTTTACAAATATTATATTATCCCCTTTACTGTTAACAATTATACTATAAAATTACAGTAAAGTTAAACAGATTGACGATATATTATGAAAGGTCTTTATTATGGACGATAAGACATACGATCCAAAAAAACCAGATGAAATGTTCAACGATTTAGTAAGTGATGATATTCAGCGCTTAATTGCCATTGGAATAATTTCGCAATATAAAGATGCTTATGAGTATTGTTACGAGACTTTTGAACCGCCAGAAGCACACGACCTGTTACCTCAATATCGTCGAGTATGTATAGAGGGGATAATGCCTGATATCGCAGAAAGAATAGGAGGTTACACAGTTGAAAGCAAAAAAAACAAGGCTAAGAACTGCTGGCATCGTTCTATAGTGAGCGGTCGTATTAGATTAACTCAATCAAAAGTTGACCATCAAGGAATATTGCCTCGAGATGCAGAATTTAGAAAAGGATACGCTGAATCAAATCAAATGCTTCTTGATTTTATGAATGAAGACAAAATTCCTGAATTAAATGAGGAAGCACCGCTTTATGCTATTATTACACATAGGCCTGTGGATGATGACGGATTATTGCCTGAGTTTGTTGATATTGTTTTCCCAGACAAGGAGTGTAATGAAATTGTTAAACGCATCAAGTTGTTGGATAAGTTCCAAGATATTATTCCAGAAGCAGATCAGGAAGAAATTATTCCTGAAAGCCTAGAGATAAAACTTGAACGTAGTGTTAAGAGAAGTAGTAGCGAGACTGCCTAATATGAGCGTAGGAGCATCAAATTTTAAACGAGAAAGGTTGACCCATGCTAGGGAAGCAAGAGGTATAACACAAACATCATTAGCAGATATGATAAATATATCTCGCGCTGCGATTTCTCAGTATGAAAAGGGACAAAGGTCTCCATCGAGTGATGTTCTGAAGAAGATTGCTAATACTCTTAATTTTCCTATGCACTTTTTTCTGAAGGATATTGGTAACCAGGCGAGTAAACCTATATTCTTTCGCTCGTTAAGTGCAGCTACTAAAACAGCAAGACTCATTGCCAAGCGTCGGTATGAATGGCTTTTAGATACAGTCGGGTACCTACGAGAGTTTGTGACACTGCCAGAAGTTAATTTCCCACGCTTTGACATACCTTCTGATCCAACTTCTATCGACGACGAAATCATTGAGGATATTGCCAACTTAACAAGAAAGCATTGGGGACTCGGTTTTGGTCCCATTAGTAATGTTATTTGGCTGCTGGAAAATAACGGTGCAATTGTTGTTAGGCAAAAGCTCGATGCGAGAACCTTGGATGCTTTTTCTAATTGGAGCGTGGATGATACACTTAGGCCGTATTTTATACTAGGTGAAGAAAAGATGTCTGCTGTTCGTTCTAGATTCGATGCGGCACATGAATTAGGGCACATGATACTTCATTATCATGTCAATGAAAACGTATTGCGCAATACCTCAACCTTCAATTTAATCGAGAAGCAAGCTCACCACTTCGCTTCGGCCTTTTTGTTACCAGAGCAAACATTTTCAAAAGAAGTTTTATTCGCTCCCAACCTGGAAATGTTAGTACCCTTGAAATCAAAATGGCGAGTGTCTATCGCAGCTATGGTAAAACGATTAAGGCAGTTACGCTTAATTTCTCGTGAAAGAGAACAGCGACTCTTTGTTAATATCTCAAGAAGACACTGGCGCACCAAAGAACCATTAGATGACGAATTAGAAATGGAAAAGCCTAGAGTTATCCAAAAGGCCTTAGATGTTCTTAGGGAAAAGAACATTATTAACCAACAAAGTATAACAATTAATCTTGCACTTTATATTGAGGATATTGAACGGACCATTGGCATGCCTGGGTATTTTAGCGACACATCTGCTACAACTATAAAATTTCCGAGAATTTTCTGAGGATTACTGAGCATTCCCTTGTCTCAAATTAATAAAATTACAAGGAAAAATTAAAAGAGCACGATATTTTTCGATGAGTTGTGCATAACAATTAAGAAAACTAGGGACAGTCACCTATTAAAATTTAAGAAAACTAGGGACAGTCACCTATTAAAATTTAGGTAACAGGAAAATTAAAGTAGGGAAAACTAGGGACAGCCACCTATTAATGGCTGGGGACAGTACACAGAAAACGGTGACTGTCCCTAATAAAATTTGTGAGGGAGTTGTTATGAAAACTATCATTGAAAAATACAACCTCGATGGGATTTGGCACTTTACTGATAGAACAAATCTAGATTCAATACAAAAATATGGAGGATTGCTCCCACTAAAAGTGCTTAATGATAAGGGCATCAAAATACCTATACCGGGAGGCAATGAGTGGAGTCATGAAGAGGATGAACGTAGAGGATTAGATGCGTATGTCCATTTGTGCTTTCTCGATAATCACCCAATGTTATTTCGGGCTAGACAAGAGGGAAGAATACAGGATCCTATATGGTTAAAGATCGATGCTTCTGTGATGTTGTCTCCCAACGTTAGATTTACCTCGGAAGTATCAAATAAGTCAGGAGTACGGCTACTTAACCACAGCGAAGCAGTTAGTGAGATAGACTTTGAAATCCTCTTGCCTCCTTTTGTAGACTGGCGTGGTAAACAAGAGATTCACGATAGAAGAAACGCCGCAGAAAAATCAGAGATTTTGATACCTGACAAAGTGCCTATTGAAAAAATATTGGGGTATAAGAATGGCTAGAAGACCTGTGTTTGTACCGCTGAACAAACATGATCACTTGGTAAATGAGATTGCAATTGAATTTTCTTGGAGCCCAGGATTTGCTCCAGTTCAAAAGAAAAAAAATATCATAGCATTGCACGAGGCGGCAAAAGAAAAAGGACTGTGTCCGCTACTTGAGGTTTCTACAAAATCTGATGAATTGCTAGGCCAAAGGCTAAGTGCATTCAGCTTGAAGATTGAAACAGATGATGGAGCTCTTAGTATCGAGTCAGCCTTTCAGGGTAGTAAAGTTTTCGAAAAGGGAGGGCCGTATACTGATCTTTATAAAAAGAATAGTAGAGAGGCAAAAAAAGATACGAGAATCAGAACATCCGGAAAACTAATTGGCTTTAGTTTCATGGGAATTGACTGGCCATTGATTCCAAAAACTGCATTTTACGATTGGCTATATCTGAAGGCATTACAACGTCACCAAGAGTACCTAGAAAAGCTTTTTATATATAAGGGATTTACTGACATAGAATTTAACCCAAGAAAATCTATCAATTGCCAAGCTAGGACATGTGCACTACTTGTATCGTTAATGAAATTAAATTGTCTAGATGGCGCATTGGATTCACAAGATAGCTTCATTGATATTGTTTCAAGCGATTCACTACGCAAGAGCCATTCGTCTGATTTACGCCAAGGTAATCTACTTTGAAATTCTCTTTAAGAGGAATTAAAGGCCTACGGTACATTTTTCGATGAGTTGTGCTTGATAATGAGAAGGTTTTGATAGCCTGGAGAATGGTCAGAACTTGCTTATGCTGCGGGATAAAATGCTCTTGCGTGTTGATATGAAAGGAAACCCGCCGAGTGAATCGGCGGGCTAAATATTTATAGAGACCGGCTGGCATTAAGTATGGTGTTCCCGGAATTGGCAAGCCGGATGCAGCCTGTGGCGGTCGGGAGGTGGAGATTTTTGCCGCCGGACTACGAAAAACACTGCCTATTAATTTTGTCGCGTGTTTCTTTGAAGAAACGGCTTATACTGATCGAACTGCGTGCTCTTAATCCCTCAGCAGCAGCTTATCGCTGTCACCGCCTGCCGGATTGTGTTGTATTAACGGAATCAACCTTCACTTGCTGCCGGTCGGTCAGGTTAAGTATTTCATTTCGAGCTGCAAGCCGGCCGCTGAAATCGCCGACAACGAACAAGGCCTGGCCGCCTGTGGGAGATAATTGTCGAGAGCGAAAAGCCACCCGGTCGGCGGCGATGTAAATAGTTCCATTTGCCGGTATGACAGTGCCGCCTCGGAATGTAAATAGATGGATATTTGAATCCTGCCCTTTACTCAGTGTCCAGCCGGAAATATCTACCGCAAAACTATTCGGATTTTGCAGTTGGATGTACTGCTCATCCAGGTTACCGCCGGCAGGATAAGTTTCGACAGTCCCGAAGTTAACAACCGTACCGGCCGGTTGGGCACCGGGTATCTCACGTGCCCCGGAGGCCAGGCCGTTGAATAGTTGACGCCGGCGCTCGGGCAGGTAGAAGTACTTCAGCTCTTCGACGGCTTCCATCAACGATTGGGGGTAATTAGGAGCCGTTGAACCGTTCCCCCAGGCATGTGAATTCCATTTGGCGGCGTCTAAGGCCGCATCCTCGTAAAGTAGAGACGCCAGCATATCGATACGCGGCTCATAATATAATTCTTCCTCCGGCGTGTTCGGCGGCTTTAGTAATTCATCCATAAGCGTTCGTACGCGGCGCAAATACATCTGTCGAGTTTCCGGGGAATTAAAAATGGCGTTCGGCATACGGTTGCCCTGGCCGACAAACAGACTCGTATTTGGAATAAGCTCTTCGTTCCAGTAAGTCTCCGCGGAATTCCATACTCGTCCGAAGCTCAGGTCCACATCCCACGGCCACATTTGCCATTCATTACTGAGGCCGGTATCACGATAAAAGTAGTAATTTTTGTGGCAGCAGTCGACGTCTCCAGTGATTGCGCGTGCAGCCAGGAAATTGACGACCTGCGCGACGTCCACATTGTCATAGAGATATCGGCGGCGTGTTTCGCCTGAGAGACTCAGGCCGCTGTAGAGTTCGGACAAATCCGTGTTGTCTTCATACTTGCGTGTCTTCTTTTCAGCACCGCTATTGGCGTGACTGGCACTGTTGAACATGTTGTACATTTTGTAAAGTGCCCCCTCGGCATTCAAGCCCATTCGAATCAGCCAGTCTTCATCGCCGTTCTCCATCACATGGGCCGTGCCCCAAAAGTCGCCGTTTTGCTGGACACGTACGGGAAAAACCCAGTGGTAGGCACAATCCGCATCCCGGTATGTCTCATAGGCCAGTATGTTACGCATTTGTGCCTTGTCCGGATAGGTCGTCATCAGGTTGATATCATCGGCACGCGGCTGTCCCGTAGCCCATTTGAAATTATGGCCGGGATGGAAATCGATGTCGTAACTCTTCTTTGGAAAGCCCCGGCTGGATTGACCATGAATATTGATCCAGAGATTGTCGTAGAACTGCCCGTCGTAAAAGAGCGAGCAGCGGGTTCCGGCATCGGTGTTGGCGGCCTGCGGATTTTGGATAAACCAATGCAGCACTCCCAGCGGATTAGTCAGGCTCGGGTCCTCCACTACGGTCCCGCAATACTTCGGGGAATTCAGCAGATCGATATTGGCCGGGAACCGCGATTTGCGTCCGGCTGTATCTGTGGCCGTAATGTACCAGCGGACCATCTGTCCGGCATCGAACAGGGCAGCGGGGATTCGCCCACCGTAGATCCCGTCTCCGCTTTGGCCGTCTCCGCTCGTACCGTCATCCAGTAACGGTACGGTCACTTCCCAGGCAAACATTACATGATGGTGCAGCATGACGGAATCAATGGGATCGAAAGACGGCTCGATCCGGGCCGTGATCTGCAGGTCCTCGTTTTCGGTGGGTATGCGCGGATCGTGGTCCGTATCGGAAATGATCGGCCCCAAAATATCTATACCGGCGTTGTTCGGCATTCCGGGCGTCGGCGTCGGGAAATACCGGCATAACGAGCCGTCTTTTGTAGCGATCGTGGCCAGCAACTCGGGGAGCATTAGCAGGCTCGTACTATTCGTCTGATAGTTCAGCCCCTGCACGGCCAGCAGGTTTGTCCCCACATGGAGAAAGTCGAATTGCGGGATAGAAAAATCAACCGGATTAACAGCGATGCTGTCGGACCGATTGGTAGATGCACCGGAGTTCCATCTCTCAGCGCCCGGGGCCGGGGCATTGAACCGTGCCACCTCGTGCCCGTTGATATAGGCGATCATCCCGTCGGCAAAACTCATGCGCAAGGTCAAGGCTTGGATCGCCGAGGGATCTTCTACCGTAAAGGGCACGCGAATATACACCGTGGTATTGAAGTTTCGCATCTCCGAGACATCCAAACCGATCAGTCCCTGGTAGTTATAACCGACACCGGTTGTGCCCGTTTGCCATGATGAATCATCCAGGTCTTCCTGTGCCCAGGGACGCAGCGTCTCCGAAAGCCGCGGGTTCGGTTCCAGTGCACTGTTACGGGGCACCAGGGCTTTTGCCGGCGCCCCGGGCATTAAGAGCACTGTTTCAGCCGTACTGCCGATGGGGCCGTAAGAAACGTCGGGGGCTTGTCTCGGAAAGGTCGGAAAGAACTCAGAAACCACGGTCCTGCCGTCCGGACGGACCAACCCCAGATATTCGCCGCTCCCTTTTAGTTTAAAATTCGTATGCAATATTCCCAGGGGATCTCTTCGATTCTTTCCGGAGGCAAAGACAACCAGATAAGCATCGGGCGCGAGCATCACTTGCGGAAACGCCCACTGCATCAGGTCGTTGGCATCATCCGTCAGATACCAGCGGTCCAAATCGACCGTATCCGTCCCGGCATTGTAAATCTCGATCCAGTCCATTTCATCCCGATCCTCGTCATCCAGACCGGTATCGTTCAAAGCCATGAACTCGTTTATCCGGATTAGCTCCTGTGCCCGGACCGTAGAAGAAGTATTGAGCGCGAGATTGAATACAACAAGAAAAGCAAGAATCCACGAATATCTCATATGAGTAGTAACCCTTCTCGTTCAGACCAGCAAACCATAAAGCACCGCTGCCAACAGCCGATGAGCTTTATAACGACACCTATTATTATAACACATAATGCGGTATTTCACAATAGTCTATCCCCAAAAGGATCAGCCCCAGACGGGTGAGGCATGCGTTGATGGTGCCCTGTTTGGTTTCGTCTGTGCCGGGTCAGGTCCTTTAGCTTCAAGTCCGGAATTCCTTTTTTTCTCCTCGATTTGACGTTGTGAGTTTATAATGTTATGCAAACAGGCTAAATTACCGGTGATTCCAGCTTCAAGTGTTGCCGTACCTCGGTATCAAAGGAGGTGAAGCATAAAGAAGCGCCATGAAGTCAAACGGGAATTTTGGCTTAAGACAGGAAAAAGTAATGAAAAAAAAGGTTTCTTTATCTTTAATCTGTTTGGTTTTATTAACCATAGTGCAGGAACAAATAAGAGCTGACCCGTTCCCTGTGGCCTTTGGGCAAGGCGGGCAGATCAAAATGCTCTACGACCGCAGGCAGAGACCTCAGTCAGTTTATCTCGATAACAAAGTTCATATTGTTTTTAATGCCGGCGGGCAAATCGGTGCTCGGCCCAAGGCCCCGACCAAACCCATGGCCGTCACTTACGATCCGGCTGCCCGGGAATTCTCAGAAGTAGTAACACTCGGGCCTGCAAAACGCGACCATCACTACGGCCCCGTTATATGGGCGGATGAAGATGATTATCTGCACGTTCTTTTCGGCTGCCACAGCAGCCCCGGTACACACCTGATTTCCAAAAAACCCGGCAGTCTTGGAAGCAGCCTGGACGATTGGGATCCGGGGCCCCAAATCGCTCCGAAAATGTCTTACCCTACCGTGTACCGTATATCCGATAAAAAAGAATTGATTTATTACCGTACAGCGGGGCACATCAGTTCCTGGACATACCGGATTACAGGTGACAAAGGAAAAACATGGATCGGACCTGCAAAAGATGTAACTGATATGGATATAAAGGGCACGTTCGAGTGGTCGTCATACCAATGCACATTGCCAAGTCAAGACGGCCGGTTCCTCCACGTTGTTTTTATCGCCTACGACGACAACAGGGAAAATGATCCCCGGAGATATTACAATCCGCGATACAAACATCAAGTCAGTAATGAGTGGAAGTATAACCTTTACTACGTCAGGATAAATCTGCAAACGCACGTTGTGACCAACTTCGACGGCGAAAGCATGAAAACGCCCATCGACATCGACCAGGCCGATGCAAAATGCAGGATTTGGGATACGAAATGGCGCGGGGCCGGCGTGCCGCCTACTATTGCTCTCGACGAAAACGGGGAACCTGCTTTTCTGCATGTGCTTTCCGAAGAAACAACTGAAAGCCACAACTACTATTTCGTCCGCCGGGCAAACGGAAATTGGAAGAAAACACCTATTGCACCCTCCAGCCATCAGTGGAATAGCTGCCATTTAGCCAGAGACGATGACGGGACATTGCACGCCTATTTGATCGTCGGGGATGGATACCTCGATACAGGCGGTTATATGGACAGCTACGGAGGAGGAGCCGTCGAAGAATGGATCTCTGCCGACAAGGGAAACACATGGGAGAAGCACCGGGACCTGACGCCCGATGAGTCCAAATATCCCGGTTGGAAATACAATAACATTCAGCCGGTCACAAGACCCGATGGAAGCATTGTGAACGGGATGCTGCTCTTTTACGGCTGGAAGGATAAAGAAGCTCCCGAAGCTAAAGCATTCCTGCTGCATGAGAAATAATTGGAAGGCATATAAATGCTAATATTTTGTCATGATTGATTCTGTGGCTTGTCATTCCCGCACCTGCTTTCGCAGGTGTAAACTTGTCCCCGCGGAAGCGGGGAGCGGGAATCCAAACTCGTTGGCGTCTTGGATTCCGCATCAAGTGCGGAATGACAACCTACCTGATTGAAGTGAACAGACTCCTAACCGAACACGAAGGAAAAAACTATGTTAGACCGTCGTCATTTCTTGAAAACACTGGGGCTCGGCATGTTTTCGCTGGTCTCGCTGTCGAGTCGGGAGCCGGAATCGCCTTTGTGACGGCCTGATTTGGGCCATTTGGACTTGACATCAGGGGGCAAGTATGGTAAAGTCTTATAAGAAGTAGAAAATACAATATCTGACAATTGTATGATTCACAAACAGGGTCTGTTTTGCCAAACCGGCTCAGACCTCCGCCTCATACCGGCGGGTGAAAAACTGAGACTCGACGGGCAGAACAAACGAAACAGATGATCAGGAAGGAGAGTGCCATGCTTAGAAAATGGACATGTTTAGTTTCCGTTGTTTTCGTGGTTGGTTTGGTCGGCAACGTCACGGTCGTCAAAGCCACTGTCTGGACCGGCGCGGCCGGTGACGGTGATTGGATGAACGCGGGCAACTGGGACGGCGGACTGCCTGTCACGGGCGAGAGGGTCGATATAGAAAATAGTACCCCTCTCATCTGGCCAACGCTTGACGGCGACACCGCCAGTTGTGATGAAGTAAGAATCGCTTACGTAGAAAGCTCAATTGGCGAATTGACCGTAACTGGCGGCGCGACTCTGAATGTGGGCGGAGAGCTGCGCCTTGGCCGGAAAGAAAGTGTCCCCCTGCCGGCAGGATACCTTTATATCAGCGGCGCCGACACGAGTATTCTCGTAGCTGCTCTCATAGAATGTGGGCGATATGGTGAGGGCACTATCGATATGACCGGCGGTTATCTGCACTCGGATGCCGAACTGCGGTTAGCCTTCAGGGATGGAAGTTCCGGCACGGTGTACCTGCGCGGCGGGACTATTGATCTGGCCGGCGATCCCGGCATAACTGTAACCGACGGAGGCGATACGAGCTACGCATTGATAGACATCTCCGGCGGCATCATTACCCTGGCCGGTAATCAGGTCGAAATGATCGAGACTTTAATCAGCGACGGCATAATGATCGCATACGGCGGGACAGGGACTATATCAGCAACGTATGAGGGAAATATCACTACGGTGGTGGCTATCGGCGGGCCGGCAACCTCCGAGCCTGATCCTGTTGATGGGAAGACGGATGTGCCGCGGGATGTAATCCTTGGCTGGAAACCGGGAACCGGTGCAGTCGGGCACGATGTATATCTCGGAACTGTTCTTGACGATGTGGAGCAGGCTGCGACGACAGTGGACCCTGCTGGTGTTTACAAGGGCCGCATCGGCACCAACTTCTATGCCGTCGCCGAGCGCCTCGCGCTCGGTGAGACTTACTACTGGCGGGTTGATGAAGTTGAGGCCGACGGTGCTACGATTCATGAAGGCGATGTCTGGAGTTTTACCGTCGAGCTATTCACTTATCCCATCGAAAACATTATCGCTGCGGCTTCGAGCAGTGAAGAAGGTAAAGAAGCTGGAAATACCGTGAACGGCTCCGGGCTGGACGACAGCGGTTTATTGCATACCAATGAAAGTGTAGGCAATATGTGGCTGAGCATCAAAGATGGAGTTCAGCCAACATGGATCGAATTTGAGTTCGAAAGAGCTTATAAACTGCATGAAATGTGGGTATGGAACTCTAATGATAGTCTGGAGTCACTAATCGGCTTAGGATTCAAGGATGTTACTATCGAGTACTCGGCAAACGGCATCGACTATACGGCATTGGGAACTACCCATGAATTCGCCCGAGCGCCCGGTGCGCCCGGCTATGCGCACGATACCACTATTGATTTTGGCGGCGTAGCGGCAAAGAATGTCAGGCTTACAGCCAACAGCAACTGGGAAGGTATCTTCGACCAATTTGGCCTCAGCGAAGTTCGCTTCTTCTACATACCAGTCCATGCAAGAGAACCCGATCCCGACTCCGGAGCAAAAGAGGTGGATCTGGATTTATCCCTTGGCTGGGGAGCAGGAAGAGAAGCCGCCGAGCACAATGTTTCCATCAGCTCTGACGAGCAGGCTGTTATTGACGGTACCGCCCCGGTTACTACGATGACCGAAACCAGCTACGGCCCGTTGGCCCTCGATTTGGGCACGATTTACTATTGGCGAGTCGATGAGGTCAATGACGCCGCAACTCCCACAACGTGGCAAGGTGACGTTTGGAACTTTACGACACAGGAATATTTTATTGTAGACGATTTTGAGAGCTACGACACCGCCGACAACCAGATATGGTATGCGTGGAAAGATGGGCTTGGCTATGGCTCGCCGGATGTTCTGCCATATTATGCCGGTAACGGCACAGGCTCGGCTGTAGGCGACGAAAATACCGATTCTTTCACTGAGGAGACCATCGTTCACGGCGGCAAGCAGTCGATGCCGCTGGTCTATAACAACAACAAGCAGGGCTATTTGATGTATTCAGAAGCAACCATGACCTTGATTTCCCAGCGGGATTGGACTTTAAGAGGCGCCGAAGAACTGTCGCTGTGGTTCAGGGGTTATCCTGCATCTTTTAGCACCTTCATGGAAGGGCCTGCGGGAACTTATACGATGACCGCTCGCAGCGACAATATCGCCGACCCGAGCGATAGTTTCCATTACGTCTATAAGCAGCTTTCCGGACCCGGCTCAATTGTAGTAAAAGTTCAGAGCGTTACTGAGACATCGACCAGCGCCAAAGCCGGTGTTATGATTCGCGAGACATTTACTCCGGATTCCAAATACGCGATGGTATTCTCCAGGCCTGATGGCGGCATCAGATTCCGCCGTCGAACCGAAACAGCCGGAGAGAGCCTGAATTCTGTTGATAACAACCTGGCGGTCCCGCACTGGGTGAAGCTTGAGCGCGATACTGCGGGCTTGTTGACGGCTTCCCATTCGGTGGACGGGATCAATTTTGTGCCTGTGGACGATGCAGCTCTCGGATCCAGCGCTACTGTTCAGATGAGTACTGTTGTGTACATAGGATTGGCGCTATCCAGCAATAATCCCGAGGATACTTGTACCGCTGTGTTCTCAGACGTCAGTACGACCGGCACAGTCACAGGGCAATGGCAATCCCAGGACATAGGCATAACGAGCAACGATCCTGAGCCGATGTACGTGGCTATAGCCAACAGCACAGGCGAGCCTGCGGCGGTGTACCACGATGATGCTAATGCGGCGACGACAGATGTCTGGACGAAGTGGGTCATCCCCCTGCAGAAGTTCGCCGATCAGGGCGTGAACCTGGCGGATGTTGACAGCATCGCTATCGGCCTTGGGGACAAGAATAATTTGCAGGCCGGCGGTTCAGGCACAGTATTCATCGACGACATCGGCGTGGGCCGGTCCGCTCCGTAGTCTCAGGCCTCAAACAGCGCTCATTCTCGGCAAGTTCAAGCTTGTCAAGACATGGCAGGACAACAGGCTGGAGCTTTTCGACCTTTCAGGAAGTCCGAGTGAGAATGACGATCTCTCTGTTAAGCTTCCCGATAAGACCCGGGAACTCCACTCATATATGCTCACTTTTCTTGAAGAAGTAAATGCGGAAACCAGGAGAATTTCGAGTAAAAAGAAAGGCAAATCGCCACCAAATCAATAACTCAAAATGACCGTTTTTGAGTCGAATGTTATAGCAAATCGTTCAATGATAATAACATAACACAATTTGTCATTCCCGCGAAAGCGGGAATCCACTAAAACCTTTACGTTCCTGGATCCCTGCTTTCGCAGGGATGACAGTGCGAACCGGTCAGTTTGAGTCAGTAAAAAGGATCCGCAAATGGATAAGGTGAGCGAAATACGGTCGATATCAGCTTCGAGGTGTCCCTGTCAGTCTTGAAGTTGTGAACTTGTAGTAGTAGAAGAAGTAGCTTGTGCCGAACTCACCGATCAGTCGCTGGAGTACAATTTGTCGATATGCGATTAAATAGTTACTAACGTTCCATCACTGCTAACCAGCATGGTTGTTCGTTCTTTGCCTTTGTAATCACGGCATAGTTTTTCCGGCAATCCGGTTTCCATACATCTTCGGCTTATAATGAAACATCTCCCAGTATCGCCGATCGGTCTCGTACGGGTCGACGTTTTCTGCATGAGTATTTTCCGGCAGGATTCCAAAACGCACCATTTCACGTATGTACTGGTGGTTGACCTGGAAGGCGGGTGAACCGAATGCGTGAGATTTTTGCCATTCGGCTTGCCAGTTTGCCGCGGCGGTTGACATTATTTTATAGCCGGGATCGTCTTTTGACTTGAAGACATCGGGGCAGGTTTCCCATCCACCTGCTTCTTTTGCGAGAGGCGCCAGCAGGACTGCGGATTTTTCGGGCCGGGTTGCGTTTATCAATACGTTCCATGAAAAATAGCGTGCCGGGTCGTCCTTTAAGACGAGACGTTCATGCCGGCCGGTGGGACGCTCTATGAACTTTCTTCGCTCGTCCCAGTCAAAGGCTTCGACGAGCCGATTCTGCGGGCCTTTTCCTTCGGGATTGTGGCATGAGTAGCAGCGATTTTGAAGAACACCGCCCGCCTGGCTCGCGAAGACGCCTGCTTTCGTATTCTGTTGTTCCTGATTTCTCAGACCTCCGTAAGTTCCGCAAAATGGTGCGGCAGCCTCGGTCCATGCCCAGACTTTCAGCCAGTCTTGGCGAGAAGCCTTTACATCGTAATGACCTCCTTCGAGTTTGCGGAGCAACGGTGATGCGCTTGAGCCGAGAGATCGCGGAGGCTGGTTGCCGAGGCCGTTACGGCCGTCGCCGATTTGTTCTCTCATCGTAAGCGAATAGTAGCTGATCGACCATGTGACTGACATGTCGCCTTCGAGACAGAGGCGTCCCTTTCGGTCTTCGGTGTTATGGCATCCGATACAATATTTGTCGAGGACCGGCTGGACGTCCCGCATGAAGTCCGGCACATCCGCTATACCTTCGATTGCTGTAATCTTCGAAGGGGGGCGTTGGATTGCCTTGATTCTGCGTGCGTTGCCGACGTTTGCGTTCGAATGGTTGCGTGAGTTGTGACATCCGATGCAGGCCGTTGTTTCGCCGGGCTTCAAACAGGTGAAGCTCTGCATTCGTCTGCATGAGAGGTCATTTTCGTCGAGAGCGACATAAAAGACGGGACGGTTCGCGGGCAATTCAAAATACGCCGAGCCGTCGGATTCGACGGGGACGGTTCCGAGAATTCGTTCGAGGTTGAATGAGCCGAGCCAGCTTAGTGTGTCCGGCCCTCCTGAGAAGTTGACGGGTTTGGGAAGGGTTTCGATAATGAGCAGCTTTTTTATCTCGCCGCGTTTGATTCCTTTTAAGTTCTGCGAATTATAGATGTCAACCATTACGTGCGTTCCGGCGGGGCTGGCCGAATCGGAACGTTTTGCGATGATTCTTTCGCGGGGGCGTTTTATAATGGGACGGGGCGACTGGGTGAGCCATTTTTTGTCGTTGTTTTTTATTTCGTATATTGCGTGCGGCGTATATTTGGCGTCGTCTTTGTTCTTTGTAACGAAAACAAGCCGGGATTTGCCTAATTCGGCGGCGAGTATGGTTTCCGTGCTGAGCGGCCAGGGATCGGCGAGGAGTCCTTTGCCCCATGGAAATATGATATGTTCGAGTCCACGCGGATCATCGGGACCATATTTTCTGGAGAAGAACGACAGCCAGCCGTATTGGTCGCGGTGTCCGTGGCCGGGCGAGTAAATTCCCATAACGCGCTCGTCGTCGGGGATCGGCCGGCAGGAGAGGAACACTCCCCATGAAACTTCATTGCCGTAGTATATCTCCTGATTTGTGCCGTCCGGATTCATCGTCCAGAGGTGGTGGAACTCTACCTGGGAGCGGTCGACGTATTCCCATCGCATATAGAGAATCTGTCCGTTGGGCAGTACAGACGGCGTATTGTCGTGTTCGATATTGCATGAGAGCATTTCAATATTTTTGCCGTCCGCGTCGCAGCGGTGGATCGTGCCGACCTGGGTCATCCAGCAGCCGACCCATCGACGGGCGCGGGTGGAGACGAAAACGATGCCGCTGTCGGGAAGGTATTCGGGTTCGTAATCGTCGAAAGGCCCTGAAGTAATCTGACGGATGTTGGTGCCGTCGACGTTAATCTCATAGAGATCGTAATTTTTCAGGCCGTCTTTTCGCCAGGCAAAAATGATTTTCTCTGCGTCGTAGTGAACTTTCGGATCACGGATACAGCCTTCGGCTGTTTCCAGCAGGATAGAAATCCTGCCGGTCTTTAAGTTTAATTTGCAGAGCTGTGCGCCCGTCGTATAGGCAGGATCGTTCTCATTGTCACAGAAGTAGCCGATATTTGCGTACCAGTGCGGATCCTCGTATCCGCCGCGCTGTACGAAAATGATTTCCTCAATGTTGTCAAACTCGCCAGGCAGATTTTCGAGGGACTGGGTGAAAACGCCGCTGTTGAGGGTTTCGAGCGAGGGGAGATCCGCGAATGTTACCGGTGTTATCAGGATTACGACACAAAATATAATATTGTATTTCATCATAGTACCATTAACAGCTAAAGCGGATTCTTAACGCTGCGCTGTTTACTCCATAAAAACAGTGCTTGATGATCCTTAAGAGTATTTCCGTATTATACAAACACTCGATGGGATTGTCCAGACCGCAGATTGTCAACCCGGCCGGGTAATGACTCGGAGTGCTTAATCAGGGACAGTCCAAGAGATGTTATCCATGGCGGCTCTATCGCTCCTGCAGGTAAACTCAACTGTCACGTCTCCCGTCTTTTTCAAATCCCTAATCTTGAAATAATGGCTATTCCAAACACCCTGGCGTGTGGGTTTGAACGTTCCCATCGATTTGCCGTCAACTGCCACCTCAATTTCAGCATTTTTATTCATAGCAAAATGCAGCTCGCCTATGCCGCCGGGGATGGTTGCCGAGAGCGATGAACCGCGGCGCATAATAATAAAGGCGTCGGTCATTGTCTCCTCGTCTTTGCTGGAGTTGACGTTGATGTAATTCCATATAATTCCGTTGTCACCTGTAAACGTGCCGGTGCCGGAAACAGGATACATTTTGTCGAAGGACTCCCATCTTTTCAGGCCGGCCTTCAAGTGTGCCAGGTAAGCATCGAGGCTGTCCGGCTCATTCTTATACCACCCCGAGTAGGGCGTATTTCTTACAGTCTCATAAACCACCTCGTGGATAATCGTTGCATCGTGGGGGCTGAACTTCAGCCTTTGCCGGCCCCTGCCGCCGACAACGTCGCCCGGCAGTTTGCGAACATCATACCGATAAGCGCCGCAGAACGTTAAGCAGGCCTGAACGTAACGACCCATTTCACTAAGATGGATACTGTCACTCATCAAATCATCAGGATGTTTATACTCGTGGAGTTCTCCGGCGGCGATTTTTTCTCTCATCACCTGAACGGCCGCACCTGCGGGCACGACATACACCTTATGATTCAGTTCGTTGGCCATAAGGTTGATTATCTTGACCGCGCCCAGGTGCATGCCCCGCACGTTGTCCCAGCCGTGCAGCTCCGGGTAGAGTGACCTGTCCGGCGACAAAACAGTCCAGTAATCATGGATGAAAATGCGAGCTTCAGGATTATTCTCCAAAAGCAGTCCGCTGAAGTAGGCGCAGGCTTCGGCCTCGGATTCGGTGTAGAGCCAGGGACGCGTCGCGGTCATCGCTAAAACGTCGGCCGTACCAGTGGGCAGTTCATGGAGCGGATTGGCAGAGTTCAACGGTTTGGTTCCGGTAAGCACCCGGATAGTGCGCATATTACCATATATCTCACTGCGACCGGCCTTCAAAGGAATACCCGCGGATTCGGCCATGGATTGCATGTACTGATGGTCTATGATGTAGCTGCTGCCTATGCAGTACAGGTCGTACTCGGCCGGGCAGGCGCCGGCAATAAACAGCAGTGCTGTAATTGCAGCGACCTTATTGTAAGTGCCCGTGCCGGTCATTGTCCTTAACTTCCTGCCATGTTCAACATCTGTTTCACAGACGGATTCGGCGATTCAATCTCCTTCGCCGAACGGATAGTTACGGTAGGAATGGCTCCATGTTCCAAATGCATCTTCATACGCAGCGACTGATCCTCATCGCGACCTGACAGATTGGAATATCCAAATGTGCGGCATAGTTTCCCAAAAAGGACATCATTAAGATTACATCCGCCGGTCCGCTTGAGTCCCTCCATGGAGCTTTGCCAGCTCTTAAAAAGATGGGCCTGGGCAAAAGACAGACCCTGCATGGTGATTTCATTGAGTCCCTCGCCGCCGACGACTAATCCCTCTCCCAGAGAGGCGACATGACTGATGATTTTTTTCATGCCTTCGGTTGGTGTTGTCGCTTCGACAAAACAGTTGTGCAGATTGTGGGAGACAAGTGTCACATCGATAAAGACTGTATCGAGGTTTAATTCCCGGCTCGCTTCCAGGATGTTCTGCCCCAGGATGGATCGCCACATACTCAGGCCGGGATGCACCTTGACCATGACCTTTTTGTCTCTATTGTTTCGTCTGCTCGCATTGGATTCCGGCACGCCAAGGCCTCGCCCCCGATACCAGCTCCACCCGCGTAAATCCTTACGTTCGATTCCGCGGTATTGAAAATCTCTCAGATAAGCATAACTGGGGTGTGACGGATCCATATCGATTGCATTAAAGTGCGGCATCATTCGAAAGCCCATGGACAGGCCTTTTTTAATAAAAGCCTTAGCCGGCCCGCTTGGTATATAGGTGGGGTAATTCTCATCGTAGGGATCTGTGCGCCAGTTCGGATAGTGAATCAGACAATGTTTGGGATTTACCTTTTTCGAAATCGCATCCAGGATACTTCCTTCGCCGGGGCACCAGCTAACAGCGAATTTGACGTCCCTTGTCCAGTCCTGACGCTTTTGTTCTTCGGCCCGGAGATTATAAGCATCCCACAACCAGCCGCGGTAAAGTTCGGCCGGAACATTCCAATCACCCTCGAACACGTTGATACGCCAGACGAGTCCGCCGGCACTCAAATTATCATCTATCGGGCCGTATGCCTGGGTGTCGAATCCTAAATGATTCTTCTGTGCTCCCGAACCCACTTGTAGGGCCTTATATCGATAACGGTTGTCACGGGTATGAACCCAGAAGCCCCCTTTATTCGATTGCAGGATCGCCAATCCAGCCTCCCAATAGAGCGGCCATTCCCAGTGGGTGTTTGCGATCAGGGAATCATCCGGTTTGAGTTTGATTCCCTGAAAGAAAGGGGCGACGAGCTGGAGATCGGGACGAATGCCGGCCATGTTCCATCGACAGGCTAATACTCCGGGACGCGATGAGTAAGCCGATGGTTCGATAAGGATAGCACCGCTTTCGGGTTCCACGGAAATGGAAATAATGCCATCGCCATCCCAACTATGGAAAACGATCTCCGCTTTGAGCGGGGAGATTTGACGGGTCGTGATATTGCCGAACTTGCTTTCATCGATGGAAATGGTTTCATCGCCCCGATAGATAAGCTGCAGCGCGGCTGCTTTATCTACTGCCACGCCTTTGATGAACTGCTCACCCGTTTTTTTGCTCGCCAGCGAGGTCAGAAATCCCTTTTCAATAACCGCCGATTGAGTGTGCGTGTCAATAATGATTTTATGCTCTTCCACACGCATTGAGGTCGGTTTGTTCTCTGTTGCAGCTAAGCTCGTTGCGGCAACGCTTGAAGGCGATACGTTTGGGCTCGATACATTTGCTAAGGCGACTATACCGCCGGCAGCCTTTAAAAAATCTCGTCTATGCATAATCGTTCTCTCTTTCATTTTAACCGGATTGATGTAAGGCAATTATAGCAGACTTGATGGTAAGCGAAACAGTAAAGTCGGTGATATCGGCATTAACTTATCACCTCACTATCCATTATACCGCGAGAGAAAGATATTGCCCCGCAATTATGTGTATTATTTCTTTACCACTGTTGCAAATATGCAAAAGAATGGTTTTACTGCCGGGTGAACAATTCAGCACAAATCACAAACATTAGCACAAATTGCTTCGGCCAGAAGAACTCCGAGACCGAGGCCCAAAAATGTGCCGTACTTGCTCTGTTGAAAAGCTCTATAATTTGTCATTGCGAGGCCCGAAGGGCCGTGGCAATCTCCTGCGTTATAAGCAGAAAAAGTCATCGTTGCGTTTGAGATTGCTTCGCGGAGTTTATCCCTTCGAATTCCTCAGAGCTTGCCCTGAACGAAGTTGAATGGGGCAGGCTCTGAGCATAGTCGAAGGGCTCCTAAGAAAATAGGCGGTTTCTGCAGCGGAAGGATTGAGATTGCCGCAGTCGCTGCGCTCCTTCGCAATGACATTCGTGGGCTATTTTCTTTTTTATGCATCCTGAGAATCAGGTCAGGTGCTCGCAATGACATATTACGGACTAATGTTTTCTACAGAGCATGCCGGACTCCTCTAATTCTCAACAATATCCGGAAATCAGGATTGCGCCGATTGCCTTGTGCGTCGCAGAGCCCCCCGAATACAGCCGAGGCCAATGCACACAAGCAGAAAAGCACCCGGAGCGGGAATGGCGTTAGTGGCCTCAAAGTACAATCCGTTATCAGCTTGAAATACATTATAGTTAAACATTAAAGGTGTGCCTAAGAAATCATATGAGACAGAGCACGCAAAGCTCTCGATATTATCTGCATTCAAGAACTGAAGTGTCATGCTTTGTCCCGGGGCAATATCCGCAGCAATATCGTAGCCCGGCATGAATGAGAAGTTGATATTGCCGCCCGCCAGATTGGCCGTACCTGTAATGTCTATAAAGTCGAATGTCCCCGGCGTAAATCCGCCGATTTCTATTTCCATAAGACCGGCGGCCGCCTGAACATAATCGCCGTCAAGGATCATATCGACCACCGCTCCTGAACCGCCGGGCGCGAGAATTCCGGCGTTGGTCAGTGTATTGCCCGCTCCAAGATTGACGAGTGCACCCGCGTTGAACGTTGCGCCCGGATTGTTATTGAAAGCATTGGCACCCGCACCGAGATTGACTGAGCCGGTGACGACGCCGTTATTATTGACTGTTTCGTTGCCGACGCCCCCGATGATCGAAGTGCCGCTAAGCGCGGAGATACTGCCGGCATTGTTTAGCGTGTTGTTGAAACCGCCGTCAATATTCACTCCGGCGCCTGCGCCCGATCCGCCCCGGACGAGGGCGCCATCCGAAAGGTTCACTGAGATGTCGCCCGCACCCATATCCCCTCTGCTCTGTGCTATGATTCCAGTAGAATTCTCGCCGTATGCGATAATGTTACTGTTGAGAGTGACATTCACAGTGCCACCAAAGTCTTTGCCTCCGGCACTTTGAGCGAAGATGCCGTGTGAGGCGTCACCGAATGTGGTGATATTTCCAGTGTGTGTGACGTTGACCGCGCCGCCCGAGCCGTCGCCACCCACGCTGCCGGCAAAGCCGATGCCGGTGCCGACGTCCCCGGCGATGCCGCCGCCCCCACCAACGCTCTGCGCGAAGATGCCGATGGCGCCGGTCCCGTGGGTGGTGATATCACCTTCGCTCAGAACGTCCACCGCGCCGCCATCGCCCCCGCCGCCGCCTGGCTGGCCGAAGGCCACGTTCAAGCCGAAATCAAATATTCCTCTGCCCACGTCACCAGCCGCGCCGCCCCCCCCGCCCACGCTCTGGGCGGAGATTCCGTAGGCGGCGTCCCCGAAGGTCTCGATCTGGCCCTCATGGGAAACGGTGACATCGCCGCCGTCGCCGGCGGCGCCGCCCTCGCCCCCGATGCCGACTTTCCCGACCAAACCAACGGCACCGGCGCCGGCAACACCGCCGCCTCCCCCGATGCTTTGCGCGAAGATGGCGCTGGAACCATTACCCAGAGTCACAATATTGCCTTCATTGGAAATGTTTACAGCATCCCCATTGCCGCTGCTCCCACCGGATCCTCCCACAACAATCTGCATGTCTTCGAGGCTCTTAAGCGGGGTCAATTCGAGAAACGGTTCGAGCCAAGTCGGCACTCCGGGGATACCATGTGACGCATCGCCACCTACGCCGCCGCCGCCCCCGACGCTCTGGGCGAAGATGCCGTAGGAGTCCGCGCCTCGCGTGAAGATGTCACCCGTATTCGTGACCGTTACGGTGCCGCCGTCGCTGGCGCCGCCCCCATTGCCACCAACAGCGATATTCCAGCTGCTTAACAAATCTGACACGTAATCATTGAGACCATTTTCCGCAAATGTCGGTATCCAGTCGGTCGGGTCAACATCAAGAACTATTGCCCTGGAGCCACCGCCGGTGCCACCACCGCCCCCGATGCTCTGGGCGTATATGCCGCTGGAACCGTCATCCTGAGTGTTGATTGTGCCGCTGTTTTCGATCGCCACAGCACCACCGTTATTACCTTCTCCACCGCCGCCGCCAATCGCCATAGCGATGTTAAGAGGTTGTTTTGCCTCCCCTGTTTCGAGAGACATAGTACCTGACAGACTGTACCCGCCATTACCGCCGCCGCCTCCGATGCTCTGAGCAAAAATCCCATGCGAGGAAGGACCACGCGTAGTGATATCACCTTGGTTGAACACATTGACCAGCCCGGCGGTATTACCATTACCACCTCCACCCCCGACGGAGACTGCGACATTATGGTTGGAACCACTTTCATTGGAAATGCCAAAATCAACAGCAATGCTCATTCCGCCGTTACCTCCTCCGCCGCCAATGCTCTGTGCCAGGATACCGTGGGAATTCGCCCCTGTCGTGTCGATCACACCCTCGTTGGCAACGTCAACCCCCATCCCTTTTCCGCCGGCGCCGCCGAGACCACCAACGGAGACGGAGAGGTTCTTGGCCTCCGGACCGGCGAACGATCCGGCGAAACTGAACCCGCCGTTGCCGCCCCCGCCGCCAATACTCTGGGCCAGAATACCATTGGCTCCATTTCCAAAGGCGTCCAAAGGATCTTCGGCATCGTACGGGCCATCAGGAATATCCCCGGAAACGCTTGTCTGCGTGGTTATGTTGCCTGTGTTCTGAACATCAACATTGCCGCCGTCTCCGCCGGCGCCGCCTGTGCCACCGATACTTACTGCGACTTGTTTAGCTTCGGTCCCTATGTTTAGCGTGCCAGTGGCGCTGAATCCACCAGCACCGCCGCCGCCTCCGACACTTTGGGCAACCAATCCGTGGGATTTGATTCCCTCGGTTATTATATCACCGGCATTATCGACATCCACATCGCCGCCATTGCCTGCTGCACCGCCGAGGCCGCCGACGGACACCGACCCGTTCCAGCCACCTTCATTGCTGCCAAGAGCGGCTGAGAAACTGCCGCCACCATCGCCGCCGCCGCCACCAACGCTCTGGGCAAAGAGACCGTAGGCTGCAGTCCCCTGGGTATGGACGAGCCCTTCGTTCCCGAGTGACACCGTCTGGCCGTCCCCGGCTACGCCACCGCTGCCACCGACCGACACGGCCACGTTCGGCTTGTCGCCCGTGCCTGCGGCTACGGAACCACTGAAGCCACCGGCACCACCACCGCCGCCGATACTCTGCGCGAGAATCCCATGCGCGCCGTCATTTGTCGTCGTTACGAAACCACCGCTCGTGACATCTACAGTGCCGCCATTGCCGCCTGCCCCGCCGAAGCCGCCAACGCTGGCATTGAGTCCGCCGCCGCTGGTTGTGACACCGCCGGTAAAGCTGAAGCCGCCGGAGCCGCCCCCGCCCCCGACACTCTGCGCAAGAATCCCATAGGCGAGTATGCCGCGAGTAAAAATGTCTCCGGAGCTATTGACGATCACGGACTCGCCGGTGCCGCCGCCGCCACCGCCACCGCCCAGGCTGAACGTACCAGAGCCGGTCTTTGCGCCGCTGCCGGCGATACTGAAGCTGCCGGCGCCCCCGCCGCCGCCGACGCTCTGGGCGAAGAGACCGATAGCGCCTTTGCCTGATGTATCAATCGTGCCGGAACTGGTGACGGTGACGCTCTTGCCGTCACCGCCATCCCCGCCGAAGCCTCCGATGCCGATACTGCCGGAGCCCGTGCCTGCGCCGCTGCCGGTAATACTGAAGCTGCCGTTGCCGCCGCCGCCACCGAGGCTCTGGGCAAAGATCCCGTGGGCGTCTTCTCCTTGTGTCGTGATGTCGCTTTCACTTTCTACCAGGACGGAATCTGAGTTACCGCCGCCGCCACCGCCGCCGCCCAGGCTGAACGTACCGGAGCCGGTCTTTGCGCCGCTGCCGGATATACTGAAGCCGCCGCTGCCGCCGCCGCCGCCGACACTCTGGGCGAAGAGACCGATAGCGCCTTTGCCTGATGTATCAATCGTGCCGGAGCTGGTGACGGTGACGCTCTTGCTGTTGCCGCCGCCGTCGCCGAAGCCTCCGATGCCGATAGCGCCGGAGCCCGTGCCTGCGCCGCCGCCGGTAATACTGAAGCCGCCGTTGCCGCCGCCGCCGCCAAGACTCTGGGCAAAGATCCCGTGTGCTTCGTCTCCTTGTGTCGTGATGTCGCTACTGCTGTCGACATTCACAGTGTCGGCGTTACCGCCGCCGCCGGATCCGCCCAGGCTGAAAGACCCGGAGCCTGTTCCGGCCCCGCTGCCGGATATACTGAAGCCGCCGCTGCCCCCGCCGCCGCCCACGCTCTGGGCGAAGAGACCGATAGCGCCTTTGCCTGATGTATCAATCGTGCCGGAACTGGTGACGGTGACGCTCTTGCTGTTGCCGCCGCCGTCGCCGAAGCCTCCGATGCCGATAGCGCCGGAGCCCGTGCCCGCGCCGCTTAAGGACAGGCTGAAGCTGCCGTTGCCCCCGCCGCCCCCGAGGCTCTGGGCAAAGATCCCGTGGGCTTCGTATCCTTGTGTCGTGATGTCGCTTTCACTGTTCACCAGGACGGCATCTGAGTTACCGCCGCCGCCGCCGGATCCGCCCAGATTGAAAACCCCGGAGCCTGTTCCGG